>Ga0099797_101498_pt1 | contig 12206 bp, 9 predicted proteins | sample Uncmet_Sort48C_1_FD_89871 | JGI IMG/M metagenome (GOLD analysis project Ga0099797, IMG submission 89871) | Marine eukaryotic communities from CALCOFI LINE 67, Pacific Ocean - C012_Sort48C_1 | ecosystem: Environmental > Aquatic > Marine > Oceanic | place: Pacific Ocean: Monterey Bay | collected... | reverse complement strand
GCCAAGGTATTAAAATAATTTTATATCTGATCTTCTGATCACTTAACAGGGTAATAATAATTTTAGATCAAAAAAAGTTTTGTGGTACAAACATACATGTGATCGACGTAGATTAATAAGTGAACGGCGTGTTATTTTACGTCTAAATGTTGGCACGTGTTATTGTGAAATCCACTACGTAAAGCAGCTATTTTGTGTAGAAAGATGGCGAAAGTCCAAAAAATTACAATTGAAAATTCAAAGGCCAAGGAGTGCATGGTTGTCATCTGCCACTGCTCCGGTAACAAGGATTTGGAGGGTTTCATCCCGACCATCATCAAGGTGTTTTTTTTATAACGTATTATATAATTATCGGACCCCCCCGGGTTCCTTCATGAATACCTTTTCGTGAAAAAGTATAAATTATTCTAGCAAAAAAATATTCGCGTAAAATAAGGGTTCCTAAAGAGTATAGATGAAACTATATTATTTTGAATTGAATGAGCGCTGTGTGGGCCCAAGCCGCATAGAAAAATCAAAAACTATATTAAAGAAGAAAAAGACTCCGTATCTTCGAAATTAAAAACCATCAAAAAAAAATTACAGGCGAACGAGTCCCAGAAGAACGTGCAATCAAAAAAAAAAAAAGGCGAACGAGTCCCAGAAGAATGTGCAGGGCTGCGTCGAGGAGCTCGCGGGGTGCATTTTCGTGCAGAACGTCGAAGCGCCGCACCTTGCCGTCATGACGCCGGTCCTTTATTTTTTCGGATCATCATTGTTAAATTGTTTTTCGGATCATTGTAATTGTTAGTTTCTTATAGCGAGGCCTTTTACCACAGAATGATATCGTATTTATAATAAGGAGAACTTCCTATTCATTTCACAGGATATTGGTTATTTTTTTTCCATATTTATTGTAGAAGAGAATAACCGATAGTGATAGTACAAAACAAATACATTACAAAATAAAAGGTCCTGTGGCGTGGTCTGAACGAGAAGAACGAAGCCACCCAGCGTCGCTGCTGCGTGATTGTCGACAATATGTGTAAGCTCATCGATGACCCCCGTGAGGGCGCCCCTCTGATGACCACCATCTTCCCCCTGGTGCAGAAGCGTGCCGATGAGGTTCTTCTTATTTTGTTTTTTCTCTTCTGCAGCTCTTATTGGCATAATATGACATTATAGTCGTATTGACAACTAGGGGCGTTTTTTTCGAAAAAGTTCTTCAAATCTTTTTGGATCTTGTAATAAATTCTTTCCCGTATTTATGATTGAGAAGGTCATCATCTCTATTTATGATTCAGAAGGTCATCATTTCTATTAAGAATGTCATCAATCACTATTGTAATATTAAAACATTTAATATTTAACAATATACAACAAAAGATTTCCGACCCGGACGCGCGCGAGATGGCCGAGAAGGCCGTGGCTATCCTGGAAAAGATCTCCAAGGCCACCGCCAAGCCCGAGACCACCATCAAGGACTGCCTCGACAAGCACGGTACATAATATTAATATGATTTAATACGTGATTTTCTCTCAACTCGCATGGCATATGTTGATGTTATATGACTAGCATCATTCTGGTATCATAGGCTTAATATCGTGTTTCGGATTGATTCATGTTTGTTGTGTGAAATCATCAAATATCACATCAAATTCATACAATCATGAAACAACCCGAACACTGCACGTCTCATAGTTACTCGCGGACTGTTTTGTACCTTTTTAACTAAAGGGTCAGTCTGTCTGAGTTGGTATGACGTGCCAGAATGACCGCTTATTTTGCGACACGGGCCATTGCTTTTTCATACATAAGCTGGCCCGTTACTAATAAGACGCGAACAAATTATTAAGTGATCTCTCATCATACGCACCGTTAACGAAACTGATATTATATGTCCATAATTGTGCAGCACGTCTCATAGTTACTCGCGGACTGTTTTTTACCTTTTTAACTAAAGGGTCAGTCTGTCTGAGTTGGTATGACGTGCCAGAAAAAAATTGCTTATCTTGCGACACGAGCCATTGCTTTTTGAGATAAGCTGGCCCGTTACTAATAAGACGCTGACATCATTTAACAAATTTAATTAGCCTCTTCCTTTAATGGTATAAGTTCCTATTAATCATATATTGTTGTTGAACGTTATTTCGTTGATAATATTCATATTATATACAGCCCCCTCAATAGAATTAATCAAAAACAACTAAGTAGAAGTAATCAAAAAAAAAAAACAGGTGCCGACACCATGATGATGGGTAATTAAAAAAAAAACAGGTGCCGACACCATGATGATGGGAGTAGAAGTAATCAAAAAAAAAAACAGGTGCCGACACCATGATGATGGGCGCGAACGGCGTGTTCGACGGCTACCTGCAGCCGATCTCCTACCAGATGGTGAAGGGCAACGCCTTTGAGCTCTCTGACTGGAAGGCTGTCTTCGGCCCGTTCGGCATCTCCGACGACGTCCTGTGCAAGGTCATCGGCGAGCTCGCGGTTTTCCTTTTTTTTTTTTGACTATTGTCGATTGTTAGGCGGTTTTTTCGTGACATGTACGCAAAGTAGGGACATAGAATGGTTCGACTGCGGGATGTTGCTAGAGCTTGGATTGTACACAGTCGTTTTGTCATCGAAAAATCAGTTACTGACCGTGTCATAGTACTTTGGTCATTGTTAGCAGTGCCTCACAATCGACTGCTCTATTTTTTTTTTGACAGACTATATAGTGTAGTCATGCTTTAATAGTCTCTACGGTGCAACTATAAGTAGGTCTCTACGTCAGGTTGTGAGATATAGAGATATAGACTCACTTCTATTAAGCTATATTACATAATTATTGCAGAATCTATATTTAATAGAGAACTTCTTGGATATTATATCGTAAAAATCGTTCTAGAGAAGAATTTCTAAAAAAAAAAGACCGAAGAAGCCGATGAGGAGGAGTTCATCGATACGGACACCGCTACCCCCGACTTGTACAAGGGTTCCTTCTCCCTCGCGTACGGTACTTTGACCCTCCTGCGTGACACCAAGTTGCACCTTAAAAAGTTCAAGTTCTACGGTCTCCTCGGTCCTAACAACTGCGGTAAGACCACGTTGATGCGCGCCATCTGCCGCGAGCAGGTCGAGGGCTTCCCCAAGCGCGACGAGCTGGTGACGATTTTCGTGGAGCACGAAGTCGAGGAACGCGAGTTGGAGCCCCCGTCGAAGGAGTGGCCGTTGGGCAAGTTCAACATCGACTTGAACGGCATGGAATTCGTTGTGGATACTTGTAATAACGTCTACAAGAAGGACCCGCCGATCACTCTGGAGATGGCCGAGAAGAACCTGGGCGAGATCGGTTTCAAGAACCCGCTCACCGGCGTGAACCCGAAGGCCGCCGCTTCCATGACCAACCCGATCACCACCTACTCTGGTGGCTGGAAGGTGAAGATGCAGCTCGCCTGCGCCAAGTTGATTGAAGCCGACATTTTGATGCTTGACGAGCCCACGGGGCACTTGGACGTGAAGAACATTCAGTGGATGAAGGACTGGCTGAACGCCTTCCCGGGCTCCATCATCGCCACTTCCTCGAACTCCGAGTTCCTCGACGAGATGTGCACGCACGTGGTGGACTTCCAGGACCGCAAACTCCGTCAGTTCCAGTCCGAGAAGGGCAAGGTTTTAACGGATTTCGTGAAGAAGTACCCCGAGAAGGAGGCGTACTTCAAGCTGACGAATAACAAGGTCAAGTTCAACTTCCCGACCCCGGGTCCGCTGGAGGGCGTCAAATCCAAGTCCCGTTCCGTCCTCAAGATGAACGGCGTCTCCTTCAAGTACCCCACGCACGAGAAGAACACCGTCGAGGGCATCTGCCTGAGCGTTTGCATGCTTTCCCGTATTGCAGTCGTGGGCCCCAACGGGGCCGGTAAGTCCACCGCTATCAAGTTGCTCATTGGTGAGTTGAAGCAGATCGACGGTACCGTCTTCCGCCACTCCGGTCTGCGCATGGCCTACGTCGCGCAGCACGCGTTCCACCACTTGGAGAAGCACTTGCAGAAGACCGCGGTGCAGTACATCCTGTGGCGTTTCGCCGGTAACGACGATCGCGAGTCGTTGGAGAACCAGACCAAGGAGACCAACGTCGACGAGGAGGCGCTCCGCGCCGTCAAGTGGTGCGTCGACTCCAAGTCTGGTGTCGTCCGTAAGTGCGTCCCCGGGGAGAAGGCCGACATCCCGGTGGTGCCCGACTGCATCCTCAACCGCCGCAAGAACAAGCAGAAGAAGTACGAGTACGAGACCAAGTGGATGTACAAGCCGATCGAGGTCGCCGTCTGGGTGGAGCGTGAGACCCTCATGGCCATGGGTTACGAGAAGATCGTCTTCCGTGAGGACGAGAAGCAGGTTTTAAAGTTTCAATCTGAACCATATGGGTGTACTACTAAGATTTGTCGTGTTAGCATTATGTAACTTATAAATATGGGCTTTCATTTATTTCAGTATTGGTATGCTGTTCCGGAATGTTGTTATTGAATTAGTAATATGGGCTTTTTCAAATCGTAGAGGTTGATCAACAGTCATGATCACACGTACACTGCTGCTGAAATGAAATTGAAATCATCACACGTCTATTATATTCTATGAAAATAAATAGGCCGCCGCCGCGGGTTTGATGGGCCGCCCGTTGACCGCCCCGGCCGTGGAGAAAGCTTTGAAGGACTTCGGTCTGGACGCGGAATCAGCGAGTCACAACCCTATTGCGTCGTTATCCGGAGGCCAGAAGGTGAAGGTTGTCTTGGCTGCTGCGATGTGGCAGAACCCGCATATTCTGATTTTGGACGAGCCCACCAATTACCTGGACAGAGATGGTCTGGGCGCGCTTTCGCTCGGCCTGAAGGAGTACGGCGGCGGTGTTGTTATTATTAGTCACAACATGGAGTTCGCCAACAGCGTCTGCCAGCAGAAGTGGATCATGGAGGCCGGTCGCCTGCGCGAGGAGGGTGAGATCGTGGCCGACGACGAGGAGATGGGCGACCTGCAGGGGCCCGATGAGATCGTGGACGGCGCCGGTAACAAGATCGAGGTGAGCCGCGCCAAGACCATGACCGACAAGGAGCGCAAGAAGGCGATTAAGGTAAAATTTTAGTTCATAACAAGATCATTCATTGTAATTCTCATCTAGTCTCTCCGACCTCTTGTAGTAGAAATTCTATAGATCCCACTTTGCGTACATACCATGAAATCTGAAAAAAATTTAAGGAAATCGAGAAGCGCCTGAAGGAGCACAAGAAGAAGAACACTCTGTCGGACGCCGAGATGTGGGAGCTCCAGGACAAACTGGCCGAGTACAAGGCCGAGATGGGCGCTTAACTATGTATGCAGAGAAATCTCGATTTCTTTTTTAAGAGATTAAATGACTGTCGAACTTTAAACTATATTGAAAAAAAAAGTACACATATAATGGTGTAGAAAAAAAAGAGTTGATATTTAAATGTGTACTGAAAAAAATTCTTGAACATATTTTCGTTGATCTCGGCAAAAAACAAATCCTCGCGATGTTTTTATCAAAATCGGGAGGATTTCTTTAACACATGTATGATAATATGATTGTCTTTTTGTGAAACACGATAATCAAAAAATTCTTTGCAATCAATTCCTTCGGAGCGGCGAGGCCGGGCCCCTTCGTTGCTGGTTTATATTAATATAGTGTTGCTGTGGGGGCCCCTTACAATCGTTTGAAATACGCGATCCACGGTCTAGTTTATTCTAGGCCGATATTAATATGTAGGGGAGAGGCAGTCTATTCTTTACATGTTAATAGCAAACGATAGCTCCAGTCCCATGCTCGAGGCGCGTATTAGACTATTAGTATGTTCCAGCGGTGTTTCGCGGTCCGTTTCTCCATATTATATAAAAAAAGAAGGAAGAAGAGAACAATTTTGGTTGTATTGTACTGTACACTATATAGCTATAAAATACATCTGCTTTAATATTGAAGAGACGAAAAAATATCAACAATCTGACTCCCTGCAACGCACTACTACGTATGTTATATTTTAATTCTTTTGAAGTCAACGCTTTTCGGACCGTTCGGTTAGGGTACACTATATATGGCGGGACGTCGTCGGTGTTGGCTGCAAAATTATTATCATCAACAGAAAAAAAATAAAAATTCCATGAAAAAATTTTATGAGAATGTATACACAAGCAAAAGTACGTAGATGAAATTGTTTGTCATGCACGCATTTTCGATTTCAACGCCACACACGAACTATATTATTGATATCATGTTATTATCAACACATCATTCATGCAAGTAAACTGAAGAACACTATATTAGTTTATACTAGCTACACTGTAGATCTATATTGATGATGATGATTTAATAATGACCGGATGCATACTGGTGGGGCATACTTGTAATTATTAATATATCAAAGGGGAAATGTTCTTAAGGTGCGAAATTGTGTAATGTTTTTAAATACTATAAATAGCGCGGCTCGATCCGTCGAAAAAAAATATCATATGTTTTTACTATATAATAAACGCAAATTGCTGTGGTGGTGACATCTAATCACTGCGTGATGTGCACTCCTGCATCCGCACCCGTAATGTTTGCGCGCATCAGCATCATTCTAAGATTATATAATTAAAGTGAAAAATCACCCGGATACGATGATAAAATTGTACATTATTTAACATTACACAAATAATGATTCTACCCATGATGCCCTTTATCCGTGGAAAAATTTTATCAGCAGAATGGCGGTGACGCGTAACTATATGCGCTAGACCCGTAATTTGAATTTCATTTTTTTTATGATTGATGGACTTGTTCAACAATTTTGGAATGACGTTTGCTGCATAATTATTTGTGATGGATTTATAGTGTTATATGGAGCATATGAATGATGTATAGGTCGCCGCGTTTTTTTCAAATGATTTTCCAATGATAATAACAAAATAATTCAAAAATAGTCATTATAGAAAAAGAGGAGTATGCGCCGATATGCGAACTGGTCATTGCGAAGAAGTGAGTAACAAAAAGGAGCTAACGTGTGGTGTTCTTTCTCCAAAAAGAAACAATAGCCTGCGTGTGACGCACATTTTTGTCATCCTCTATTCATAGAGGAACGTGGTTATTAGATCTATTTTGTGCGTTATTTTCATACATAGGATAATGTAACCTCACATATGCTTTGTTGAGATATAACATCAAACAATGAGCGTGGCTCATATTATGCAATTTCCGTCTGTCAAACCAACGCAACTGTTTACGGCAGGGACCGGGGGGTCCCAAACACCATCTGTACGGGATATGGCGTCGTCAAATTGTGTATTGATCATGTCGTACATTGTATATGGAAGATTAGCTTATCTATATATGGACGTAGTCGTATAGAAATATATCTTCAAACTTATTAGACCTCCATCGTGGACCAATTACTCTTCTATAGTTCCTCATTTTGTGAATCGAATAGTATATCTTGGTGTGTAAATATTCTGCGCCTGGTCTCCAAAACGGAGAACAGCTGAAGTTAACATGTGTGGAAAAACGATGACTATAATATGCGGTGGTGAACTAAGTTCGTGTAAGTTTCCCCGGGGCCGGGCGCGCTGGAACCGGCCTCCGGATCTGCGATTTTCCAGAAAACAAAAAACCCCATGTTCGCACTTCGTTCTCAATTTTTCTTGGTTTCTTGGTTTCTTGGTTTCTTGGTTTCTATATTTTTTTCGTTTCTTGAGTTTTTTTTCACAACATTCGTTTCATCATTTTCTCTGCTCACCATTTTTCGCATGCAAGTAGGTTCCATCACATCATCAGGAAAGCAACAAACACCCGCAGTGCAAATTGTAACCCCGATATAGGCTATTCAGCGTGCTAGTTTTACATTGTTCTTGGGTTGACGTCAGTGATACACAAAGGCCGGGCATACAATTTTTCAAGATCATGATTAATTTAAAGCAATCAAATTCAGAACATAATATAAGCTGACAAGATGGCGTTTTCCATGCCGAGGGTTTCCCTTTTCGGCGTCAACGCGCTGTGTTTTTTCTTCTCGGTAACATTAGGCGCCACCCAGGATCACGTTGCATGGCAACGTCAGGATCAAGAGTTCCAGGGCGGACTTCGGGAACTACATCGTTTGAGGACAGAGGGCAATTATGGTGCGTGGAGGCCCGCGCATGACAAACTATTCGGCCGAGGCACAACGGCCGAAGCAATCAGAAGATGGGGGGCTAAGGAGGAGGCTCCCTTCACGCGCAAGGTGCTAACGAGGACTCCGGGAAGAAGACAACCGATTGTGGAGCCACAAGCGATTTTACAATCGTTACAATCGAGTGCGGAATGGTTACAATCGATTGCGGAGGCGACGAGGTGGGTCTTAGGGCACGGCTTGAAGGCCGGACGTGTAGTTGGAAACGCCGGACTCGACATGGCATTGCATGGGATTGGCATTGCAGGCGGACTGGCGTGGTTTGCCATTGGGAGTGTTACTAGGGTGATAGGAAAAGCGACTGTTGCCGGAGTGATATATACAGGAAACTCGTTTTCCGACCTCCTCGCCGAAGCCCGTGCACGCCACGCCGCTCGGCGCCAAGCCGTTGAAGAACGCCACTCTGTTCGGCGCCGAGCCACTGAAGAACGCCAATCCGTTCCGCGCCAAGCTTATGAAGAACGCCAAGCCGAAACTGAATGCGCAATTTGCTTCAAGGATTTCGCGTCAAGGCGAGGAAAAATAGAGTGTCCCCAGTGCCACAGATCCATGTGCGCGAAATGTCACACACGGTGGGATATCAGACAAGCAGGGGCTGGGACTTGTCCATTTTGCAGAGAACCCTATGAAGGGAATTGCTTGTCTAGGTGCTGTCGGCGATTTGTTCAATGATGATTTTTCTAGGCGAACCATGTTCACTGCCAACGAAAATTATCTTTCTGAGTATTCAATGTAAAACTTCTATGAATTATGAAAACTATGGAATAGCTAAAGATATAAGTATAACCGCGAGCCAGCGAGGTGATCGGAATTGATTTTGAGTGTCTTTGCGCGCTCGTGTGAATTTTTTGCTGAATTAAAATCTTTTCTTCAGTAGCTAGCACACGGTGCCAACACGGTATCTCCGGTCTTCCTGCGTTCTGGCGGTTTAAAAACAATGTGAGCACATAAAACCATCTATTTATTGATGACATTCATATGACATGAAACAAATAATTCTATGATAAAAATCATATTTAAAATTCTAAAAAGAAAAAACCCCGTGTTCGCACTCATTGACATCGTTCTCACTTTTGCCCTTTTTTTCTTTGTAAAGCACATTGCCTTTTTCAATTGTTCTTGATTTCTCCATTTAATTTTAATTTTTTTTCGTTCATTGATTTAATTTTTCGACATGCGTTCATCAATTCCTTTGAAAATTTTGATGATGGTTGAGTTCAACAAATCGCAGCAGAAAAGCATATTATCTGAAGCCTATATTCGTCGTTTTAGCGTTTATAATATCAACAACATATAATACATTTTCTCTCTCAAAAAATTCCAAAAAATGTTCGGGACGAAGGCAGTGCGGTTGTTAGCTCTTGTCGGCGTGCTGGCGGGTGCGGTGGAGGGCAGCTGGTGGGGCAGTTTCTGCGGCGGGTGCGCCCGGCGCAACGCAAACAACAAAAACTTCCTCGGGCATGAAAAAATTGACTGCTCTACCACCACCATTGGCATTACGGTGAACTTTCTGGATGGATCGACAAAACGTGAACGATTCGCAGCTGGGCAGACGGTCCGGGACTTGCGTGCGCGTCTGGCCAGTGGCGGGGCACGCTTCAAACTCATCGGCAACTCTGATGGTGCTGCCCGCGTCCTCCCGGACGACGAAAGTCTGGAAGGGCTGACTGCTGACGGAGTGACCGCGGTCCGCGACTTACAACCTCCTACGGAGGTCGAGCAGCACGAATTCGAGGCGACGGTGCGGGAGCACAGTCTGGACATTTTCAAGGTCAGGGGTCTGGATGATGATATTTTTCTGGAGAAAGCTCCGGCTGGCGTTTCTCCCGCACTGCAAGCTTCGTTGTACGGCGGCGACGGCGCCGACAACAAGGTTCTCTATTACATGCGCAGCACCGAATTAGCTAACCCAGTAACACTCGCGGAGGTTGGCTGGACGCCCACCACGAATTTTGGCCGGATAGCCAAACTCGCGGAGCTCGGCTGGATACGGAAGAATACTGGTATCATCTACATCAAGCCCTGTAGGGCAGGGCTTGATGTAGAGTTATTCTTCCATATGCGGCAGGGCAGGGATCGTATTCTTCCATATGGCATCATTTTTACCGATTAAAAGATGAGGCTAGATTAAAAGATTTACCAGCAGTACCAATTACCGCTTAAAAGATTAAAAGATTTTTACCGATTACCGATTAAAAGATTTACCAGCAGTACCAATTACCGCTTAAAAGATGAGGCTAGCAGGTCATAATGCATATGGCATCATTTTTGATAGTTAAACTATCAAATTCATAAGGCATCAAAATGCATCAATCGCGCCATATGGCTATCAAAATCATCCCCCCCCCGCCGAACGAAAAGTACATAACTTTTCATGAAAGCAGATCGTTTTTTTATCTTATTAGAGCTTTTTATCATTTTTTTTGTAGAGTGATCGAGGAGGTCGAAGGCATTTAGTTGGTACGAATATTCAGTTGCCGATTACGACCCTACAAAAACAACCTTAATAGCTTTTCATAGGCTTGTCTATATTGTCATAGGCAGCCGTCATTCTATTAGCTGGTACCGCAGGCCCCCCAGCTTAGAATGACGGCGTCCATGTAGAGGAATATGCATTTTTGCAGATATAGTATTCGTGGTAAGGGGCCCCCCAAGGTCGCCCCCCCCCCCAATGCACAAGAGGAAGTTTCAGGGTACCCCCCCATTCTCTGAATTGAATATTTTGTCGGAAGAGATCCAACTTTTTTCTGAATTTTGTTGGACGAGGTCCAATTTTCGCAGGCAAAAGAGTTCCAATAAATCTTGGATGAATTTCTTCGGAATTCCAAGAAATTTTGGATGAATTACAAATTGCCAATGCATTAAACTATAATAAAATTGAATAATGAATTAAGTTAATCGTGTTACCCCCCTCTGAACTCGATTTTGAATTATACCTCCTTGGATTGACATTTATTGCATATTACAATGCCCCCTATTCTTTTCAATTTATTGTGCCAGAGTTTTTGATCTGACTTTTGGTTCGTACCCTATGTAGTATTCACGTTCGAATCACAATCGTCAAGTTCCTCGTGGCAGACACGTCAAGTTCCTCGTGGCAGAGTGGTATCAGATATCCTTTTTTTGAAATATGTCACTGTGAGTTTTGTTTTTAGAAAAAACGGTCTGTCTAATAGTAAGTGAGAACCGTGTTCGGAACAGAAACCTGCAGGTCGTTTCTCTTTTTTTATGACCTTTGTTTTCTTTTTTTCAATGTGATCCACCAATCCTTTTCTTTCGTTCAAAATGCCGTTTTGAATTTTGTGCAAGAATATTTAAATTAAGTAATATTATCAATACACTCAACGAATCGCAGAAGAAAAGGTATAATTCACCCCAACTCTAGTATATTAACACAAATTATCGGTTGACAAATATATCGCATTGATGAAAAGTGTATATTCGTCTCGGAGCCAGACATTCACATATTATTTATCTGTAGTGGTATTACTATATTCACAAATTGTATACTAGAACTCTTGCAGAGAACCTATATTCAAAGATGACAACACGACTTTTTTTATCGTCCATTTTTTGCCTCCCCGGCGCGGCTTTTGGGACCCTGTTGAGTGCGACCGGGGCTCGTCATGCAGCTTGTACTCGTGCAACGGCGCTCGTGGAGCGGGGCCAGCAGCAGCTGGACCTGGGCGTGCCCTGGCAGGAGCGCACGGTGGTGCGCAACACGTTCCTGGACCCCCCCCCCGGATAGTGAAGAAGAGCGTGCGGAGGACCCCCCGCACCAAGCGCGTCGTGCTCAAAGCGCGCCGCCCCAGGCACCATCTCTCTTTAACTTTTCTCCGGGGGGGCCCAACCGGGACCCCAGGACCCGGGCTGCTGCGCAGCGGCACCAATGTACCGGTAATGTAAAAGGTAATATTGCCACGGCCGTAGGTGCGGGAAGTGGCCATTCCGTCTTGTTGCTTTCGGACGGAACAGCCATCGCGTGCGGATTCAACGGCCACGGACAGTGCGACATTCCTGAACCTCCG
>Ga0099797_101497_pt1 | contig 12210 bp, 13 predicted proteins | sample Uncmet_Sort48C_1_FD_89871 | JGI IMG/M metagenome (GOLD analysis project Ga0099797, IMG submission 89871) | Marine eukaryotic communities from CALCOFI LINE 67, Pacific Ocean - C012_Sort48C_1 | ecosystem: Environmental > Aquatic > Marine > Oceanic | place: Pacific Ocean: Monterey Bay | collected... | reverse complement strand
GCCTGGCCGGGAATGTGCGCAAAGGCAACCTCAGAATGCTCATTTCTAGCATTTTGGTGGCCTGGCCGGGGATGTGCGCAAAGCCAGCCTCAGAATGTTCATTTCTAGCATTTTGGTGGCCTGGCCGGGAATGTGCACAAAGTCAGCCTCAGAATGCTAATTTCTAGCATGTTGGTAGCCTGGCCGGGGAGGTGCGCAAAGGCAGCCTCAGCATGCTCATTTCTAGCACTTTGGTGGCCTGGCCGGGGAGGTGTGCAAAGGCAGCCTCAGAATGCTCATTTCTAGCATTTTGGTGGAACGGCCGGGGAAATACTGACGTTACGGTGCTTAGAAAGCCCGCGCGGCATGCATAGGAAGAACAATGCACGCATATGATCGAACAAGCAAGAACACACGCACAAACAAAAACACACAAACGAACAAAAAAATACACAAATGGACAAACACATATACAAACAAACAACACCACAATGTATATATCATCCACAAGTCACACTCTCAATGGGTTGGGACTGATCGCAGGCTAATGGGTTTGGCTGGAAGGCGCCCGCGGCAGCCTCGCGCGCAAAGGCGAAATGAGGTAGTGCAGCCCCCAGTAGGGAATGCCAAAGTATGCGTTTTATATTGGAAATGCTAGCATTCCTGTATTGTGGAAGGCGCCCGCGGCAGCCTCGAGTGCAAAGGCGAAATGAGGTAGCGCAGCCCCCAATAGGGAGTGCCAAAGTATGCGTTTCATATTGGGAATGCCAGCATTCCTGTATTGTGGAAGGCGCCCGCGGCAGCCTCGCGCGCAAAGGCGAAATGATGTGCCGCAGCCCCCAATAGAGAGTGCCAAAGTATACGTTTTATATTGGAAATGCTCGCATTCCTCTGCTGAGGAAGGTGCCCGCGGCAGCCTCGCGCGCAAAGGCGAAATAAGGTAGCGCATCCCCCAATAGGGAGTGCCAAAGTATGCGTTTTATGTTAGAAATGCTAGCATGCCTGTATTGTGGAAGGCGCCCGCGGCAGCCTCGCACGCAACAGCGAAATGATGTGCCGCAGCCCCCAATAGGGAGTGCCAGAGTATGAGTTATGAATTGGAATCTTGGAATTCTGGGATATTCCAGAATTCCAGAATTCCGGAATTCCATTAAAAATGCAAGGAATTCTGGAATTCTGGAATCTTGGAATATTCCAGAATACTGGATTCCAGAATTCCGGAAATATTTGGAAGGAATTTTGGAATTTTGATTTTCCGCCGCTTGGGTCCCTTACGTGAACTTCGCTTGGAACTTTCGCTTGGGAACGTTCGCTTGGGAACTTCCGCTTGGGATCTTGGGAATCAGATCTGGGTTTGGGACTTGAGGCTGGGGGAGCTGGGCATGTAGATCAGCTTGGGAATTTTCGCTTGGGAACCTTCGTTTGGGAACTCTCGCTTGGGAATTATCGCTTGGGAACTTTCGCTTGGGAATTGCCGCTTGGGAACTTTCGTTTGGGAACTTTCGTTCGGCAATTTTCGCGTGGGATTTTTCGCTTGGAAACTGTCGCTTGGGAACTTTCGCTTGGGAGCTTTCGCTTGGGAGCTTTCGCTTGGGAACTTCTGCTTGGGAACTTCCGTTTGGGAACTCTCGCTTGGGAGCTTTCGCTTGGGAGCTTTCGCTTGGGAACCTTCGCTTGGGAACGTTCGCTTGATTTTTTTGTTCGGAAGCTTTCGCGTGGGAGCTTCCGCTTGGGATTTGTCGCTTGGGAACTTTCGCTTGGGAACTTTCGCTAGGGAACTTTCGCTTAGGGAGCTTTCGCTTGGGAGCTTCCGTTTGGGAGCTTTCGTTTGGGAACTCTCGCGAATTATCGCTTGGGAACTTTCGCTTGGAAGCTTTCATTCAGAAATTTGCGCGTGGTCGCTTTGGCTTGGGCACTTTCGCTTGGGAACTTTCGCTTGGGAACTTTCGCTCAGGAACTTCCGCCTGGGAACTTCCGCTTACGATCTTGGGATTCAGATGTGGGTTTGGGATTTGAGGCTGGGGTAGCTGGGCTCCTTAAGCTGGGGGACTTGGAGCAGTCAGGCTGGGGGAATCGGCTGGAGGGATCCCGGAGGAATCGGCCGGGGTGATGTCCAGTTTAGACCCCGTCCTTAAAGAAGTTGAGTAAGAACCCTTCTAGGCAAGCCTAGTTAGGGGAAGAAACTGAGCAGAGTCCAAAACAAGTGCACAACATGCAGATTCTGAAGCAACTCGTGCGCGCCAGGCTCTTTTTCGCCCTGTATTCCTCAACAGATGGCCCGCCATCTGCAGGGGTCGCATGCTAGATCTCCGCATGGATGCACGCGACTGCATCAAAGCTGCTGCCATGTGTCTGGCAAATTAGGCCCCTGCTTGCCTGTGCTGCAATCGCTGACAAAATCTCCTCAGGGGTTGACGGCAGCGGGCTTGCCTGGGACAATGCTGTGCATATGACTGCCGCCGGCATGGCCATGGCCTTCGAAATCTTCGCCAACTGCTCATTGCAAAGGGGGCACTTCGGCGCAAATTTGTCTTTCACAGCAATTGCTGCTATATAGCCTTTCCGGTGCTTCCCACTGTTGCACCAGAAGGCATGTTTCGCACTCCACTGGTCATAGATACTTGCGCGGCTGGCACGGCAAGGGCCGCTCTTTGGTGGCGCTTGCTTTTTCGGAAGGCATCTGTCAGATTTGGCATCGCGAAGAGATACAATTGGCATCGCGAACGATGCCAATTGTATCTCTTGGCAAAACTGCTGCGTCATTTGCAACGATTCTTGCAGCTCTGAATTGCTCAATCGCTCCATGGCCAGCATACTCTCGATGCCAACTGCTGTATGCACTGGAGGCGGCACTTGAAACAATCGAATATCCTTCATGACTGCATCAATCACGACCATAGGTTCCCCAATGGGCGTTGACATGGGGCTGCTCATTTCCAGATAGGGCTCTGTTGCCCAAATCTCACCCCACTGGATCTGTGCAATGCCTCTGGCTGCTTCGTTTAATCGCCTCGACCACACAGCAAGATACCGGCGCCTTGATGTGCCAAAGAGCACTTTGCTAAAGCGGCCGTGGACAAGAACGGCTTTCATCAGCCAGCTGTTATCGGAAGCTGTGCTCACCATGGCCTCAACAGCTGAAAGGAGGCGCGAAGCTGTTGTTGCACCATTGTGATGCCCGTGGCCTGCTGCAACACCGAGCAAAGCCCACCTGAGCACACCACTTCGACGCCACTAGCACAACAACAATGTGATCCCAAGGAGGAACGCAGTGAACAAGGGTTCATGTACTTCATTTTATGCTATTCAGTCTGTACACATCTCTCAGGACAATGCATGATGGGCATGAGCATGAGGCTCATGCTAATTTCCATACCCCGTGCTTGGCCCAGAGGTTCTCTAGTACAGATAACAGTTAGTTGAACATGTAAACACTGAAAGCTCAGCTGGGAGAGCAATTCAGATGAGCTGATTACATTTGGAGACTGATCGAAAATAAAAGGTTGTTTGACACTTGGAGCCACGTGCTACACATTTGTTCTGGTCGAGTGGCGGCCCAGAGATTCCTCGGACAACATTAAAACATAAATTATTGCCCTCACGCTCTGCGTACACAGTTAGCAAATAAACGGATGGTTGACATTTGGATCATCTGTTACAAACTTGTTCTGGTCGACCTGGGGTCCAGAGGTTCCTCAGAACTGATTTGTAACACTTGATGTAAACACGATCCAGCTGAACAAGGAAATCAATCCCCAAACTGCCGATCTAATGTATTAACTGAACCATTGTTACGGAGCCATGGGGAGGACTGTGTAACAAAGACTGTTACGCGTGTCTTGGGAGATAGCCCTCTTGCTCTGCGTGCAAAACGTCGCGCACTGTCCCTACCAACCGACCCCTTTGTGCACAATCTGATCATACAGCTCCATCCAGATATGCTTGTACTTACAGACTGATACCTGCGTGTGGACCTAAACATTATTATATCTACCTCTTGTGACGGCTTCCTGTGATCGTGTCTATATCTACGCTGGAATAGGCTAGTCTAGTCAACCTTCGCCCATCTCTGAGCACCGGCATTCCTGGGAATACTCTATATCTAAGCTGGTCTAGGCTAGTCTAAGCTACCTTGGGTTATCTCTGAGCACCGGCATTCCTGGGAATACTCTATATCTAAGCTAGGCTAGGCTAGCCTAGGCTACCTCAGGCTACCTCTGAGCACCCGCATTCCTGGGAAGCCTCCAAATCTCAGCTGGTCCAGGCTAGACTAAACTACCTTAGGCTATATTTGAGCACCACCATTCCTAGAATATTCTATATCTACGCTGGGCAAGGCTAGTCTAGGTTAGTCTAAGCAACCACAAGCTCTCTCTGAGCACCGGCATTCCTGGGAATGCTCTATATCCAGGCTCAAAGCTACGCTAAGCTACCTTGGGTTATCTCTCAGCACCGGCATGCCTGGGAATACTCTACATCTAAATTGGGCTAAGCTAGCCTAGGCTACCTCAGGCTACCTCTGAGCACCCGCATTCCTAGGAAGGCTCCAAATCCAAGCTGGTCTTGGCTAGACTACGCTACACTTAGAATATCTCTGAGCACTGGCATTCCCGGGAATACTCTATATATCAATGCTGGGCTAGTCTAGGCAACCTTAGGCTATCTCTGAGCGTCGGAATTCCTGGCAATGCTTTTATATCCAAGCTAGTCTAGGATAGTCTAAGTTACCTTGGGTTATCTCTGCGCACCGGCATTCCTGGGAATACTCTATATCTGAGCTGGGCTAGGCTAGTCTAGGCTAGTCTAGGCTACCTCGGGCTACCTCTGAGCACCCGCATTCCTGGGAAGCCTCCAAATCTAAGCTGGTATAGGCTAGTCTAAGCTACCTTAGGCTATCTCTGAGCACTGGCAGTCCTGGGTATACTCCATATATCTACACTGGGCCAGGCCAGTCTAGGCTACCGTAGGCTACCTCTGAGCACCCAGCATCCCTGGGAACATAGAATAATTCCTTTGAGGATAAATCAGAGCCCCTGAAACGCGAGAAAAACACCTCATCCTGATTTGTTTGAGAAGCATGCACAAATAATCCAAAATGGAACCGACATCATCCAACAATCGATAACAACACGGAATCGCCAATTTGATTGAAACAGTGATCACCAAGACCATCGATTCTGGACCCCAAGTGGACCCCGAAATGAAACCCAAAGCCAGGCAAGCTACAATTACGCAACTTTCTTTGGACCATCATGGACCCATCTTGGCATCAGAGCGCTGTCAGAGCTCTCCTGGACACAGCTTGCTGATTTGCTTGCAATGCTTTGGATGATGTCTTACACACTTAAAGAACAGTCTTCACCAACGAAATTGGAAATCGCTTTAACATCAGATTGACCAATAATACCAACATCACATTCAAACATTGCCCAGATCGCCTAGATCATCCAAACCATGAACAACAAACTCGGCCAACAATCCTGCTGCAATAAACGGGGGCGACGGCGATTCGCCGCAGGCGTCTTACAATTAACAATGGGCCACCTGCCCTTTTCATCTGCCTCCAAGGCAATGACTAGACCACCTATTGTTTGAGTGCAGCTGTGTATGGACCTGCTGACTTCAAGCTGCGCATTTTCCCACGAGTCTGCGGAAATGTACACAAAGGCCAGGGCACCCAGAAACGGAATCATCGAAGATTGCGCTTCGCCACCAGTCGTGCCTGGAGGAAGTAAATACTGCAATGCGCCAGGCGCCAGGCAATTGCTTAGCATCAGCTGCATCTCCTTGCTGATGCCTTTGGGAGCTGCCTGGTGATTGGTTTCTTTTTAGATGTAGGGAGCGAGGAAGAAAACGGACCCAGAAGATCAACATGTTACATGGGGAGGGGGTATCGGATTGGGGGGGAGGGGGGCGTTCAGCCATTCCGCCAGCCGTAGTCATGATGTTCCTCCTCCAATCGGATTACACATGAAGTGCACCAACTGTAATCGGAGCACCACGAGGTTCTGGTATAAACCAGCTGCCAGCTTAAATCCGGAGCATGGAGTATGCACAAATAGTTAACAAAACAGCAAGGACTCAATATTGAGACCAAGGCAATAACCAGAACAACACCAGAAAATACTGGAACGCAAGAACAACATTCACAACATCGAACATGCAACAATGGCCAAACATGAATTGCACATATTCATGCCAAGGAAGTGAGGTTAAAAAATAGAGGAGAGAAGCAAGAGGAAACAACTACCCCTTGTAGATAACAGTAAGACGACTAATGAAGAAATCCCGGACGGGGTTAACAATAAATTATCCAACGGCGTTAGCGAGCGACGCTGACAAGACAACAACACAAAGAAACAACAAGAACAAAAGTAGAGCGGCAATGGAAATAGAGAGCGGCGACACAAAATCCTTCCAAATAATAACAAGAAATGAAATAGACACAGGGAGACATATAGGGAGAATATGCAATAAAATAACCCACACTGGGGCCTATGCTTATAATGATGACCTAAACCAAGGGGATGATGAGAACTGGGGCCAATAGGAGAAATAATGGGGATGGGCGAAGGGCCAAAAACACGAACAGAGGGATTTCCAGCAAGACAAATGTTTGACTCCAGAGGCAACACGAGTACGAACAAAACCAGCATTGTCTGCATCACGTTCGTTAGCAATATCTTCACAAACACATTGGGGCATCTGTGAAACATTAATGTAACGGATATAAGAACGATATCTCAAACGCTTAAGGAATCTTTCTCTATCATGAAAGTATATCAAACAGATGGGGCAACAGACGAGCTCCATAGGAAGATGAAGCCGGGCAGTATCTTTAAAAACACGGAACTTGAATTTATGCAGTGCCACACGCTGATCAATGGAAAACAAAGAGTCATGCAGGGAGCATGGGAAACAAGTATTATGCTGAATACCAACTTTGGGGTCAACACGGAGGAGGGATGCCTGGTGGACGTTGTGCTTCTCCTCCTCCAGTGGGCTGACATACATGAGAATGCCGCTGCAGAAAGGCACCATTGCCAATGCACCCATCAAGCTAGACTTGAGGAAATGTGCATGAGCTGCGCCCTCACTTTCTGGACCAAACAGGTCTGTGCAGAAACCCTTGTCAACAAAAATGCTCCCTGCGTATTTTAGACCGCGATGCTTGACATTTTTAAAGGTGGTCAGGGCAAGCCAGGCATTGCTGATGGCTGAACCAGTTGCCTCGAACCGGTGCTGACTAGGCAAGAAGCTAAAACATACTGCTCTATAGCTGATGGCCAACTTCATACCAACAACCGGCCTGTGTCTGCGCAAGAACCTATTGGCGTGCAACGTCCTTGCTGCCCAGATGAACCGGTTCAGTGCTGGGATGATGTCCTGAGTCTTATCAGCCCTTACGAAGCATGTGGCATCGTCACCACCAATGCGCAGGATATCTATGCCGTGCCGCTCGATGACAATCACAAAGTCATGAAAATACTTGCCAAGGATTTGTTCCGCAGGCTTCTCTGTGCATTTCTCGAAGAGATCCGTGAAGCCCACCAAATCGAACACCCCAACGACACCCCTGCAATGGCAGTGCTGCTCCTTATCACAGGGATCCGCTGCCTCATCCCCGGCTGCCTTGCTTTGCAGAAGCCGGATAGCCTCTGATGGGAAGAAGCACGCCACCTGCGTTGTCGCTGGAGGTGCCGCTGCCGCCTGATGTGGAATATTTCTGCAGATAGAACTCCTACTACGGTGTTTATGAGCAAGAAAGAGAGACATGCTTCTTTAGTCAGAGCGTGCGGTAGAGAGAGGTAGTCATTCAGTCATGTTTGTTTGTTTGTTCGATTGCTTGCTTTCCTTACCGCCTGCTTGCTTGCCTGCTTGCTCGCATGCTTGAAATGCTAGCATTCCTGTATTGTGGAAGGCGCTCGCGGCAGCCTTGCGCGCAAAGGCGAAATGAGGTAGCGCAGCCCCCAATAGGGAATGCCAAAATGCGTTTTTATATTGGAAATGCTAGCATTCCTGTATTGTGGAAGGAGCCCGCGGCAGCCTCGCGCGCAAAGGCGAAATGAGGTAGCGCAGCCCCCAATAGGGAGTGCCAAAGTATGCGTTTTATTTTGGAAAAATCATATTCCTGTATTGTGGAAGGTGCCCGCGGCAGCCTCGCGCGCAAAGGCGAAATGATGTGCCGCAGCCCCCAATAGGGAGTGCCAAAGTATGCGTTTTATATTGGAAATGATAGCATTCCTGTGCTGAGGAAGGTGCCCGCGGCAGCCTCGCGCACAAAAGGCGAAATGAGGTAGCGAAGCCCCCAATAGGGAATGCCAAAGTATGCGTTTTATATCGGAAATGTGGAAGGCACCCGCGGAAGCCTGTATTGTGGAAGGCGCCCGCGGAAGCCTCGTGCGCAAAGACGAAATGAGGTAGCGCAGCCCCCGATAGGGAGTGCCAAAGTATGCGTTTTACATAAAAAATGTTAGCATTCGACTATTGTGGAAGGCGCCCGCGGCAGCCTCGCGTGCAAAGGCGAACTGATGTGCCGCAGCCCCCAATAGGGAATGCCAAAGTATGCGTTTTATTGAAAATCCTAGCATTCCTGTGCTGAGGAAGGCGCCCGCGGCAGCCTCGCGCGCAAAGGCGACATGAGGTAGCGCAGCCCCCAATAGGGAGTGCCAAAGTATGCGTTTTATATTGGAAAAGCTAGGATTCCTGTATTGTGGAAGGCGCCTGCGGCAGTGCTGCGCGCAAAGGCGAAATGAGGTGCCGCAGCCCCCAATAGAAGGTGCCACAGTACGCGTTTTATATTGGAAAAGCTAGCATTCCTGTGTTGGCTGTCACACGTGTGATGTCTATCGTTGTTTGCTAGTTGTTTATGTGCGCGTTATGTTAGTGCTGGTTTGTGTGCTGTTGGCTGTTGATGATGTGTTGTTCTTCCACGTGTATTATTTATGATTGTGTGTTGGTGATGTGTTGTTTATTGTTGTATGATTTCGTGTTGATTGTTTGTTGTTGGGTTTTGTGTTGCACGTGTTGATTGTTTGTTGGTGTGTTGTGTGATTGTTGTTGTGTGTTGCACGTGTTGATTGTGTGTTGATTGTTTGTTGGTTGTTGATGTGTTTTATGATTGTTGTTGTTGTGTGTTGCACGTGTCGTTTTTTTGTTGGTTGTTGATTTGTTGTATGATTGTTGTTGTGTGTTGCACGTGTTGATTGTGGGTTGCTTGTTTGTTGTTGAAGGGTTGCACGGAGGAGGTGGAGGAGGAGAGAAGAGAGGAGGAGAAGGAGGAGCGCGCACTGCGTCGTTTAAAACAAGAACCCAACCTCCAAAGGGGCTGGGAATAAATACAATGCTTTGCTCGAGTGAGCCTTCAAAAACACTGTGAATACCTTCTCGACACACAATAGGTACCATGCTTTGCTCGCCTGAGCCTTCGAACACACAATGAATACCATACTTTGCTCGGCGGAGCCTTCTCAAGCACAATGAAAACAACGTCTTGCTCCCCTCAGCCTTCGAAAGCAGTGCGAATACATTAGATTGCTCGGCTGAAGCTTCTAAAAACAATAAATTTTGCAATTCTGCAGCTGTGCCTGTGCATAGTTCTTGACTTGCTTATCTTTCCTTCGATACCACTGCACTGCTCCGTGCCTGAGCCTTCACTTCTATAACACACAATAAATGGATAAAGACAGTACTTCTTCGGCTGTGCCTGTGCTGAGTTCTGACTTGCTTATCTTTCCTTCGAAGCCACTGCACTGCTTTGCAACTGAGCCTCCGCATAGTTCTGACTTGCTTATCTCTCCTTCGAAACCACTGCACTGTTTGGCTTCTGAGCCTTCACTTCTAAAACACAATGGATACAGTAGTTCTTCGGCTGTGCCTGTGCATGGTTCTGACTTGCTTATCTTTTCCTCGCAAGCACTGCACGGCTTTGCACCTGAACTCTCACTTCTCAACACACAATGAATACAATACATATTCGGCTGTGCCTGTGAATAGATCTGACAGCTTATCTTCCCTTCGAAAACACAGCATTGCTTTGCGCCTGGGCCTGCACTTCTTAAACACATTGAATACAATACTTCTTCGGCTGTGCCTGTGCAAAGTTCTTCAAATTCACTGCACTGCTTGCACCCAAAGTTCCAAACATTATAATGAGGTGTTCTGAGTTCTGATTTATTCATCTCACATTCGGAGACACTTCACAGCTTCGAGCTTCGCTTTGTACGACTCCACAGGCGCCGTAAGGCGCCATATGCGAATCTAGTGTGTGTATATATTTATATACAAAAAATAGGCATATATAACATATATATATATATAGAGAGAGAGAGAGATTCATATATATATATATATGTTTTTGCTCGTGCACATTCAACAATATACAATACCACTCCTTACAGACAATGATGCTGACACATCCAGTCATGGAGAACCACCCGAAGGCAGTAGAATGGACGGACTGTGAACACCTACAGTCCACCCAAGGCGTCCTTGCGAAAGGGGCCTAGCACCATACTCGACACAGCAAGGTGCGAATGAATTCCCGTGCAGGTGGAGTGTCCGGCCGGGGACCTGAGCCCAACACAAAGTGTCGGACCAGCAGCTGCTTGCGGAGGCCACAAAAAAGTATCCCCCTTAAGCGTCGCTCACACCATCGTGCCCACCACCAGTTAAAGTCCCTGGTGAGCGTAGGGACTCGCGCCCCCAGTATATATATATATATATATATATATGTATACCAAAATTATATATATGTGTGTTTATTTTGAATATTTTTTTTACTTTGACGGTGTTTGGAGGCTCGGTATAACCCAGAGGACCAGACTGCCAACATGCTGCAACTGCAGATTGTGGGTGGGTATGTGCTACAAAATGAGCTTGACTTGGCCAGAGCCCAATTCTGAGGCAGCATCCTCGGACGGTGCATCAGCATATATATATATATATATATATATATATATATATATAAATACATTATATGCATGTAATAAATACATTATATATATGTATATATATATATATATATATGTATACCAAATTTATAGATATGTGTGTGTTTTACTATATTTTTTTGAATTTGACGGTGTTTGGAGGCTCGGTATAACGCTAGGGATCAGACTGCCAACATGCTGCAACTGCATGCTGCAACTGCTACAAAATGAGCTTGACTTAGCCAAAGCCCAATTCTGAGGCAGCATCCTCGGACGGTGCATCAGCAAGTATATTCATCTATATATATATATATATATATATATATATGGTTCCGACTCTGATGCTGGGTGTTCATATTAATGAGCATATGCTCTTTGTAATTGATCTACCTTACGTTGTATGTTATCTAAAATCATAATCTCCATTATATGTGCTCTCTTATATGGCCAGTTGGGGAATCCAACTGGTTTGGTTCCTTTCTGAGAAGCCTCTATTTTAAATTCTCCATGTTTTGTTGGTCTCACAGAAGCTTTGCTAAGTTTAATCAGCTTGTGGGATCCAGTAGCCCCACAATATGTTCGTCGACCCTGACCGATAGAAAAATATACGTGTCAACCCCCCATGCCACGCACACTCGCACCAGACTTTTGCGTGATAACATCTCGTTCAAGAGTCACGAAATCATGTGAATCCACCATTCCTCTTTAGACTCCTAATGTTTCAGGGGTTGGCGACACAGCGGAGTAGTAGCTACAAATGAATAATTTGTCTATATGTATATATATATATATATATATATATATTTCAGTGGTCCAGCATCACTCACTCCGCCCCCTTTGAATAGAACATGTGTTTTTGTTGTTGTTTGTCAACCTGAGCATGCCTACCTAATCGTCGTTTGCAGAGATCCAGAATGGCATCATCATGGAGGACTCCCGAAGCGATTTAGTTCCGGAGGCCGTCGAGGATTGCCAACTTTACTGTTCGATACTGTATGTGTCATGTGTTGACATGTTGCCAACACGCGTTGACATGTTGCCTGCTTGATGTTGCTCTCACTTGTCTCTAGATTGGAAATTACTTTTTGTCATAGTCATGGGCTTCCTTCGTTCCTGTGTATGCTGGACAACCAGTGTTAACACTACGGACCTGCTCGCATACCTCACGCATAATTATCGAGTCACGAACAAGATTGTTAACTATCACAGAACCGCCGCAATTCCCACCATATTGCATGTAATTCTCGACTATGCTACTCCGAAGCAACCTTCTTAGTTTAAAACCTCAGGGCCAAACGAG
>Ga0099797_101466_pt1 | contig 12224 bp, 8 predicted proteins | sample Uncmet_Sort48C_1_FD_89871 | JGI IMG/M metagenome (GOLD analysis project Ga0099797, IMG submission 89871) | Marine eukaryotic communities from CALCOFI LINE 67, Pacific Ocean - C012_Sort48C_1 | ecosystem: Environmental > Aquatic > Marine > Oceanic | place: Pacific Ocean: Monterey Bay | collected... | reverse complement strand
GTTTTGTAGAAATTATAAGAACCCCGTTTGTAGACAGAATCAAGAATCAAGATGCATATTGTATCGTCCCGAGTAATAGTAGTAATACCTATGTAGAATCAGATTGAGCAATAGCCAATGTATAATTTTTTGCCATACGCAAACCAATAATGTAAATAATTTTGATAAGTGTAAACACTATCAGTGCTATAATAAGACAGAAATTACCAGGTTAAATTCGTCGGCGCTCTTGTCTTGTTCAAAAAGTTGATGGAGAGATGCAGAATTTATGGGCATCGGAATCAGCACTATAATAAATGGTAAAGAAGGAGGTAAACATTGTCAATGGCATAATTCTTCTGCTTTTCCGCTCCCAATTAAAGAAAATCCCATCTTGAAAAATTATCTTGGAACTGTGATAGCTACCTATTGCTAAGATGTAGTTCGATTGGAATAAACTTAAAGATAATCATTTATTGCGGAATCCCTATTTTGATTTAAAAGATTTTAGTCACGCAGCAGGTTCAATCAGAATTCAAAATTGCGAAGCGTCTACTCTCGTTTAAGGCTTAAGCCGATTCATTTTGATCTCAACTACTACACTGAATAAATTGATTCCGATTCGATTCGCTAAACATGCCAGTATTCTACCACGCCACAGCAGCTAAAAATCGGGAATCTATCGAGCGCTATGGCTTTCGTCCAGGGTGCCGCGGAATGGACGGGCCTGGTATCTATTTCTGTAAGAACCCCGAGGCCGCAGTTAATCGCGCTCGGATTCCTAGGGGACAAGACGCCGTCGTTTTCGGCTGCACGATCCCTGACTACGACGTGACGAATGTGAAAAACGAAGATAACTTCAAGGTGGAGGGCAACAACGCAAGCTGTATTCGCCTGAATCGGAGTGGGCATCTGCACTACGACGCGAAAAAGGTGAGTCAAATCAAGAACGACAAGAGTCACATCTTAGAACCCGGTTCTCAGATCAACGACCTCTCAGAGTCGAAGTTACGGCCAGGTCGTGAGGCGTTTATTGCGTGCAGTATAATGAGCTGCATAATAATGATGCTGGCGGTATGGGAGGGCATGTTATTTGGCGGTATCATGGGTGGCTTATCAATGGGTTGGTTTTGGAGCTTGATCTGATCTCTATCGAGTGAGTCAAGCAAAAGATTAAAACACCAAAGTAACAGAATTATTTGTCGGTGCTCTGATGGGGTCGATCATTGCGGCGTGGTCACCTCATACTGTAAAACATCTTAAATAGTCAGCTCTCTTGTATTATTACTAGTTATATGTCATTGTCTGGATTACCAAATTAGTATAACACTATTAATAATGTCAACGAGTATCGCGAACGTTCGCAGTAAATCTTGTCATATTGCTGTGTGCTCGATGAAAAAAATATGATATAACTAGTTTGTTTTAATGACAAAACGCTCATGAGAGAATAGAATGGTACTACTTACTCGTTTCCTGAAAGACGGAGAGAATCAAGAAATTCGTAGGATTTTTTGTCAGTTGGCCTAATAAATTATAGGAGTATCCAACCGTACTAATTTTCCTTGAATTTTCACAATTATTTCGCAGCATATGCTATAGTGATTGTCAATAATATATTGAATCTGATACCCCCCACTATAATCATGTATTGATCTGCTGATATAATGACATAGTGAAATTGATATAATGATTATTTGATACAAACAAATCCAATGTAGTATAGATGTCATAGAAGAAGTTATTTTTAGCATGGTTGCTATACCGTAACTTTAGAACTAAAAAACGTTTAATTGTTGTCTTTCCGATCATGGGTCTCCTCGCGTTTTTTTTCGCTCTTGACAACGAAGCAGATTCCAGTAGTACTAGTCCACAACAACACCAGAAATCAGAGATTCAGTCTGATCAAAGTCTAAAACCGGAGTCTGCTCCAAAGTCAAAAGCTGGACCTCCCGTCGACTCTGAGACAAGTTCTGTGCCGCCAACTGTCATAAACTCCACCGAGGCTCCCTCCCTTGCCCGCGCCATTTTCGACGACCTCGACACCGACCATTCCGGCGTCATCGACCGCGATGAATTGGAAAACGCCTTCGAAAGAATGGGTTTATTATCGGAAAAGATGTCACGGGAAAAACGATCCAAGAGAGTTGACGCCTTGGTTCGGATGGTTGACGTGACTGGGGATGGTGAAATCGATTTTGATGAATTTCAACAAGCATTTGGAGGACTGATAGTAGAAAAAAGTAAGAAAAGTAGAGCAAATTTTAGTCATAATGTGAGTTCTGAATCTGTTCCGGTAAATGATAAATCGAATAATGCTCGTAAACACCCTCCACAGAATCTTGAGCATCTAATTCACCGATTGGAGAAAAAACTGGCACGGGAATGGCTCGACCGGTCGCTACATGAAGTGGACACAGGATCCGACATAGCTGTGATGGGTACGCACGCAAAAAAAAGGGAGGGAACAGCGTTACATTGCCCAAAAGTTAAAAATGAGATGCACAAATTGAATAAACAGGCCGACAAAAAAGCCAAGAAGGACGCAGTATTGGCCGAAAAAGAACGGGAGAGGATGAGAAAAATAAGAGAACTACGAGAACAAAAGAAGAAAGAACAAGATATCTGTTTTAAACAAGGTAGCATGAATGTGATGGCTGGAGGCAGTTTGAGACAGAGCAGACAGACTGGGGAAGAACTACTTCAGGAAGAGGAAGAAAAATCGGATAATAGTCTTAGAAAGGCTTGGTCTGATGGAAAATTTCATTTACTTAGACATTTGGTTCACCCAAAGCGAGAGGAAGCGGGTGGCGTAGAAATTGTTATAGATAATGGCGAAGAAGGAGATGATGTTGAAGAATCCGAGGAAGATCAGAAGAAAGTATTTCAAGAACTGGGGTTTGGGTATCGGAATTCGATGGTAGCAATGTATAAGGCGAAGAGTAGTCTGAGAGAGAATTCAAATGAGGACCTATCTGATTCTGACCGTACTTTGGGTAATAGTGAAGTCGTGAATAAGAAAAAAACGTCGGATGAATTTCCAGTAACTAACAAGCCTGAAGATCTGCTACTGGTAGTGAGAAAAACAACATCGGAAAAACTTAAAGAAAATCAATCACAACCCGCTGATTTGGTAAGAAATGCCACTAATTGGGACGTAAATCCGGATCATGATGTCGAGAAGTATGAAAGTGACCTAAAACGACAGGAAGAGAAACACAAAATTGCTCATCCAGAACATAAACACAAGGTAAAACATGTTCATGAGATCACGTTTATGACTGAAGACAGTGATAGCTTTGTTTTTCCAGTCTATAATGATCATGACAGTTATCATCAACATCATCATCATCATGATAATCATCATGACACCGCTAGTCATATTAAACCTACTACCACTAGTAGTCCACCCAGCGCCCCTGAATCAGAATTAGTCCACCGCCATCAAGTGGAAGATTTCAGTGAAACTGAGGACATTCTGGACCACCTACATTACGCAGACTTCGAACACGACAATGATGATGATGACGAGGAGGAAGATCTCGAGCATTTCTCTTTCTTCCGGGCGTTGTGCGGAAGAGAACACGATCACTCCCATTTCCCGATGTGGTACTACGTTTTCGCAGGCGGGCTCAGCGGTGTGTTTTCACGTACCATCGTAGCTCCTCTAGAAACTATCAAAATCAGGCTACAAACGGGTCTATTAAAACAACGTTCTTCTTCCTCCAACTCTTCCCAAACTAAGAACACCAGAACTTCTGTGCTCCGCATGCTCCACAAAACTTATCTCAACCAAGGTGTTCGCGGACTCTTCGCCGGAAACATGTTGAACTGTCTCCGTGTTTTCCCTCTCACTGGTTTATCTTGTCTCTTCTACATCGAAATCGACGAAAAGATCATCCAGCAATACAACGAGTATCAAGCCATCCGCATACGAAGGGAGGTGTATAACGACTATTCAGAGGATGATTTCGACGAAGAGGAGATAGAACAAACCGCAGGTCAGAAATTTATGGCGGGATTTGTGGCTGGAGCATTTGCGAATTTACTGACGTACCCCTTGGATGTGGTGAGGGCGAGAATGAGTGTAAGTAACATGGATAATATAGGAAATTTGAAAAGTGTGATGTCCGGTGAAACAGTAACTGCTAATAATAGTAAACCAAGTACTACTAAGGCTGCCGCTAATAAGCGTGTTTCTCTCTATCAAATCACCAAGGAAACCTGGAAAAACAAGGCCGGTTTCCAGGGACTGGGCATAACCATTCTCACTGCCGCCGGCATGCTCGGCATCCAGCAGGGTGTCTACGACGCTATCAAGAAAGAAATCGTCATGGATCGCGCGCTGATCGATCCCGGTGCGACGTCTTTCGCTTTGATAGGGGGATTCGCGGGCATCGCGAGCCAGGTGGCGATGTATCCGTTCGACACGATCCGCAGACGGATTCAAGTAGGGGATTTGCTGGCTAGAGACGGAGAAACTTTACTGAATGATCCAGATTCAGGAAAGAAAATTAAATTGAATAATAGTAGTAGTATTAATTACCGTGGAAGAATTAAGTATAAAACGAGTGGGATTATGGGAATGATGTTTGGGGACGGGGTGAGTGGGTTTAAGAAATTGTACCGAGGAATTGGACCGGCTTGTGTGAAGGTTTTGCCGGCAGTTGGAGTGAATTTAGTTGTGAGGGACTGGTTGCTGGGGAAATTTTAAAGTATTTAAATTTGATTAACCAGGCTGCAGCTCAGATAGTAGTTTATTTTGAACAGTTTCAGTAACAGTTTGGTAGACATTATGTGAAGAAATTTTCGGTATAGTTCAAGCATTTATCATATTAGATGATGAAAATTGCATGATGATTACTCGTTCATACATTATAATGTTCTCGTGTCTATTGTGTGGCCGTCCTGTCGTTTGCATTGTTCCATCGTTCTTTCCGAAAAATAGAGTGACGATTTAGAGTCCTAACTTTTTCATGTGATTCTGAGCGGCATTTTGTCCAAGATGAAATTTTATGCGAAGATCTAAATTTGGCTTGCTAATTTTGGTTAAGCAAAGAAAGTTGAAGATGAAAATTAGATGGTTTTTCAGTCTAAAGAATTAATAGTGGAGTACGAAAGTCCCCGATAACATCTAGATATCCTATCATTGTGTGTAGGTTTGAAAACTTTTTTTTTTTAATCTCGAGTAATTTAGAAGTAAGTACTTAGTACTGTGTATTATTCTACTAAGAGTCGTATTAACTTCATACTATTCAATTTTTTCGAATATATTTACAATGTGTGGTTTAGGGTTACATACATATAATCTCAAGAAGTCGCTCCTCAAGATGTATTCTTCCCTCGTGTTAAGCTCTATGCTACTAGTAGTATTATTTACCGTGTCTGGTAACACCGTCATCGCCAAGCTGACCCAATTCAGTACGCAGTTCACCACTGAGTCTGACTTCGACAATGGAGGGAATATTAATACTACTTCTTCTACCAATATTAAGTCTATTAGTAAACTTCGTAAGGTTCTTTTCCATCATGATTCTACTGCTACTTTTTCTACTCGAGAAGGCGCAGATGATTGCTGTGATCACTTAAGAAATGGTGAACATTTTTATTTATCTTACACACAACCAGGACCTGGAGGCCGTGAGATACAATTTGCGGCCAAAAAATGTGAATGGCAATATGAAGGAGATACAGCAGAATCGTCTCAGGAACAATTTTGTGAGAATAAGCTAAACAGCTGCTTCCCGGACATTAGGGACCCGGATTGGAAGTTCTGGGACTCAAATTATCAAAAGGCAGGACGGTTGGGAAAGACATTAAAGTGTAGATTCTACGATAGAACGTCGGATAAGTAAATTTGATAGGCATAATTCAATCAATATTCCTATCATAGACCGAAGCTGAAAGAGCAAAAAAAAAAACTTTAAAGTTTTCTCTTATAATGTAACCATAGGTGGTATTTGATGACTCTTTACTTTGTACTGTTTTGAAATAAAAATTTAAATCGCTAGTTTCTTGAATCTTTACTCTTAAGTCAGAATAATTTTGTCTAATCGATTCATTTGTATTCATATTACGCTGTCTTTGCCATGTTGTTTTTTTAAATGAAACTTCAAACCTGTGATGCGTTTAAAAAAAAAAAAAAGTGTTCTTCTCAGCTGCACTACTGCGTGTTTCAATATCTTTCTTTCATAATTTTCTTCTATTCTATTTACATTCTTCGCACTTTTGAAATTGAAAAAAAAAAAACCTTTATCACCTTGATTTTCTTAAACTAAAAAATTCATCTTAAAAGTCAAATTTAACACCACACAGCGACAATTATGCACACGATCATCAATGATGTACAAAGCAACTAAAGCAATTTGATATAATAGTAATTAATTTGATTCAGATTTATTAACCTCTTTATTAGCACTTTAATAAACAGTCACACATCCTCCAAGTCATCATGCCCGGTAAAGACCCCACTAAGCGTTCCCAGAAGAAGTCTAACTCCCGAACCTTCCAACTCGTCTCCCGTCCAATCCTAGACCTCCCCGGAGAAAATGACCAAAACAGTACCAATGCGGACACCCAAAAGACTCTGCTCCAGCCCATCCTGTCTGCGAACGAAAGGAAAAAAATCGCCAGAAAGGCTGGCTATTACAACAAAGAAAAAGAGCTGGAAAAGGCGGAGATGGATATGTATAGACCGATAGGGAATCTGAATGTCGCCGAAACCTTTGGAGAAGAGACGTGTGAAATGCTGGGGCTGATTGAGGAAGACGAAGAGTTTGATTCAGACGAGGAGGGATCCGAAGATAATATGGTAGTGGTAGGGACAGGTGGAAATAATTCAAACATTTATCCGAGTGCTAGCAGTGGTGCCAATGTCAACAACTCTAGTAAGTCTAATCGTTCAGTGAAATTCAAGCTCGTAAACAAGCCTACTAGTACTAAATCAATACCCTCAGGCTCAAATTCTTCCAAAAATAATAATTCCAAAAAGAAGCGTGTTTTGAATGCCGCAGACGGAACCTACATCGTTGGACAAAATTACGAGGACTCTGAGGAGGAAGAAGCCCTTGACAAAGCCTGTCAAGGCGGTGATTTCGATTGGGGTGAAGACGACGGGGATTGGGGCGAAGAAGATTGGAATTACGATGATGAAGATGCTGAATCCTTACGGTCGGATGACGAGAGTTATTTTCCCAATGATGGATACGACTACAGTCGGCATATGCGGTGTATATCAAATGAGAATGCGATGCTGGTGAATTCGTCGGAAACTCAGGCTGGGGCTAGTAGTATAAGAACGAAAAACCTGTTGGAGAAAAAAACTGGGAAGAAAAATCTTCATGTAATGCAAGGCATGCATGCTGATGTCGATAAATTGATTGCTACGTCTGCTACATCGCGGTCTGGAAATCAAGACGTTAAAAATTTAGGCGAAAATTACAAGCAAAAAGCTTTCAAGGAGGGTGGTGCCATCCTTATAGACACAATCAAGGAGGAACAAGAGGCAAAAACAAAAGAAATGGCAGTTTTCGTTGACCCACTGGACAGTAGGGTTCAAGTAACCCAACAACAACACCAAACTTCAGATCATACTACTAATTTACAAGACAATACCAATTCTCAGGATCTCCTCGATGTTTTCGCAGCCCTAGAAGCCGCCGATGATGACGAAAACGGAGGTTATCAAGAGTTCATTGTAACAACACAAGAAGAGGAAAAAGAAAATGGTACTAAAAATGAGGTCACAGACGATGCCTGGGACAATTTCGTCGCTCTGGCCGGCGGCATGAAACAGGATGATTTTCTGCAAGAAATGTGGGGTGCGGAAGGCGCAGAACAGTGCAAATTGGAGCGAATGGTGGATGGTATGAAGAGGAAAATGGGAGGCAGTGGTGGTTTGGGTGTGAAAGTAGATTGGGACGCAGCACAATATGAAGACGATGAAGAGGATGAAGATGAAGAAGACTCCGAATCCGAGGAAGAAAATTCAGAAGAAGAAGATCAAGAAGATGACCAACAGCATCTCTACGATGAGTTGGACGAGGTGGAAGAGCAACGAAAACAACAAGGAATGAAGAAGAATATGAATGAATTTCGTCTGGAGAAGGTTTTGATGAACGAATACGACGACGAAGATATAGGAGAATTGGAACCACATATGGCAGGGCCGACGGCGAATGCTAATAGTACTACTGGTACTAGAAAAAACGAAGGAGAATTAGATTTAGAACAGGATTTGGCGCATGTTTTGGACGATTTTTTGATGGAACAAAAGAAAACAAAAAAGATGTGGACAGATGAGTTGCTGACATTAAAACCGTCTGAAGATGGAAGCGATTTAGTTTCAGACCAGAAGAAGAATATGCTGAGAGTGACAGATGAATTTTCAGATATTGAAAAGAATCTAGTGTTCAAACAGAATAAAAGAGACTGCACCGAGAATCTGTTGGAAGTAGAGTCGGAACGAATTTTAGACTCTGCTGCAGGAGAAATAGGTCACGATCCTAATTTCCGTCCTTTTTACGGCAAAAAAAAGAAGGGATCAGCCATTGAAAAGGTGCATTTGACTCGAGAGTTTTCAGATGGCACGAAAAAGACTCGTTTGGGACGAGGACTTCTAGATTATGTAGAAGATCTTGAAGAGTCTGGTGATTCAATAGATCCATTTAAAAACAACAACACTGATATTAAATTTAGTCTACCAGGTCACGGTGATTATATTCAGAGTGCCAGCAGTAGTACGACGGCAGCTTCATCACCTTCCAAGGAATCAACTTCTGAATCGCCATCAAAAGAAGATGATTCAGATGATGATTTTCACGCAACCCAAGAGAAAGATAGGTTACTGCTCTCCTCAGATTCCGAAGATGAGGAGGAAAAACTCTGTACAAACAACGTCAATTCCGGGAATTTGAATGATATCAATATGATTAAAAAGAAATCTAATAAGTCAAATAAGGGTCTATCAACAGCAAAGCCCTCCGGTGTCGCCTATGTAACAACTGTAACAGAAAACACTCCCGACTCCCTCGGTCAAACCCGTCTCCCCCACGCTAAACCCACCAAACAAGAAATATTAAAATTCGCCGACCGCATGCTCGAGGAGGAAATCTCCCACGAAGAGAAGACCAAACTGCGGGAAAAACGTTTCGGTCCCGAGGCCGCGCAGAAGATGAACGATAGGAGATTGTTAAAATTAATGGGGATCGAAAGGAAAGACAAGGCTGCAGAGTGGGACGTTGAGACGGTTTTGAGTACGAAGAGTAATCTGTCCAATCACCCGGGGAAGATGCTGGAATTGGGGAAGCTGAAGAAACCGAGAGCTTATTTGAAGGAATTACAGAAGGAGATGGAGGAGAGAATGGCTATGAATGGAATAGTTAGTGGGAGTAAGAATGGAGTTGATTTGGTGAGTTCTAAAAAAGGTGGAGAGGCAGATGAGAATAAATCATCGGAATCAAATAACGGTGGTGGTGGTTTAATAGACTGGGGCAACGTGAATTCTCTTGGCCGTATTGACGAGGAGGATTCTGACGAGGAGGTTGAGTTAGATTCTGACTCGGATGACGGGGTGGTTCATATAAACGGATGTCAAGAATCTGGCAATTTAGATCAATGTTCTGACTCGGATGACGAGGGTGTTTACATCCTCCCGACCGACCAAATAACCGGGCCGCGGGACAAATCAGAAACCAAAGAGGAGAAAAAAGCGCGCAAACAGGCGGTGAAGCAGGCGCGAAAGATGTGCAGAGAGATGAAAAAGGAGAATAAAAAGGCGTTTGCTAATGAGGGTCGGAAGGCGGCACGACTCAAGTCGAGCGGAACAACGGGGGATATAAAGAGCGGAAGCAGGATTTTTCAACTCTAGTAAGATTCAGATCGACGACCGTGTACTGTATTCCAGAATCGGAATTATTCCCTGAATCTCTATGTGTTTAGTTTAATAATCGGTACTATATAGTACCTTAATGTGATTTTTTGTGATTGCTGTATAAGTTTAAAGAAGTTAATTAGAAATTTGACGTCTGTCTCAGTCCTTCATGATTATTTAATTTTGGAATGCACTTGTGTTCATATGAAAATTTCAAGCAACAAGGTCCTTGTTTAGAGATTAGAGGTTACCGTTATAGTAAGAGACGTCCTGAAATAAATTCGCTTAGTGAATCTGACGGCACCGACAAATAGTACATAAAGAGCACAGTGCTACACTAAGTTACAGAAAGTTAAACCTGTGCTGTTAAATCATGTCAACAAGTATGGAAGGTGCTACTAGACTTACTACTACTGCAACTACACTGACAGTTAATAATAATACAGAAGTTCCACACCACCCGAGTGCAATCCCAGAGTCCGAGCTGCCCCCCGACTCGAACCAATTATACTATCCAGGTCCTGGTTTCGACTCGAACCAATCTCTGCTCTCCATTTTTCCGTCGCTCGAAGCCACATTAGCCGAAGACGAAGTTGAAGCTCTCTTCGAGAATGGTCGGTTCTTCAAATTGGCTCTGGCAGTGAGTCAGGAATTAGGTGTTTCATTGGTGAGCTGAGTATTTTAGGAAATCATAGGGCTGCCAATGACAAGGAACTCATAGTCTTACGGATATAATTCAAATTTTGGGACTCGAAATTTCAATAATATAAGGTCTTAGGAAATCTTAGATAATAATTTAGACCGTGCTAAACCTCAGTCTAGTGGTGCAGCTGGTATAAAGCTCTGCAAATTTCGTCGATGTCTGCTTCGAAATAAAGAAGTTTTGTTGAAAATTTTACAGCCTGATGGAAAATAATTAGAAATTTCGTAGTCATCTATGAAATCCCGTCTTGAACTCCTTGCTTGTATCGTGTTTTGCGAAGCAGAAAGAAAAATATTGAAAGACATCTTTTTAAATGTTGACACCGTAAATTAAAGTTAAACAAATGACAAGGTTCTGAAAGTTGAAGTTCAAGTTGAGTCCTCACAACATGAATTATAGACTTAAGAGTAATTATCATAGCCGGAAGATTCCGTGACTGTTACAGAACTTACAACTGAGCCTGGCGCAGTCGATCCGCACAATGTGGACCTGAGTCTTTCGACTGGTTCTCCAGGAAACTCAAAGAATCGAAGTGAAGCTGAAGCTCCAGAGCAAGATAGGGGCACTATGTCGAGAAAGTCTACTTCCTTGAAGTCTAGGTTTTTTAGTAAGTCAAATAGCAAGTCCAGAAATTCGTCCCATACTATTAGCAGTTCTTCGATGTCACTGGACGAAAAACATCTTTCGAAGTTGAGGGAACGTTATAATGTTAATACTACTGGAACTGACACAAAGTCTACTACTGCTACAAATTTGCATTAATCTACTAACTTCGCCACCGATGTTCTTCTCACTTTTTTCCAGCTCCACAAAGACGAGATGGGTCGTCTGCTCACTTGTGCCGCAACCTTAGCCGAGAATTCGGAGGTTTGTAGTTATTACACAGTGTTATACGAAAACGAAACTTGTGATAGAGTGTAAGCTTTAGCCGATAATCTTGAGCTATCGCCGTCCTTGTTGGAGGCGTTTAGAAGAGAAAGGAGTTCAGGACCGGTCGGATATTTTAACCAATATTTGTGTGAAACCGCGATGAAGGTGGTTTTACAAGACTTAGAATAAGGTGTGGACAATGATAATAAGACTAGTACTACTAGCACTGTGACACTGACTGCATTGAATTTGCCATGCAATGGCACCATTAGACTTATTACCAGTCTCTTGACTCTTCTGGCTTCGAAACGTAGTCGTATACCGGAGAAAGCGCGAGAAACCATGCTGAATGCCTTGATTCCGCCAAACAACATAACGCATGAACACGTAGATTGGAACATAGTCGCATCCGATTGGAGTCCAAAAGACCAATTCGATTTTTAGATCCTCTACGATTACGGACTGTTGAACGCAAATAAATTGCCGGGATATAATTCTAATGATAGTACCACTACTACAGTCGAGTCCTGGAAGGCTGGCAATAATAGTACTTCTGATTCAGTGTCAATTATGATAAGAGACAGTAAAGCTTTGGACAATTATATTCCACACCGAGAGAAAGTGGCAGAACGGATTAACGCCGGGTTTAATCAAACTTACGACACTGACGGGCAAGGTGAATTAGAACGGGGGATTGAAGAGGTAGAAAATCCTGGAAGAAGCGAGAATAATATTACTGGGGGTAGTAGACCTGGTACTGCAATTGGAAAGTTTTTTGGAAAAATTTTCAATGGATGGTAA
>Ga0099797_101496_pt1 | contig 12225 bp, 8 predicted proteins | sample Uncmet_Sort48C_1_FD_89871 | JGI IMG/M metagenome (GOLD analysis project Ga0099797, IMG submission 89871) | Marine eukaryotic communities from CALCOFI LINE 67, Pacific Ocean - C012_Sort48C_1 | ecosystem: Environmental > Aquatic > Marine > Oceanic | place: Pacific Ocean: Monterey Bay | collected... | reverse complement strand
ATTCATTGTGATGAAACAAAAAGCCCGAGCGATAATCATGATGATGTAGCAACAAGCAAAAAACAACAAGGACAAAAACAACTACGAATAAAACGTCTACCGTTATCAGAAAAGTTTTTCAACTGGTGGGGAAAAGCGTATCTATTCAAAAACGAAACCCTCAAACAAAACTTCAACCAAATCATATTCCTTGATCTGGATCAAATCATAGTGGGAAATATAGATTTTTTAGTTGATTATGACGGTGCATTTATGCTTTTGAACACCGATACGTTGAAGTGTGAATTGACGATGAAAGGTTGCGGAAGTTATAATAGTTCGGTTTTGGTATGGAAACCGGAAGTGGTCTTGGTTGAAGAGGGGCCAAAATGTGTGAACAATTCAGAAACGACACATGATGACAAGATCCAGAATTGTGGCCCCGTCTGGGACCGACTCGGATTTTCTCTTCAAAACGCACAAACAACATCATCTTCTTCTTTTTTCCAAACCGTAACTCGTTATTGTCATCGATTTGATCATTGGTTAGAAATGAATGTGAAAAATGCAGATTTTGTACAAGAAGAATTTGGTATTGGGAAAGTAGTGGATTATTGGGAATATAACGGGAGAAATCCCAATAATCCACTACCTTCCCCAGACGCCATTGAAGATACGAATACAACGATTAGAACGCATACAACGAATACAACAACAACAACATCAACAACAAAAACAACTGCAATCGTTACTTTCCCTCGGAATCCTAAACCACATGAAGTTGTTGATCAAGTTGATTGGGTGAGGAAATATTGGACGTTTGGAGATTGACTATTTGTTAATTGAAGTTACTGGTCAATTCTTTTCCTTTGAAAAGTGTAATTGCAAGGCGTCTTTCTTCAATTTGCATTCCGAGGAGCAACAGTATTGCAAGAGTTTCTGTTCTTTCGAATTGAAATTTTTTCGGGTAGTATCAATTTCAAACATTGAATCAGTGACACAGGCAAAAAGTTCTTGTCATAGAGTTCGTTTTTCTATTGCAATTCTGACCCGGATCAAAATTTCAATGATTCATATAATTCCAATATTAGGTCAATGGATTCAATCAAAAATTTGTGGGAAAATTTCCTTAAATTCGAATTGAAACAATTTCGATCAGGAGTCTTCTTCTCATAGTTTCTGTGAATTGTGGACAACAATTATATTCTCCAATTACATCATATCCGTATTACCAATTCCAATTGGAGCAGGGTCTTATACTACGCAAAATAACAATAGTTGTGACAGAATGCATATTATAGGAGGGTTGTAACTACAATCAATAGTGGTATGTTCATGTTTTCGCAATTTTCATGTAGTCTATAACGTGTAGGTGTTACGTTTATCATAGTTGTGTGATTCAATCACAGTGTTGTATATAATTGTTCCAGATATTAGACAGCAGTTTTAAAATGACTACTATCTGCGTCCCTGATGATTGGGATGCCGACCTCGGCGAAGGAGAAGGCGATTCCTTTGTCCAAACAAACTTTCAACAAACTCTCAACCCAAATCTGCAAAAGGCTTCCGTTTTCGGAGGTGTTCCAGTGAATCAATATGAGAGCAACACTCGAAAAATCAATCAAGCGCTCGGTGGCGTTTTTGATCAAATTGGACGACAGGGCAGTCCAGATATTGCGCAGCAGCAGCAGCAGTTTGGGCAACAACATCCGCATCAACCGCATCATACCCCTATAATGAATAACAACTATATACCACCTCATATGCAACGACATCAAATCGATTCGTCGATGTTTGACGTCGCGGCAGCTAGTGATGCTGGAAGTAATTTGGGTGGATTCAGTGGTGTTGGGGGAATGCCGCAGCAGCAACAACAGAGGCGGCGTGGTCGGGGTTTCAATTTTGTACCCGGACAGTTTGGACAGCAAAATCAACAATTTGGTAATACTAGTAGCAGTAGTACTGCACCAGGATATGGAGCGAATATCAACATCTATCAGCAACAGCAGCAACAGCAACAGAATTTCCATACACAACATATTTCTGGAGCGAACGCTATTGTCGGCGTTGGCGAAGGGAATTCAAGAGTCGGCTCAAAAAACGTGATGGGAAGTCCGAATATTGATGCTCAGAGTCAATTAGCCGTTCAACAATCACCACACGAAGATGACGAGATCATGTCAGAAGAGCCTTACTCTGACGAAGACCCCGCTCATCCAGATCCCAATAAAATACCCCGCAAAAATCTTCTCACGTGCGACACCAGATCAAAACTCATCAATCCAAATCCGAGATTGAATGTTGGAAAAGTGCAGATGGCATCGTCGTTTCCTGAGTGCATGGCGGGAAGTTTTAGAGCAGCGTGGGGTCCTAATGGAGTTGTGGTTAAACCTTGTAGTAATACACAAACGCAAAATTTAAATACAACCGGCGAATTCCATCTGCAAGTATTAGCGCAAAATAGTTTTGATTATAGTTCGAAAAATAGTAGTCCTGGAGCGAATACGACCGGTGCAAAAATCAAATACACTACGACACCAAGGGGGACAAGAATAGCTGAATATTATATTGGAAGTCCAAGGTTGCCACAAGAAGATCATGATGGTGGTAAGGGGAGTCCTTCACGGGCAAATAAAAGTCCTCCACGTGGCACAGGAGCAGCAGCTGTAAAAGCCTCCTCGCCACCGCGTGGTCGCCTCGGAAATTTAGTAAGTGCTAATGCTAATACGACGACACTTGATCTAGCGTCCTCTGAAAACAAACTGGAAACAAGAATCCTCGATGTACTGACAAAATCAAAATATTTCGTCCATGAATATTATAAGATTATGTTGAATCAAGTCGACGCAGCAACATCAAGGAGGAAGGTGGATGAAATAAATTCTACTATGCAATCCACTTTCCAAGAAAATTTCATCGAGGAACCATCCAAATTTTTAACACACCTAATTCTAGCATGTGATGACGCAATTCAGTTGGGGGCAGATATTGTAAATCAGTTGGAAAATTTCACGAACTATTCAAGTTTCACAAATGTGTTACAGCAACAACAGAATACTGATGCCATTAATAACAGTGCATTAGCTGTTAACAACTCCAGAGCTGATAGCAAAAACAAAAACACCGGCGCAATCACCACTACAAAAGCTTCTTACGAATCCCAAGTAAAAGCAGTGAAAGCACTCGTTCAAAAACGAAAAGCAGAAATTAAAAGACAACTCAGGGAAATCAAGTACACGCAAGAAGTGTTTCTACTATTAGAAGCGATTGATTCTAATAAAATAAGTCACTGGTTATCAGAATGTATTTTGGCGAAAGTTGCTGGAAGTAATAATTGGATCAAAGGGTTGATTGATTTATACGAAGGTGGTGGAAGAGTAGATTTGGATTTGTACGAAGATGATGATGTCGATATGAATGAAAGTGGAGGTTTTGGTGGTTTTGGAAATTCGTCAAGTTCATCAAGTTCACCAGTCACACAACACATCAACAAATCTTCTGTTGAATCTTTCCTCCAAGCAGTCTTTTTCTGTCTCCAAGCAAACAAATTTGAAGATGCCATTGGATTGTTGTTGAAATATAGAAATATGGGCGGAAGTGCTTATTTCAATATGCTCGCCGGTGGTGGCTCCATTGGTGGTGCAGGAGCACCTCAAGTTTCTCCACCACCATTCACTGGTCTCAACGCTTTAATCGGCACAAATGAATCGAAAACAATTTTTTGTTTTGATAGACTCATCGGAGTCATTTCATCATGTATAGGTGGGATCAATAAAAATCGGGAGTTATTAAATGATCAGTTATTATTGTGGGAAAAGCATGGATATAAAGAGTTGATGCCGAAAATGTTGTGGAATATATATTCATTATTAGCAGGGAATATTGAAGAGATTGTTGGAGAAGGACAAGTTGGACAATATGAATCTACTAATACCAAGAACTCTTCCACCAGCACAATTTTACAAGATTGGCGCAGTTCCTTAGGAATCTATTATTGGTACAAACGTTGTGAAAATCCAGAAGATATGTCATTGGAGGATGCTATTGATTTGTATGAAAATTCTGGATTTTGTGATACAAGACATAGATTGTTTCGTAGGGAGAATTCGTATGCTAGTGGTGATGGAGCGCAAAATGCAGCTTGGGCACAACACAAGCAAGAACAAGATGTTGTTATGAAGCAAACAACGGTTTCAAATAATCAAGAAGCTGCTATCAAACAACAAACCTCTTTCATACAAGATTTCCAATATACTCTTCTAAAATGCTCGGTGGGGCATGGAGAATTCAACGATGTGTTACGGAATTGGCGAGTTCCTTGTCTGAAAGTTAGTAAGAACAGTAGTAATAGGGGATTAAACGCAAGTGAGCAGGAAATTGGATTTGAAGTTAGGGGGAATCGGATTTTCATTCCAGGATCTGGGAAGCAAGCACCCACAGGTAGCAAAGATGGCACCAATCAAGAAAAAACTCCTCATGGGCAATTATCAAATGCAAAATCAAATAATTCATCTCTGAATAGTATTTATCTCCTCTTGTCCTGGTCATTGACACTATTATTGCGTTCATTTGGAAAGATGGACACTGGCAAAACAAATTCTGGATTTTGCAAACTATGTGAAGAACTAGTCTATGAATTGGAATCAGGTGGTTTTGGTGGTGATTGGGCAATATTTATTGCGACATGGATACCGAACGGTGGGGGTAATATGACCAAGCTAAAATCGACAATAATCGAATACTTGTTGGAAAAGCATGGTATGGCGAGTTTTAAAAGTGTTGTTTCAAATGCAATAGGAGGATTAGGATCACAACAACAACAGCAGATGTTAGTAGCAACGACAGGAATAGCGAGATTGAATGTTGGAAACAGTGGTATGAATAAAGTTAGTAATCAGTTAAACAAAACCAGTAGAAAACAAAAACTTCAACAACTAAACAAATGGGGTGTGCCGGAGATTTGGATTTTACAAATGAAAACAAATTATTATGAGTCAGATAAAGATTGGATATCAGCTTGTGCAAATTTAGAGAGGATTATCAGATTACATCAACAAATGCCTGGGAATAGGAATAGTGATGTGGTATTGTTGGATTATTTTTTTTTTTGTGTAGGAGTTTTTTGGTCGTTACGGTTTGTTCGTTTTTTTTGGCAGTCATATGATTTGTGATGGAATTTTCGATGGATCCGCGTGGCACATGTTACGAAAATTTCTTGCGGCCAACAAGATATTATTATTTAAAGCATGTTCCCAATATCACCCAAAACTCGACACAACTCAAAACACAACAGGTCCATCATCTACTGAAAACGGTAGTTCGTCGTGTTTTTCCTTCTGTGATCATTTCACACGTTGTCAAAACTGTAAATTCTAGTACGACGATGGTGAAAAGAGGTCGGACAACAACAGCAGCAGATAGTAATAGGGGTAGTAATATTCCAAGGGGTGAAGAGGTTGTATTCAACCAAGAGGTTGTCCAAGAAGAAGAAGAAGAAGATAAACATGATCAAGTCACATACATATTGGATAACAATTTCGATGGATTATGCGAATTTATTTTGAAATTACTAAATGTATGTGATAATAGATTGTGTGTGGAATTAGGTTTGCAAGATTTGTTCATGCAGCGTGCGGGGTTGATTTATCAATTGTGGATACAGTATAGAGAGCATTGTTTAAAAGTTATAGAAATGGAAGCAGGGAGAATAGTATGCAATAATGAAAATGAAAAGATATTTACAATATCGAGGGCTCATTTTTCTGAAGCTATTAGTGAAGCGATTAGAGAAGGTGATTTGGTGGAGTATGGTGGTTTGTATAGGGATCTATAGTGATTTGATGGACTATTAGTGAACTATGGCGATATAGTTCTATATTGTGCCCTAGTATGAAATGTTTACCCGGAGTTTATTACCCAATGCTAGTAGTTTCCTTCCTCATTGTACTAGTATAGTTTCTTTTCTCATTGCTGCATTTTTTCAATGATGATTAACGCATGCCGCGGCTGGCACGAGGAGAGCCTTGATGCGTGGGTCAGAGAGTGATGGGCTCTCAATGACAGGATGTCAGTATGCGTTTCTCCCCTGTATAATAGTAAGATCAGTGTCTTTTCAATAGATATGAATGAAAAAAAGTTTCTTTTTGGTTTTAGGTGGAGGAATTTGGTAGGTTGGGGAATCGACGAGTTGACAATTTCCCTGGAACAGTTTCTGGTGATAGACAAACACGTAGAGATAGACTAATTTTGGTTATATTGACAACTGGGATTTAAAAAGAAACTACTTTTTTAGTGGGGATGTTGCGATGTTTTGCAAAATTGTCCAAATATATATCCTTTATGTGGGGACATAGCGTGTCTTGAGTTGGGTCTGTGTTCTGTTCTGCAATGTTGAATGACAATGTCAGTCTGAACCATCGAGAGAAGATGCCAACGAGGAGTTGATACGTATAGCTATCCGAGTAGCGATAATTCAAGGTATCCATAGCGACAGTTTTCCAATTCAAGGAGATCCATAGCGACAAATCTCTCTCCTTTTGTAGATGCGGTGTAAATGCAACAAGTGATACGATATGTTGTTTAGTATAGCTATGACTATAAATGAAGTCATGATATCATATGTTAATGTAGTCTTTTAAATGGCTATGTAAAAAATAGATAGAAATAAATAGTTACATAAATAGTTACAAACAAAAAATGGTCCTTTCAGAAGAATTTCAAGTTTCTGATGCAAAACTCCTTGAATACATTGTCAATACAAAGAAAAATGATGGACGACCACCACAACCAGAAGCTGATCAACTAGCAAATAATGTCGGCTCCGCTGTAAGTAGTACTAATAATTTACATATACAAAGTCGAAAACAATCAACAGTAAGTGCAGATGGTAGTGTTGGAGTTGGGGGGGAGAATGGTTACATTGGAAAGGAGTTGAATACTAGGAGACCGAATGGATCTGTCTCTATAACAAGTGCCAAAACAACTGTTGGACATAATAGTATTACTGGATTTATGGGTTTGTTTTGATAGTTATCAATTTGATCAGACGGAACAGCCACGGATTGTAGTTGGAGTTTTTGAAAGAAAAAATTTTCACATCATGTGTTAAAAATTCGTTTGGGTTCGATCGGTTTTTCATGCTGGGGGGGATTGAAATGCTATTTTACATTTTGAAATTGATTTGAACTCAGGGACAATTAGCATCAATTTACATCTTGAAATTGATTTGAACTGGGTCAAAAACAGGTAGCATTAAAAGCGCTAGTATAGTATCATCAACAAGTACAGAAAGAACGTTGAACAGTGGAAATTATGTTGGATCTGTACCATTGGGGAGTTTGCCGAGACATGAGGTTTGCTATTATGAAGTGATTTATGGCTGCGTAATAAAGTAGTGTGTGTGTTTTGAGCCGGGTAAAAATCACGTTATGTTGATGTTCAAAGGATCATGTTGAGCAGCATATTACCAGCAAGTGGCACACAAATTTATGCAAAAATCATTTCAAACACAAGCTGAATATAAATACAAATTACAGGGAATATCTTGTAGATCAAGTGGAAAGCGCTCCTTATGTGCTTCGGATAATCAAATTCGAATATACGTAAAGTTTCCAATGAGCGGGGACAAGATCGCTTTTTGGGTATAGTGGATTTTAGTTGATCTTTATAAGATTAGATTACGACGGATGGCGACAAAGACAGATATAATGATCCGTTTATACTATTCTATTATATTCAAAAAATTCTTTATTATAATCAATTGAATAGTTGCTAATATGAAGCAGCAAGCTATATACGACACAAAAAACCACCAAAAACACAACAGGTTCATCGTGATCTACCCGTAGGTGGAAATTCAGATGGCGTAGGTGTAAATGGCACAAAAAAAAAATCAAATCGATTTACTGATATATGGGGTGAAGATGAAGATGATGATGGTGATATAAACGGAGAAAACACGGAAGAATGGGGTACGTAACTATTGGAATTTGAATTTTGTTTGTGGGGGTAGAGCGTGTAAACATTTCTCCTAGTTTATCATTTTGAAATAAAGAAAAATAGATGTATAAGGCACACAAGCCAAAAATAAACCCAAAAACAGATCCAATATCGGGAGGCCCAACACAACAAAATCTCACAATGAGTTCCACTTTGACAGTGTCAGTAAATGAAATGAAAAAAGATAATTTAAAATTGAGGATTAACGAATTAACTGGAATTCCATTGAGTGATCAAAAGTTATGGTACTTGCACTTGTCCCAGTTTGGCAGCATGATTGGCTATTTGCAGCAGGAAATTCGATGGATTGATTGAAAAATTGCTATTACTGTGCAAAAAAGTCATTTGCAAAATTAATACAGCGAGCAACAAGAAGTTAATACTTACAACAAAAACCAAACACAAACTATACAGGTATAACAAAATCTTACTCAGCGATCCATGTTCAACTTTAAAACGTTGTGGTATAGGTCACGGTTCGGAACTTATAATCCGTTGCAAAACGAAAATCGTCCGGCCGGAAGATACAACATATGCCTCCCAACTACAAAAATCCGGCTACAATGATCCATCATCAATTTTCTACGCAGAAGCACAACATTGCAATAACAGAGTTAGTGGCGGGGTTTCTAATCATATACTCGGACAAACAAAATCGGATCTATATGCAGATCAAGTTGACCCAAGAGTTCATTTGCATACATCGATTGTATCGGGGGCTAATTCGCATCCACATATGACAGGGAATTATGCAAATCAAGCTAAGGTTGAGGAACAGGAATTGAGTAAGATATTGGGGAATTCGTATAATGCTACTAGTATGTCACAAAGTATTATGTCACAATCATTAAATGGCGGAGATTCTGTTGGTATTTTTGGCGGAGATTCAATGACATTAGGAGGGTATATTAATGTTTACTGTCATTTGTGTGTGATTTTGGAACTGGATTGTTTCAACTATGAGGCTATGGTCATAACGTCGAGCTGTTTTTTTACAGCCGAATTTTTGCATTAAGCTGTGTTGTTAGTGAGTTCATCGATGTTTGCATATTAAAAAAAAAATTATATATTTTTAATTGGTCCAGTTGCAATGCACAACATACAAACACAAAAATTCCAGGTCCCTATCCCAGCAGCTTTCATCACAAAATACCTCGAAAACATTTTCCAAAGATTACGACATCAATTGTGTCCTCCTGCATAAAAGAATCCAAGCACATCCAGAGGCACGGATCGGGATAAATTCATCTTTCGATTACAAAAACACTGAACTCCATAATAGCACTATACTAAGGAATAGTCAAAACAGGACTATAGGGGGTTCATCAATAAATGATTTGACACAGCGACAGTCCCAACTAAACACACTGAACAATTTGATAAATAACACAATCAACGGAAGTCTGGATCCAGATGGAAATCTACGATCAGATAATGTTGATCTAGCTGGTGATGTAAATGAGAAAGCTCATACTTTGAAAAGAGGTGCAGGTGGAGACTCAGCACAAGTTTTTAATAGTCAATTGTTAGAGGATTTTCGCGATTCTTTGACTGACGAGGAGAAGGCTGCATTGGATGCGGAAGTTATGCAAGCTAGGATGACAGAAGATCAAGGTAATTGTGATTTTGATTGTGCTATTGGGAACTATGAGGGAACTATGTGTATATTGTTTCTCATTGTGTAGATTGATTTTCGTCGTCTGTGAGTACTGCCAAGTTAGTGGGAAAATTTTTTTGTAATGATTGCATCTTAAAATTGTGGTTGAATGGAAATTGAAAAGTCAAATCAAACAAACAGTCGCCGCCGGAAAGAGTATCAAAATAAGTACAACCAGTGCGAGCAGTTCTTCATTTACACATCTGCAAAATGTCCTGGAACACAAAAGTTCCGAAAATCAGTATAGTGTGCAATACGATGAAGATGGAAATCCAATTCAATCACAAAACGACTACGGCGAATATAACTCGCACGAAAACGATGCAACAGAAACTTTTCATGGACAAGTTCAGCACGCTTCTGCTTATGAAGATGGCGAGAGTGAAGCAGGTGGAATACCATCGCTTCGAGAACCACAATTCAATCTTTCTGTCGCGTATCCGCCGTTATCGAATTTAACAAGTCCAGAAAAAAACGGTGGTAGTGGTGCTCCACGAAAATCGACATCAAGTAGTGTTTATGGAGGAGAGACTGATCCTGGCAGTGGCGTGAAAGGCGCGGTAAACAGTCTGCATCCCGGGTCCAACACCGGTGTCTCCCGCACTGGCAGTTGCTACTATGATTCGCCGAAAGTTAGTGCAAGAGACAGACTCAGTACCCAGGGCGATCGAGATTTTAATGGACTAATACCGAGCAGCACATCACAAAGTCCTGTTAAGAAGAAAACAGATGCGCAAAACTACGCCGAAAATTTGAAAAACGCCTTGAGAGGAGTTGGCAGTATCGGGATTGTTGATTTTTGATAGATCTTGAGAAACAATTTGACAATTTGACTGAGGCAATTCTGTCGAATTTTGTGAAATGTGTCCATTGCAGAATTTTTTGTTGTTAACTGACAACAACAAACACAAACAGGTACAATATCCCAGCATCCTCCCCAAGAAGACGCGATCGACAAGGAACTAAAAGAAGTGGAAAAACAACAAAAACTTGCAAAGCTTGCAGAAATAGCTGAGAACAAGCCAGCAAGTAAGTCACCAAACAAACCAAAACCAATGTACCAGCGCTCCCACACTTTCCCTGGGATTGGCGAAGGAGGTCAAAATGGACATAATCTTCTTGGATATAATAACAAAAACAGTCTAGCTGGTGGTCAGAGTAAGAGTTTGATGTTGAATAATGGTACCACGCTTTACATGAATACGCCCTTGGAGATGACATCTGGTATGGGGCAGAGTTATTTGAACAACACTTACCATACGAATAACACCCATAACAATTCTATTGGAAACTATAGTAGTATCTTCGGCGGTGGTGGCAGTAAATTTTCTAGTATGCGTTCGCGTGCAAGTGCAAGTTCGCAGAATAACGGTTCAAGTTTTTTCATCATGCCAAAAATGGTCTTTAGCCCAATGCCAAAATTGTTTCATGCGCCGAAAAAACAATATGAGACAAATACCTATTTTGATCGAAGTGACGTTGATCATAGATTCAAAGACGGAGGTCAGGGTGACCCATTGAATAGGGTGAGACAGAGATTGGGAATCTTGAAATGATAGTGCATACTTTGTGTGCTTGGTGGCGGTGCGTGCATGCGTTGTTTTTGAGCTCCGTAGCTCCGCATACATGAAATGTTTTGGTGATATGAATACCAGTAGTGTTTTTTGAGAGAAGATTCGTTCAAGCAACTATTAGAGTATTTTTTTTGCAGCAGCCGGATTGAATATAAAAAAAATGAGAATTGTTTTCATTATATCAAGACGATGCGACGACGACAACGCGGTGGTTTAATGTGGAGTAGCAGCATAAATTGAGCTTATTACGTAAATCTTTCTATGGCGAAAATTATCATAGGCGACACGGGCGAAGGGTAGTACTATATAGTTAGTTTTGAGTGGAGATTTTTTGGCAATCTTGAAAAAACTTCTCATTATAGTTGACTGAGCATAAAAAGAAGTGCTGAGTTTGAAAATTTAAAAAGTAGGGTGGTCACATTGCAGATATATGTCAAGGTTCAACTTGGTTGTGTCGTCTTGCAATTATGCGCAACAGTGATTCCTCTCGTCAAAAAGTTTTTGCACTAGTGTTCCGGTGGTGCGACATATCAAATCATGGTGCGCAGCTGTGAGTGTCAGTCTGATGTGCAGTGAGAGAGATATCTCTTTTCACATTGTGCATGAAGTTGCCAATTTGTTTTGAATTGAAACCTCCCAAAAAAAAGACAAAAAAAATTTCAACCAGCGAACTATTTGTTTTATCATTTGTAAAAATTTTTCACACAACGTATATTGTATTTGTATATTTAACAATATATTGACAATTGAATAAATCTGTTCACATTCCCACAGTGAATTCGGTAGATTCTGATTCATTCACCATTATTGTTATTGTTCCTTCCCCCATATATAGTGAAACTAAAGAAAACGTTTTGTAATTATATTATTATCAACACGTTTTGATTTATATACATATCAAAAAACAATGACTGCAAAAATGTCACCAAAAGACGATAGTGCAACTAAAATTGGGTCCGCTAAAAAACCCAGTAAAGAAATTCTCAAAAATGCAGCTGGTATTTGGATTTTGTTGAT
>Ga0099797_101494_pt1 | contig 12226 bp, 16 predicted proteins | sample Uncmet_Sort48C_1_FD_89871 | JGI IMG/M metagenome (GOLD analysis project Ga0099797, IMG submission 89871) | Marine eukaryotic communities from CALCOFI LINE 67, Pacific Ocean - C012_Sort48C_1 | ecosystem: Environmental > Aquatic > Marine > Oceanic | place: Pacific Ocean: Monterey Bay | collected... | reverse complement strand
TCGCTGGAAAGTTATGTTTTCTCAACGCAAATTAATACCGGGATATAAATTTGCCACTACCGTAGGTCTGTCATTTTGGCAGATAAACTGTAAGATCTTTATTGTGTAGATTGTTAAGAAAAGAAACCTTTTGCCGGCCGGCCCTCACCTAGTAGTTTAATATGTTCGGACCTACCGGGTACTATACTGTTTCATCGTTAAACTTACTCCGTGTCGTTTAAGAATCGTAATAACTCGTAAACAGTAACTCGTACTGATCGTATCGTGGTATCGTGACCGTAAACTCGTGTACAATACTGTATTTAGTTCACTCGTTTAGATCTCTCTTACAGTACCTTTTCGATATTATCTCAAGGTATAAATACAGTCATTACAGTATTTTATTAACAGTTCTAGGACGTCATTTTAACCTAGAACTGTTTAGGTATTCGTATGGTTCCTTAGGTACCTTATCTTAAGTGGTGGAGAACAATGCAACTTTTCTAGTAAAGTTAGTGATTTTAGGTATTAAAAGAATTGTGTAATGAGTAATTTTAGACTGGCAGCCGAAAGTCCAGAGGTAATAATGGTAAGTAGATACTGTTTTAGCTTTGGCAACCGTAATTGCAAATTTGCAGCAGGAACAACAATTAGGAGATTTGTTCGCACAGATAGTCATACAGTTTACAGGATGAATTTTTTTTGTTGTTTGCCTATAGTTCTTAAAGTCCAGTCAAGGAAAAATTCTCACAAATAGATTACAATTACACTGTAATGCTACCGAAGTGTAGGGAAAACTACAATCCATTTATTTTAAATTATTACGTTACTGTCACGTTACTACAGGTGTTACTACGTTGAGGTTATACTGTTTGTTTGGTTTGAAGCGTGTTTGGTTGGCGACCCACAAAAGACTGGAATATCATACCATGAGCTCGATTTTCGAATTACTGGATTCGGAGGAATCCGTCATCCTGCCGCCAGAACCATCTACCAAACCGTCGCCAAAACCGTCACCGAAACCGTCTACCAAACCGTCGGCAACAGTGGACGATGAAGTTGCCCATAGATGTGGACAAACCGTGGCCATTTTCTCAAAAGACAAGCTGGAGCACTTCGTTCTTCCGTCGGATGTGCCGCAAGATACCGTCACAATCAACAAGATTGGTGAGTTTACCATCACAACAACTACGCGCACCACTGTTGAGCGTGGTGCGACGGCCACAGTGGATGGAGCTGACGGTGTCAGAACTGTTAAGGGCAAGGACCGTGGTGATGTAACTGAGAACCATGATCAGAAAGAATGCGCACCGTTCATGTCTGAAGGGGAGAAAGTCGATGTGGGTAGGGCTGTGTTGAGGAATTTTTTGAATGATAGTGGATGCACGACTCCCATGGTGATGCCGATGTATACTGACTTTTTCGCCGGGTCGACCAAAGATACGGTGACAGTACCAGTGATGACAGCTGACGGAAAAACTGTATCGGTGAAGGTATGCAGGACCAGTAAAGGTACTGATACTGTTCACGAGGAGGACGAGGTTGAGGAGAAGATCTCGAAAGATCAGTATATGATGGTGAATAGATTGGCGAGAGCAGTTAAGGTGTTGACAAGAACCGTAGAGGAACGTGATATTGTGGAACTATTGATGCTGGACCGTGACGGTCTCGTGGCGTTACACAAACGAGTGGTTCCGGGGATGGCGAGATCCAGATTGAGCAAGGTGGAATTGTTACGGTCCATAATCGAGACGGTTAGAGATCCGAAGAACTGAAGGTTGTCACGGTTATAGTGGCATGGGAGCAGTTAGCTGATGTTTGGAGAAAGGGATGTTTGAATACATAATGTTGAAGGGAATGTGACGAATAGTTTTACACATGATTGTTTAAGCAAGTAAGTATGATTGTAACCGTTAGTTTCATAAGTAACAGAGGATGATCAAAGAATTTAATAACATTAACGAAGTATTTAAGATAGTGTCAAGATTCGAGTTTCAAATTATCTAGTTTAATGCACCAGGATCAGGTTTATTAGTGATACATGTCAAGACGAGTAGGTTAACAGTTACGTTTAAGCAGTTTACGGAAGCATAAAGTAATATTAACATGAAATGTACGGAGGTAAAACCAAATAGTTAGTATCAGTAATAGGGTAACTGTGTTAAATTTATTCGGGCCCGGCCGGCCAAGTTAGAGAGGTAACGGTACAGTACTACAGAAAGACACAGGAAAGGATGCATGAGATTTAACACTAACTACAGTAATCGAGAGTTATTTACGGTAAGTGCGTAATTGTAGTGTATAATTTAGGGTTTCACGAATTATAATAAGTTTTAGATTAAATCACAACAGTATGACAACGTCGCCAACAGTATGACACCGTCGCCGAGAAGTGTTTCAAAACAGTACTCGAAGGCTGTATCTCCCCGCAGCATGTCCAAACTGTCTAAACAGTCCAGTTCCTCCCCGTACGAAGTACTGTCCAACAGTTCTTCGTTACCATCAGCACCGATGTTGTCTAATGGTTCTTTGCTACCACCAGCGCCGTCGTTACCGCCAGCGGTGGGCCTCAACGGTTTGATACCACCCACATTTCCACCCCCAGGAACGAGCGCGACGAAGATGATTTAGGATGGGGTAGCACCGCCGTACCAGTAAGGGGCGGTGCGCACAGTACAGTAACAAATTCAAACACCGTCGCAAAATCTATCACAGCTGTCCCATAATACCGTCTACCATCAGATTGATACGAGTAGGTCTTCGAACTGTTCCATGACCTAAGAAGACGGTATGGGTAGCATCGGAAATGGAGCGAGTGGAGTACAAAACGCAACTACTGTCCATAACACAGCGACGGTAGCGACCGTCAATCAGCAGTAGGTAAATCAGGGAGTGAGTATCGAAGTGGTTTAACAGATGATAAAGGAGCAACTGTTACAACAGTAGTAGCGTCATGATTAGGAGTTGGATCAGCTAAAGCAGTCATGTAATATGCAGATCGCGGACGTGAAAACAGTCGCTGATAAGTTATGTACTGCTGAGGTACAGAAGGTACAGTTACAGTGCGAGAATTATGTGCGTGATAGACTGTAGTCGGCGGACCAGTAATAGCAGTCGCTGGCATAACAGTAACAGGCATAGTCTTCGACGGCGATGCAGACGATTGAGGAACAAAGAAGACGGTTGGAGTAAGCGGAACGGTTGTTTCTACAGTAGTAACAGACAGCGCACGAGCGTTTTGAACGACAAGAACGGGAAGCGAAAGAGTTACGGGAGAGACTAAAGGAATCTCAGGACCGTGCAGATTTGGAAAGGTAGATGTTTTAACAGCAGTTGGATTCCGCGCTGAGTAAAACCAAGGTAATACCAGATGATGTGGACGAAACTGCGAGTAGCATCAGCAGTATTTCGTAACGGTCGGAAGGAACGGTACGGTCGTTTAAGGAACAGTTGGATGAGTTAACAAATACTGCCGGGTTTGGGACAAAAGGAGCAAGAGGATCGGAATCACGAAGAAGTGGTGTCGCCGACACAGTAAATGGAGGAGTGCCACTACGGTCATTGCGGTCTGAACAGTTGGGTGATGGTTTACCGCCGCGGTCCACACACTGTTCAAGGAATGACGAGTTGTTGGCAGATATGCTACGGAAAGGAGGACAGTCACAGAATGTTGTGGATGATTCGTTGAGCGGGCTAAGACCGTTGAGAAGGTCAATGCCTGTGTAAACACCGTTAACAGAACACTTCGGTGTTGAGACGCCTCATTTCCTAGGGGCTAAAAACAATAGGAATAGTGGCGGTACACCGGCACTTAGTCTACCGTTTGGGGCAAGTGTAGGAGGTGGTGCCACTGTAGCAACAGTAACAATGATCGAATTCCCGATGGAAAATGATCATAAAGACGACGGTTTGGGAGACCGTGATCCGTTGGATGTTCTGGAAGAGGGTAGCGCAAGAGACACCTCGCCAGGACAGAGACGGTATCGTTAGGAAGTATTAAACAGCATTGAGGAGTTCCGCACTTTCACACGGTGTTATGTACCATCCGCGAGTGGGATGACCGTGCGGTGCTTGGAGCCACCGACACCTGAGGCGGAGGACCCAACGATGCGCCTGCTAGCTTTGAGGCAGCGGGATACCGAAGAAGTGCGGTTAGCGAAGAGCTGGGCTGTTGATGATGGTATTAAGGATTAAATGCCGATGCAGTTGGGTATCGGTAGAATTCTAGAACAGTATTTACTGTCGACCATCGAGAAGAAGAACAAATCAACCGCGGAGACGATAGTACAGTAAAACAGTGGCCTGAGTGCCAACCTGCAGAAGCTTGCATTAGTAGCACCGAGTGCTGAATGTAAGGTGTCTACATTGGCGGAAAGATCCAGAGCGTTCATGGTGGAACGCTAAAACCGTCTGGAGTTCTACCGTAAATACTGTTACCAATCTGGAGTATTGGATGCGCTAAAAGCTACCTCGTCCGAGTCGCGTGCAGCCATGGAGGAGGTAAACCGTAGTTCCCAGACGTGCCCCTTGCGAAAAATATTCGTGTTTGAAACCGAATATGCAATCAGGGTTCGTTTCAGTTACCGTGATCTCATTTAGGATGTACAGAGAGATCGTATTTAGCCACTGTCACGACGGTACGTACATGCGACAGCTGCGGAGGTACTGTGAGTAACGAAGCAGAAAGAGTTGAAAAGTGAGCTGGTTGGATACAAATATTTTGGACCACCGCTCACTCACCGTACCCGTGCTTTTAAGGCTGTCACATCTGTATTCCCAGATGAGCGTCGCGTAGAATTCGTGAAACAGGCTAAATTAGCGGGGCATACAGAAGACAGTATTGAGAAAATCGGTTTAGGTGCGTTCATCCGTTGGATAGATGACGCAGCTCTAATGACGGAGCGTGTGGTTGACCGTGCCGATTTGTTCAAGTTAGCAACAACATCAAACAGTCCTGGAGAAGACAGTGGGGGTGCTGGTCGTGGTAAGATCGCACCACCAACGATAAACCCTTTTAGCGGTATGGGTGGGGTAAGTAAACAGAACGCCCCCAAGGAGAAGGGGAACGGTAAGGGTAAGGAGGGGACTTGTGGCGGTAAGCATTCTGCTACCGACCATCAAGTTTACTCAACAATCCTAGCATCCTATGTGTTGGTTGCTGGGAAGTTTCCCCCCTATTGCGACTGTCCTAAATGTGGGATGAGACATCCTACCGTCGCGATGGAAAACGGTGATCCCGTTTGTCCAAACGAACTGTGTAAGTTGCGTGCGGATGAAAATCCTAAGGTCAATGTGGAGACCCTTAGGTGTTTTTCGAGATGCAAGTGTATGCAACCGTGTCCGTATTTTAAATTAGTACTGAAACAGTTACGGGACAAAGACTTAAGACCGTCAGATGCGTTTGGACAATTTCGTAAGGTCACAAAGGAGAAGGGATACAAATTACCTGCGAACTACGATAAGTATGTAGCAGCAGCGCAATCAAGTATTGAGGCCGTGTTGGGAAAAGATGGCAAGATGGGCAATGCGAAGTACAGTGTCAAACGGTTGAATAAGCTGATTACCGATATACCCGCGTTTGAGGAGATGATCTGCGAACTCGCCCCGGGAGCGGCGTCGGAGACACCGGCGGCTGGTGGGATTGATGGGACTAACGGTACTGATGGACCAGTTGAGGGCGCGTTACCGGCTCCACCACTCTTGAGGATGTCCAGACCGTTCAACAATACAGTGTTGAGCAAACCTAAAGCACCAGGGGGGTAACAGCCACCAGTGCTTATGGACGAGTTGTCGGAGGGGGAGTGGACCGCAGTCGAAACTGTCCTAGACCGTTTACCCACACCAGTGCGGATGAGTGGGAATACAATATCGCAGAGACCGTTTCTACGAACGATGCGGACACGCAGGCCGCCACCCGTACTAGAAGATCTGGATGTATCTTCGGATGATATTGATGCAATGCATGAGCAGTTGGAAAACTGTCGGGAACGACGGCGTGAAACGAAATCACGGGAGGAACCACCGTTAACAGATGATGAATGGTGGTCACGTGAAAGGTCACGGATTATGAAACGTTACGGCACGCTGTTGCATTGTTTGGCATTTGGACTATTGGTCGGTTTCATGATGGGGGTATGGATGTGTTTACAGTGACGTTTGTGGTTGAAACTGTTGGGAGCAGTTGTGTTGGCTTTGGTAGGCACATATCTGATTATTACAATACAGGAGTGACTGGCGACATATTATGACGCGGAAATCAGGAATTTATGTATAACAATTCACAGGTGACGTGAGCATTGCATTGCGTTGGGACTGTTAGTGACGGTCGGTTTGAGTGTTCAAATGTGTAGCTAGGAACATTTAGGATTGTGGTTGACAGGTGCAATCGGTTTAGCATTATCAGGAAGTTACATGGTTATGAGGATCAAGAGACTGATGGCAATATGTTACAATCGAGGAGTTGAGTGCATCGCCACGATGGCACGGGTGTGATTGGAGCACTACGACAAGGATCGAGAACAGCAGGAATCACAGTAAGGCTGGAGACAGTAGTAATTTTCGGAGGTATTATCAACTGAGGAACGTCGTTGGGGATACTATCAGCAGCAGTTTCGAAGTACTAGTATACCACGAATGGCAGGTGTGACTGTTGCGGGACCGTATGATGCGAGCGAACCAGAGTTGCGATAACTCACAGCGACGGCTCGGTTTTACGGTTGTAACCCAGAAGTTATAAGACGGTACCGTGAACAACGTGGTTTGTAGGGGGAATATAAGTCATTTTTCATACCACAAGGACGATATATGAGAATGGATAAGGCATAACGTTGGGCTCCGTGCCCCAAGACTGATGGGGTCAAACCAATTACAGCTAAGGTAGATGTTACAAATTTGGTTTACGCGCGGTACGTGATGACAGGAGGTGAAGCAATACACGCAACAACACTGTTCGATAGTGGTGCATTGGTAGCCCAATATCTAGAAGGCAACAGTTTAGCACAGTCACAGTTTGTGGAAAAGATCGGACGTAAACCCGTTTCATTGGGGAAACGGGACAGTGTGTGTCTTGGCTCGAAAGAGTCAGACTCGCTGGAGTTCGATGTGTAGTATGTACGGTTACATCCTGAATTCGAGGGCTATGAGCATGAGTCCGTTAAGCCCGGAAATAAACCGTTTTGAACTTCGGGAACCATTCCCGAACGGGTAGTGGACGGTTAAACTGTAGGGAGTGGGGCTCTATATATGGTGGTTCCATGATTACACGATCAGGATACTACCATTGTGGGTTTTTCTACGATGAAATAAGTACGGTATCATCTAGTACATGACGACTATGTGGCTTTGAGACTGACGAATCATATAGTAGTACCGTGGATCACTGTTGAAAACCGGGGAAGTAGTTTGAAGAAGGTTATTGGTGCTGTGGATGACCCTACGCCAGAGACGGAGGTGAAGGGTCCGGATATGGACGAGACCGTGGACGATGGCAAGGTGGTGACAGATACGGATACTACTGTGGATGCGAAGACGAGTACAACAGCATCTAAGACGGTGACACCACCGTTGAAAACAGTGACGGAAACGACGAAGGTAAAGGGAAAAGGTAAGAAAGGCAAAATGCGCGGGGGAAAGAACCAAGGTGAGGCTTAGAGTCGCGGGGAATCCAACCCAGGTGAGGCTAGCGCCCTGAAACCGTAAGTGGTCCCGGTGAGTTCGTTACCAAATCCATTCAAGCGAATGGAGGTAGCCCACTAGGTGGATGAATTTGAGAGGGTGATCCCATCGTGTTGCGCCTTGAAAGAGATGAGTGTGCCTGCTCCGGAACTGTCAAGAGAGGACACTTTTGAACTGTCAGATGACGAAGAGGAGCCGACGGCCACACCAACGAAACCAGTAACAGTTGACTGATAACAGAAGTTTCGAGAACGATGGAATTCCGAGGTTGGTGATGGAAGATTCGAGGAGATGCTTAAGTTTGTAGCGAGCGAAGACAGTACGGCACAGTGTTACTAGTGAACGAAGGATATGTACATGTGTTCCTACGTGGACCGCATAATTCTGGCGTTGAAGCTAATAAATTTTGTGGTGGTAGGTTGTTTGAATTGTCCACTGTATGTACTCATGCAGGAGGACGCCCTAGCAACACTGTCCGGTATTTTGGCACTGGATATGAGTAAGGGCTACTGTCAATGGTTGTTGAGCTCACGGTTAGCAAAGTTTTTGGCCTGGGTAGATGCGGCGGGCAGAGTTTTCGAGCCTATTCGCCTCTTCTTGGGGTTGGCCTGGGCTCCCCAATGATTTCAATTCAACGTTGATCGCACTTTCTGTAGAATTACAGTACCCACGCTGTCAGCGGAGTAGGTGAAATAATTATTACAGACAAAGACAGTAGAATCGGATGTTTGTGATGATGCGGCGGTTGCCAGCAGACCTCACCCAACGGTATCAACACGCGAGGTGCCAGTGGTGCCTGATACGGTTGACAGTATAGCGGGAATGGATAACAGTGTAACGCATGAGGAAGAATGGCAGGACTTGGACACCAATGCACCATCACAGTAGCGACAGGGACATCGAGGCATATTGGCATATATCGATGATTTGAATTTACTATTCAAAACAGTACTGTAATTGTGACTGATGTCGGTGCTGGTACTGTCAACAGCGACAAACAACGGCTACTGTTTTTCATTGAAGAAAGTGGAACTGTCGCAGAAGATCTCGATTCTTGGGGCTGAGATAGACATCGTCAAGAACTGTCGGACGATTGATCCGAAGAAAGCAAAGGCGATACGACAGTACCCAAAACCGTAATCAGGATCAGATATTAATAAATTTCTGTGCGTAGTAAACTACAACAGAGACCAAAGTCCTACGTTTACTGTCGATCGGGAGCGCATGGAAAAGTATATTAAAGATTTTAGAGGATATAACCGTGATGTGGAGGCATAAGCTGCTTTCGAACGGTTGCGGGAACAGACAGCAAAGGGGGTGGAATACTACTGTTTGGATGTGGCCGCTGCCTTAAGATGGCGCGAGTTCAGCAGTACTGTCAACCCCATCCTACGAATATCGATAGACAGTTCACAAGCAGGTGTGAATGTCGTCGGTCTGTAACATAAAGAAAATTTGGGGTTGAAATTGGTATATTTCGCCTCTAAATCCTTTACAAAGGAGGAGCGTTTACGCTCCGGGAACAGTTCATTACGTTACGAACTGTTAGGACTGTTGTATTTTGTGAGACATGTCCTACCGTAATTACCATAGGTGCCTATGGTACTGTACTATGACAACAGCAACTGTGGGGTTGCTGAACTGTCGGCTTTGGTGGCTAAGTCCACTCTTGCCAAAAGTACACTGAGCATGTGTCTCGAGATCAACGAGGCACTTGCTGCCCGATTAGTTTATCGGGTAAAGCAGTCCGGTTTCGGCATGATTGCAGATGCTGGAAACCGTGGGTTGGCCAATGGCACTGTACTGTCCGATATGTCGAGGGATGAGCTTATCGATATTATTCGGAAAGAGATGGGATTGGATAACTAGGTTTAGGTGGGTACGAATAATACCGAGAAGAGTGAGAAGCAGTACAGTAGATTGAATGTGATGAGAGGTCCACAGCAGTTTGGTACCGTTAAGCACACGAGGATGGATATGTTTATTGGTTATTTTTGTGTAATGACCGAGTTACAGGACGATAAGTAGTCAAAAATCCAGTTGGAAGCTGGGAAGGAGTACGAACTTACAGTCACGGTATCAGGACTAGGGACACGCTCAAAACAGGATTTACGTTACAGTGTGGATGTAACGATTGGGAGCAAAATGATGACATCCGAAGCACCGTTAGTGGTCACGAGGTCAGAATTGGAGTAGGGCTGCAAATTTAAGGTGATCTCCAACATAGCAGTAAACGCAACACCGATGGTTTCAGTACGGGTGTTAGCGAACAATTTTCTGGTACCGTCGGGCAGTATCACGACAAACGTAGCGATGTCGAACAGTACGGTGGACGGTAAGGGATAGTTAAAATTGATGCTTGCCAAGGAGGAGGAAATCAATGCTGAAATTAAAGAGAGGTTGGACCGTTTAAAAAGAAGGGTCTCCGATGTGGAGCACCGTCGCGAGATGGTCAACCTTCTCATCGAGCGGTTTTGGTCACTACCGGTACGGTTGATTGGCATATAGGTAAAACTGTTCTTGGCATTCTCAACATGCCTATGGTCGGAGGGAAGGCCTTTTCCGACGATCAGAACGTGTCAGGCCTATCACCCGATAAAGGCAGAGTACAAACCATAACCGCGCAGGAAAATACCGTTGAAACCTGGTTTCGACCGTATTATGGATTTCCATCTTCACGAACATACTGAGGAGGGTATCATCCAGAAGTACGACCAAAAACGGTATGGAATCCCGGTTCAACTGTCGGCTATTTTCCTCGCCCTGAGGAAAAAGAGCCACCTGTTTAGGGTGGTCGTCGATGCAGTCAGTGCGAATAACCTTTTCACCGAGGCTTCGCACGCCATGACGGCATGCGCTGACGTTTGAGACCACCTGCTGTAGGTGGCTGGCACGGGTGACAGTAACGGTACCAGTGGTGATGATATATTTATGAGGTTGGTGGCCGAACGCCAAAGCAATAAACCACAGTTGGGACGGTTGATGCTAGAGCGGTTGTTGGCTATGCGAGTTATTGGGAGCGTGAAGATCCGACCACTGAAAAGACCCGATACAGGGGTGGTAATTGGCGTGAAGAGAGAATCCAAGACGAGCTGTTTCAAGTTACGCACGATGACACCGTAGTTCAGACGTGGGACGAATGGAATGAAGAAGTCGATTCACCTTCCACCGATGCGGCCAGATATGTTAATAGATTCTGTTAAAGTACTGTTAGGCTGTTATGATTGCGAGCATCCTGAAGAGTCATAATACCGTGGTCATATTTTGGTTCCTGAGAACAATATTGAGGATTGGGAAGGAACTATAGCAACGACAATTGATCTACCATCCAGACAGACGTACCTGGCATTTTACCCACCGTGTGAGCACGCGGTGGAAGTTACTCGAAGTGGTTCAACAGTATGGTATACGTGTCCATGTAATTTTAACGGTAGTTTCACACCACCGGCAGGTCTGCATGAGGGTAATGTGGAACCCTTATGGGGACCCAATATGACAGTGGATGAAGATAGTACATCTGTGTTAGGGGGTGATTACGACCGTGATGAGGACAGTGACAAGGAAGAGATGGTAGTTACGCCAGTGGATTGACTGTATGAGGATGCCGAGGTCAATAATACTGTTAAGTTACCAAAAGGGGATGCATGTACGACGAGTGGTACAAAGAGGGCGACGAGGGACGACAGGACTCGTCCCTAAACACTTAATACAAACAGTTTGGACGACGACTGGGAGAAAGTGCTGGCAGGTTTAGGTAGCGCGACGTTGAACTGTGAACGGTTACGCGAAATCATTCCTATTACACAGCCGGGCGAGTGGTCTACAGATGTGAACACGTAGGCAGAGCCGGATTGAGAGGTTGTGAAACAGGTTCTTACAGTTTACGAAAAACGGTGCCCTCACTCCTATGAGGCTCTACCCATCCAGAGGGTTAAAGTGGTGGTGGGCCCATTTGAGACAACTGTTAACGACACGTATAAGGTCCTCATCCTAAAGAAAAGACAGAATATCTTTGGGGGATTAGAGGTCTTACCGACGTTTGGGGGCACCGCGGTGGTGACAGTGAAAGCACAGTAGATTATGATATTACTGTAACGGAAGACTACCAGGATGTAGATTTTGGTACCTGAGAACCTGTAGAATGAACTGTTGTCTGAGTAGAGGGTGGAATTCGCCGAGGTTTTCGCCGGTCTCTAGGCTGTTGCCGCCGAAGAGGATCCGGAAATTGCCGTTCGGAATGCTTTGGTCCGAGAGAAAAAGAGTCATGCAGCGAGGGATGTCCGTCTCATCGTGAATTCACTGCATGAGTTCATGATCGCACCGTCAGGTCTACTGTTGAGATATTGAAGGGGTGAAATTTTCGTACAGTTGACTACAGGGGTCGGCAAACGCATGGCGTCGGAGGTCCATTCGCACGACAGAGAGCATTTAAAACCGAGACACATGGATTTATTGCTGAAGAAGCGTGGCTTTTTCCACGCGAAAATGTACAGTTGATGTCAAACAGTATATTTGAATTGTATTCCATGCTGTACTATGACTTGCATGGATAAGGGACTGTCTTTTGGGGATT
>Ga0099797_101493_pt1 | contig 12226 bp, 11 predicted proteins | sample Uncmet_Sort48C_1_FD_89871 | JGI IMG/M metagenome (GOLD analysis project Ga0099797, IMG submission 89871) | Marine eukaryotic communities from CALCOFI LINE 67, Pacific Ocean - C012_Sort48C_1 | ecosystem: Environmental > Aquatic > Marine > Oceanic | place: Pacific Ocean: Monterey Bay | collected... | reverse complement strand
AAGCATATCTGCCTAAACATGTTGTTTCATGTTTGACAAAAAAGCTACAGTTCGTCCTGTGATGTTACTTAGCATTGTATAGCTTTCCAATAAACGGTTGAAGACACTAGCTTTCGAACTCGACCGCTCGAGTTTCGACTCTATCGGGTAAAGTCCCGCGACTAACCCGGTTCACCACCCATAGAAGCTGTGGCGGTCCTCGGGACGTTCGTCACCCGTTTTTTTTTTTTTAATAAATTTATCAGTTGGCAACATCCACTGTACGCTGGACCCCTTTTAGTGGGTAGGAGAGCGAGCCTGTTCCCTGGTAGTCTGGTTTGTGCGTCTAACGCGAGGGTCCTGGGTCCCCGGTAGACTCAGTTTGCGTTTTTTTTTTTTAGGAATAAACAACAGGGGCATTTTTTACGTCCGGTGTTTATTTGTGAAAGTCAAGATGGAGGGAGTCATTGACGCGGAACTAGATGAGGCGATGGAGGCACTGAACGACCAGTTGTCAATGGGTGCAGAGATCACCGTCTCGCCTTCTCACCTGAAGGACGACGAGCTCTACGCAGAACAAGTGGCCAACTTCGATGAGCAGTTGGAGAATATCAAGGAGTTCTGTGATACAGAAGAATGCCAAGATGCCGTCGCCACTGCCAAAACGGACATCGTGTTACTCTGTAGTGACCTGAACTACCTGCCGGACGTGGAAAAACTCCGGGAGGGATTACAGACCATCCTCCCCCACGTCTCCGAGGAACTTGCGCAGGAACTGTGGTGCGATATTTGTCGCGCCCTTAAGTCGCAGAGGAAGGACTTGTTTACGAAAACAATGGAATACCTGTGCGAAGGCTGCCCGGAGATAGACATGGAACCTGAAATAATAGGTTAGGAGCACCCGCTATGAATACCCTAGGTAGAGGACGAGTCAGTCGGTATCAGTACAACAAATTCCGAAATAAAAAAAAAAAAAACCAACTTAAACCCTAAAATGTGACGGGGTGGGGCCGGACCCCCAGGGCCTGGCAGACCTGGAGGTAGTCGCCCCCGTGTTGCGGTTGGCCACTCTGGAGGTACTGCAGAAGGGCACCGAGTGCACGTCCGCCGTCTTTCTCTGCGGGCAGCTCTATAAACCAGTCATAGACCTCCATCAGATCTCGGGTAGCCCACCGAGAGCACAGGCGGAACGGTCTTGGGTCCCGCCAGTACCCTCGCCGAATATCGTACAGCAGGTGCATCGGCGAATAAGGTCGGACCTGGCCTTTCCCGGTGGTGTAGGACTGAGCCACTGCCTGCTGGACGCTCAGGCCTGCGAAGCGGTCTACCCGCCTGCGAATGTAGTCCGCCCGGGGGGTATTCAGCCCAATACCCAGGAACGTCGTTTCTGGCCGAAAACCCTTGTTCTGCAGGAACTTCAGGTACGAACCGACCTTTCGCTGCCTTTTCTCCAAAAGCAGGCGCCGCCGCCGATCTTCCCGCCTGGCTTCCTCCCGAAGGGCCGTTGGCGGACGGACGGGGCCCACCCGCTCGGTGGGGCGGTGGGCGGTGGGCGGGTCGACGGGGACCGGGAGGTTTTCGTCGGTCTCCGTCGTGTCTCCGGTGGGGGGCTGAACGGCTAGGTCGATTGGTAGCATAGGAGGGTCCCTGACCCTGGGCAATACAGCTGCCAAATGAACTCTGCCCGGAAAGTACGACGGGAAAATGCAGCCCCCGGCGTACCCCCACTCCAACAAAACAAAAAAACAATACAAATTTTGAAGAACCTGCGCCCGGCGCCAGTCCATCCGGGAGAAAGGGGTAGGGTATTAATCCACCGCGACCACAATGGGAGTGTTCGTCTCTCGCACGTGTACCAAATGTCAGGTTCCCCTCCGGTACTACCAGGGCCGGGCGCCGACCAAGTCCTGCCGGGTACACACCTGGACGACCCAGGACGGCGTTCGACAGTGCCGAGACTGCCCTGCAGGGGATGGCAATTGCTACCACAGGTGGTCAGGATCGTAACGGACTGGGAACCCGAACAATTTTCGTCTCCACCCCATACCTTCGTGAAAACCAAGCTCCCTGATAGTCCAGTCGCAGTGGTTGCCGCTAGCTGGCGTCGGCGGAAGTTGTGACCCGATGGTCCTGCAGCTGATAGAGCGCCGGCAAAACCACCGAGCGCATCCCCCGAATTACGCGGGTGTCGATGGGTATACCGACACAATCTGTATGTACACAACACTCCCGTTCACCCTGACCCAGCCGACTCGGCTGTCAACCAACTGCATGCAATTAACGCCTCCACCACTGGTCCGAACCACCGCGAACGGGACAGATTATAATTGGCTATGGGAAAATCGCTACCGGGTGGAGTACCGTCCGCTCATTCGATCGGTTTTTTTCTCCCAGGTTTTGCACCCACACGTGCAACTCCACTTGCGGCAGCGGTACCTCCACCAACTCCGCAAAGATCGGCGCAGCTGGTTCACTCGATCCCAGCTGTGAAACATATATGATTTTTGGTACTCTCCAGCTGGGTCTTTTTTTCGGATGTACTACAATGAACGTGGTGGTTATAGAGTAAAAAAAAAAAATAAAAAAAAAAAAAAAAAGAGGGAGAGAACAAACTAAGAAAAGAAAGGCGCCCATCCGACAAATGGCGACCCATATCATCGGAGGCGGATTCTCGGGCCTCTACCTGGCCCACACCCTGAAAAAGGCCGCCCCGAACGAAGAGGTGCACCTCCACGAAGCTTCCGGCAGGATCGGCGGCAAGTGCACCGGGTCCGACCCGCACGGCGAGCGGGGACCCTGGCGGATCCATGATTCCCACCTCCAGGTCCTCGCCCTGGTGGAAGAGCTGGGTCTGACGACGGTGAAAAACCTTCCGTACTCCCAGACCGCCGAGGCCTCCATTTCCCGGGCCAAAAGCCTGGACGCCGAGGCCCGGGCGGCGGTCGGAGCCCGCCCGGGGCACCTCTCGGTGCGGGACGAGCACTACTGGAGCCGCACGAGGAGTGCCCCGGCGGGCTACCCGGGCCTGGAGCACCAGGCGAGTGCGCCCGGTGTCGCCAAACCGACGTACACCGCGGACGCAGGGGAGTACCGCCACGTCGTCGGCGGGATGGGGGCCCTGGTCGAGGCCCTGGAGCAGCGCTTGCACAAGCAGGGGGTCAAGATCCGGACCGGGGCCTACCTGACCCAGATCACCGCGGACCGCCGGCTGGTCTTTCGGGTGGACAACACCACGACCGAAAAGGTGCCGTACCGCCGGGCGTACCTCTGCGTGCCCGCCCACCACCTCCGCGAGCTGCAGCTCCCCGGGCGCAACCCGCTGCGGCCCCTCCTGGCGGCGGTGGAACCGTACAGCCTGAACCACTGCTACTACCGCAGCGAGCGCCGGCTCCACCGGCAGCGGGTGACCCAGGAGGGCCAGTGGGTCCCGGCCCAGCAGCCCGGGCAGTGGGACCAGGTGTACACCGGCGGGGAGAACGCCCGCACCTGGAACCGGGCCCGGTACCGCCACCCCGGGCGCATCCTGCAGGCCTGCGGCGCCACCGAGTTCCGCATGCACTACTGGCCGTGCGCCACCTACACGTGGCGGCCCAGCCCGGTCTTCACCCAGGAGACGACCGAACTGGACCAGAAGTGCATGTTCCCCCTGGCGGCCTCCCTCGGGGTCATCGTTCTGTCGGAGTCGCTGAGCCGCAACCAGGGCTGGCTGGAGGGGGCCTGCTCCAACGTGAGCGGGTGCCGGCGGTACCTGGAGGAACCGGTTGCCCGCGCCGCCGGGTCCGAGGAGGCCATCCGCGTCGGGGCCTACCGGATACCCTGGGCCCACCTCGAGTCCGCCTGGGGCGAGTTGCACCCAGGGGGCGCCGGCGCGCTCCGGAACTACCGCCGCGAGGAGCGGTGGGACCGCGTACTGGAACGGATCCCGCACTCCGACGAGGCGTGGGCCCACGTCTTCCACCTGGCTGCCCCTCCCACCTGGTCGAACCTAGGAAAAAAACCCCCCACCCAAAAAAAAAAAAAAGAATAATAAAAAACTGGGTTTGTTTTATCGTCAAAACTCTGTAAGGTCCAACGCCCGGCCACAAAAAAAAAAGCTAAAATGAACGGTTGCGGTGCGTCAAAAGTGTTGAGATATAATTTTTACTTATCACCTGAACCAAAGACAATGCAGTTCCTTTATATTCGTCCTGGAGTTCGGAATTGAGACTATCGAGTACCGAATCGGCAAAACCAATCAAAGAATGATCGTTGAGTTTGCTAGAGAAATTAGCTACGTTGGGCTCATGACCGCCGATCAATGAAATATACCCGTCTTCCGGAATGGCCTCTGTCAGAACCAGGAACATGGCGTAGTTACGGCGGTGTTTGAAAATGGTGTCCCTGTCCTCATTTGGTGGAGTACCATTGACTTTTGGTGGTTTAGACGTGGCCTCCGTGAATATCTGCCAGTAGTGAGCTGGATGAAGCGGTATCTTGAATACTTCCTGTACCTTTTCGTGGATGCCTGACAGAGTCAGTTTTTCCTTAGCGTTGTACAGCGCTTCAGATGCCTGTTTGATATTGTGGAAGAATCGTTCGGTTACCACTGTGCCAAACAAAGAGCCAGGGTCCTCTGGCACCACCAATCCATACTCGGAGTGTGCGTATTTGGCACCACTCTGCAGATCACTGATTCTGTCACTGATTCCTACACGGATTCTACCACGGATTCTGCCACGGCAGACCAAGTAGTACATCACCAGTTTCAGAGGCTCAAGGACCACGTAGGTAGGATTAGACGCCAGAACCGGTGGTGTTAACATTATACCCTGTGAAAATGTAGGCGGTCGGGGTAAACGGTCTGCCCTAGTTGCCTTCGAAGGGGTGGAGGGTGAACGTTTCCACCGATTCCATAGTTTTGAAGATAATTTAGTTTTTTTAGGTTCAGGGATGGGTGGTGACTGCAAATGCAGCTGTTTCCAACACTCGGATTGGATCATGGCGTATAGTAGAGGAAATTGTTTCGCATTTTTCTGATCGTTACCACCTTGTTCGGGTTCAGTTTTCAAGAGCTTCTGGGCGAGCTGGGTCATGTACCCACGTTTGGACAATTCTAGGAGGGCAGTGTCCGAGGTCCCGTGGAACCAGGCGAGTCCACCCTCGAAAGTATCTGCTAGCACACTGGTCATTAGCGTAATTACGCCCCCTTGGTCTGTTCCGGCGAGTAAACTATCAAGAAATCGTGTCCAAAATTCATTTTCAGCATTCGCAAAAATTTTCCAATCGCCTACCGCCTGGTCGGTGTACTCACGGACGAAATCTTCAACGATCGAGAGATTGGCCTTATCTGCCACCAGGTACTTTATCAGGGAGGATATGTCGTCGCTAGACTCTCCTCTGCTACAGACTGAGGACTGCACCTCAGTGACGCCAAGGCACGATACGACGGTAGGTCGACTGTAGATGTCGGAGTACCTGTCAATTTCACCTTGAATATGAGACGGTTCAACCCTTTCCGGTCCTACCTCGGCCAGTTTTTTAAACTGCTCTTTCACTTTTTGAGTTCTTTGCTTGGTTGCTTTTTCTGCGCCTAGAAAATACTCAACGATGAATTCTGTCTGGCCAGATGTTTGGATCATCTGGGTTCTCTTGCTGCGCATGTAAGTCATTACTCCTATTAGGGCAGCCGTAGTGGTACCGTGGTCGGCAGAATACCGGGAGATCGTATCTACGGCAATAAAAGTCCCGGTCCTCCCAACTCCTGCCGAACAGTGCACCATTACCGTACACTCAGAAGTGTGGTCCGCTAAAAAAATTTCGTGGACTTTTTGGAATTCTGTCAATGGGGGGACGGTCTGGTCCATCCAACTAGTCCAGTGGTACACTTTGATCCGTTTGTTGATATGTTTGTCATCGGTCCCAGAAGAGAGTCTGACGGTGTATACGACCAGTCCAAGGGTTTCAGTACTCCAAACTTTCTTATATAGCGTTTCCAAGTTAAAAGCGCCGACTTTTGTGTACTTACCGGTTCCTGGCCACCACCTCTCGAATTTTATCTTCTGCTCCACATTGTCGTTAACATTACTGAGGACCACCACCGACCTAACGTTTTTAGCCCACATCGCCAGGTAGAAACGCTCCAGGCTGGCTGACTGACGTACAATGGGGCAACTGTGGGCTATAAACGTGATTCTGGGTTTATCTGGTCGAAAACCCCCATCTACCGAATTACACAGCTCAGTTGCGGGGAATACACTCATGTTGAGGGGGACGTACTTCTGGGATCGGGTCTCCACCATCTCCGTTTAGTTCTTTGTTTTTTTTTTTTTGCGGTATTGTTGCTATACAAAAAAAAAAAAAAAAGAGAAAGGGACCGAGGAATTTACAGGGGCTAGAAGGGTAACATTTCAGAATTTTTTTATTTTCAAAGCGCCGACAAAATTTTTTTTCCATTGGCGAAGGGCCTTGAGAACCGCCGGGGCATGGTCGGGTATCGACGACTGAAAACCCAGGAGAGCCTGGCTATATTGCATTGAACAAATCGGGATGGTTCTCCCGCCAGGCCATGACGAACGGGTACTCGGCATATTGCGCCCGAATAACCTTTTCATTTTCCTCCAGTAATTGAGTCCGCCGAGGTACTGCAGAGCCTTGCCCGCTAACGTTGTACGTGTTGCATTCTGGTTTTTGGGTGGCCTTGTCGTTAATTCTGATGCTATACAGCTTCTCCAGGACATCTGCTGAATGGCCCTTCGCATTCGCGTGGATCGAGGTAAAAAATGAAATTAAATTCAAATTTTCTAGCACCGCGAGGACGTCAGATAGTTTACCCTTGCTGCTAATGTGCAATCTCACGTTCTGTTTGTTTAAACGAGTCAGTACCCACTTCAGTTTTGCAATTCTGTCCTTGCCACTCGCTCATGTTGAGGGGTAGGTACTTGCTCTGTCGGGTCGCCATCTCCGTTTACTGTTTATTATTTTTTTTTGGTTGGGGGATATTCGGTGGGCGGTTTATTAGTGCAAAAAAAAAAAATCCACAAGTTTTACTTTAATTCTCTGTCAGTTCTTAGATCTACTAGAATTTATTGGAAAGTATTGCTTGCGGCCGTTTTGCCACTGGCGGACTGGTAAGATGAAAGTCGTGTTATTCCGCCAGTGGCATTAGTCCAAATTCCACTCGCGAATTGCGTTGAGAACCACTGGGTAATTGCTGTATTCATTCATAATTATAACTGACATTTCTCTTAAGGCCGGTTTATACACGACTGTACTGGCTTCAGGGTTACCGTGACCTTTAACGTTGTAACTCCTACACTTCGTTATTAGTTTGCGTAAGTTCCATTCAGCATAAGTCGATATCAGTATGAGCAGATATACCATATTGTCACTCAGGATAGGGTTGGATATTGTCTGCCTTCGAATACGTTCCTTCTCCTTTCTCTGGATATAGTTGATTTCTAAGAGGGTAGATTTCAGGCGCTCGGCATCACTTAAGAAGACGACTTTGAAATTTTCTTCGATTTTGGCGAAAATTGTGGTATGAGTCAAGTTCTCCTCCTCATATACAGATAATATGGCTTCTGCGGTTCTATTCACATCCTCGCCGACCTCGTTGGTCAAGTCTTCAACCTTGTCCGACAGCACGTCGAGAGGGACCACTGTACCGTATTGGTGCTCAATGTAGCGGTTTAATTCAGCGCCATCCCATTCTTTATTGATGATCAAGTAGCACAGTACTTCTTTGACGGCCTGGGTTAAAGTACCGTCTGATTGGTGGAGTTGGAAAGGGACCGTCTCGATGCCGTATTTTTCGTGGATCCGTTCGGATACGGAACCATTCGACTCGCCAGGATTGACTGGTGGAGTCGCTTTACCCGGAGAAAACAGTTTTTGAAATTTTGTAACAGGGCGTGATAGCAGCCGCTTGACCCGATTTTTTTCTGTCTTTAGTCCAGGATTTATTTTTAGTCCAGGATTTTTTTTTCTGTGAGTTCGCCACCAGGTATCCTGGACTACCCTTCGTACCATCCCGTTGGCTACAAGGGTCTGAGCTGGAAACATCCTAATTAGGAGTTGCTCGAACCGGTCTCCCTCCTTTTCTCCGGTGTACAGTTTGGCCAGGATTTTCTCGAACACTTCCACGTCCGTTTCCTCGATCACCCCTTGGTTCATCTTGTGGTTGGCCAAGTATTCCAGCAGCTCATCGCCAAAGCCTGGGCGGTCGTGAGCAGAAGCAACAGTTTCCCAATACTGAATCGCAACGTCTCCATATTCGGTGAGAAACTTTTTAAAAATCGAAAGATTGGACAGGTCTCCAACCATAGACTCTATCAGGGCGGCCAAGTTGGTTTCATCCTGCGGTTGATGAGTACAGATTGGCGCCGAATTATCGCGGGCGCAAGTATCGGCTATGAAAGTGGAGTACTTGTACTGTGGCACCACCAGTACCAATAACTCTTTCATCCTCTCAACCGTTAGGTTTTCGGTTCCCACCTGTCGCGTTTCATAGTAAGCCTCCTTTGACCCGATATCAAACGTGATGAACTTGGTTCCCATGGCCTCTACAGCAGCATAATACTCCGGGTTATCATCCAAATAGTACACTTCCGAATTCGTCTCGTTGGAGACCAAACTTTTGAGGAAGTCTTTCTTGCTTGAGTACCCAGCTGTTGTTGTAGCCCCTCTTGAATTAGCGCTGCAGGTGTACAGTAGTTTGCTGTTATCTTCAGCATGCGCGTCTATTGAGGTAAAATGTGAAAGCAAGTCTGCATTTTCTAACACAGTGATGATGTCCGATAGTTTACCCTTACTACTGATGTGTAAACTTACCTCCTGCTTGGTTAAGCTAGTCAATAGCTGCTCCAACTTGCTAATTCTTTTCGAGCCCCCAAAAATGCAGTTTGTAAACACTTTGGCATTGACTAATACCTCAGAGGGTACTACTTTCAGGCCTTCTATACATTCAACGACTTTCAAGGATGGGCCGTCTAACTCCGATTTGTAGATATGTTTCAGTAGGTCCTCCCTATAAAAGGTTTGAAGATGTGCATTATCACCTTTCCAAACACTATTTACTAGGTGGTATAGATGTCGCACGGTTAAAGTGCAATCAAAATCAAACACAACGTGTTTTTTCGGGGGGGCCATTGGATCGTTCGCGGTGCTGGGCACGGTTTGTCCTAACCGAAAAAAAAAAAAAAAAAGGTGCGGTGGTTAGATTGTCTTACTCGGGTCCGCCTCGCACTCTCAGGGGGATCTGCAGCATTTTCATCCTCGTCGTCCCACGTCGTCCGTGGCATGTATATCGACCCCAGAAAGGCTGTTATTATTCAGCATCTGTCTGACTAACTTGGCCCGAGTTGGGCATACCCATATTTCTTTTAGATATGGTTCGATTGGAATATCGTCGTCGAAAACGAATTCATTTCGCGTTATATCATCGCCTTCATTGGAAGCAGAACAGAATACCGCCTCGTTCTCATCAATAAATTGATACAGTTGATCTCTCCTGTACGATTGTATTCTTCTTCCATATCGATCGACCTGATTAACCTTCATCCCCCCTACAAAATTGTTATTCATGCGCACATCTCCGCGGTCGATCAATAGCTTTGTACCAAATATCATGATGATATCTATCTTTCGTCCTCCTGCTAAATCGTCGCACATCCGATCCGACAATGATTTATATTGATTGCATGAAAACAGAGCTCGTAAAAAAAACACCCTTATTCAAATGTTGCTGCAAAAGTTCGTTGTATATGCCTTCCATGGATTTCAATTTCCCAGTCTCTAGGATTTGTTGGAAGTTCGACCAACTGGTACTATGGCTGAGTCCGTATATCTTAGAAATATCATCCCCCGCCAATCGGGTATGGTCCGTTTTCATTCTTTTGTTCGGCTCGATGCGGTTGCTACCATTCGTTTCTGGTTCGGTCTTGTTTTCATTGGATTGTCGCACATATGTTTTCCCCACCCGCTGTAGTTTTCGATTTGTTGCATTATCCATATATGGCGGCATGGAGGTTCTTGTTTTAGTTCCTATATAGATAGAAAAAAAATATTTTTATTACATGAGAACACGCAAGTTGGTTAGATTTTTTTTATTCGGGGTCCATCTCACAGCGACTGAGTAGTCTGGAGGGGTGGTGCATTCGATTTTTTTTTGTGTCACGTGCCGTAATTTTCCGGCCTAGACTAGATCACTGCCCTGCATCTACTCTCCATTAAAACCCCCAAATGCATTTTCAGTCGGCTCGTGGTGGACAAGTGTCGTCGCGATGCCGTATTTTTCTTGGATCGTTTTCTCGTCGGACAAGTTAGGGACGGAGGACCCCAACTCGGTAGGTTGGGCCGAGCCCATCCGACGCCAGAACCGCCATTTCCCCTTTTTGTTCCCAGGGCTCGAAACGGGCGGGTGGGTTCGCCCCCACGTATCCTGGAGTACCGCTCGTACTTTTTCGTGGAACCCTCCGTCCACGGACTTTCTCGTAGCCAGGAGTTGCTCGAAGCGGGGTCCGGCCTCTGCTCCCGAATACAGTTCACCCAGGAGCTGCTTGAACAGTTGCAGGGTGTTCGGGTGGGGCGGCTTTTTGGTCAACCGGACTTGGACGAGGTAGGTCACCAGCGCTTCGCCGAATTCTGGGTACTCGCCGAAGTTGAATTGGAGGAGTTGGCTTCTGATCGAACGGTAGTACTCCGAAATGAACTGCCTGAAAACAGGGAGGTTCAAGCGATCGGCCACCATGTACCTTAGCAGATCCCCGTGTTTAATTTCGACGGGCGATGATTCGGGGTTACAGACCGAACCAGCCATCGCCTCAACGCCTTTGCACGAAAAGATAGTCGGGCGACTGTACACCTGATTGAACCGGTCGATTGTACCAGGTAGGACGTGGGTCGGCTCGATTTGTTCTGGCGCAGCGGCGTTCAGCCGGCTGAATTTTTCGGGGGCGGGTCGGGCCCCGGGTAGGGCTTCGAGTACCGACAGGCAATACTCGTAGATGAAGTCGAACTGGGCCCGGGTCTGGACCATGGACGACCTCTTGCTGCGCATATAGGCCACCACTCCTTCCATTGCCGCCATTGCGGCGGCTGGGGAGGTGGGTTTGGGCAGGTACCGGGTGATCGAATCCGCGGCAATAAAGGTCCCGGTCCGTCCGACCCCGGCCGAGCCGTGGACCATCGCCGCGCCCTCCCCGTGGCCTTTTTTGAACAGTTCGTGGAACCGGCTGAACGGGTCCTGGGCTGGGGCCGTCCCCTCCTCCCAATTGGTCCAGTGGTACACGCAGACCTTTTTTTCGGAGCTACCCAATGAGAGGGTGAGTTCGTAGCGGTAGTGGTTCAGTCCGTCCTCCTGGTAGTACTCGGCCGAATCCGTTTTCAGTACGAAAGACCTGACCTTGGTACTCTGGAGTTTCTGGGGCCACCACTCCTGAAACCTGTCGGGAGTAAGTGTACCACCACTAAAGACCACCACGGACCGGACGTCCTTGGCCCACAGCGCCAAGAAGAAACTCTCCATACTCCAAATTTCGTTCGGCTGAGGGCAGCTGTAGGCTATAAAATCGACAGCGGGTGCAGACGGGTCTTGCCCACCGACGGCTTCTCGCAGCTCGTCCGAGGGAAACAAACTCAAGTTAAGGGGCAGGTATCTGTTTTTACCCATGGTCGGTCCTTTTACTTTATTGGTGAGATAAATAAAAAAACAAAAAAATAAACAGAAAGAGGACCCTCCGCCAGTGTTTGGCGACTCCGATCCGGCGCATCACCGGTGAGTCGGGTTTTTGTTTCTTTTGTGTTTCGGGATGTATACCCCGGGCCCGGGGACGTCCTGGTTCAGAAGCGCTCGTTCTACCTCGATGTTTACAAATCTGCCGCCTACGCGCGGCCGACCGTCCGCGTAGTTCTTGCGCACCCCGTACTTACTGGTCGGCTCCTCGCCTTTCCGGCGGGATGCTGCTAGTTTTTTTTTTGCGCGGTACCTTCGCCACTTAAGCCATTTATACTCGCCCACGTCGAGGTGGGGCGAGAAGAGGTGATGAGGAAGCGTCCGAGGATCGTCCAGGGGAGGGGTGGTTCCCCGGCGGAACGCCCGTCTTTTTTTCTGCCGGTGGTATCGCCGACATCTACTCTTGCGACCTTCTGGTACTCCCGGTTTCGGCTCGGGCGACTTTAGGACCGATGGGAAACGAGGCGGCTTCTCCCTCAGAGGGATGGCCCCCAGTAGCTCCAGGGGGCCGTGGAAATCGAGGTCGCCGGGAGTCTT
>Ga0099797_101492_pt1 | contig 12232 bp, 5 predicted proteins | sample Uncmet_Sort48C_1_FD_89871 | JGI IMG/M metagenome (GOLD analysis project Ga0099797, IMG submission 89871) | Marine eukaryotic communities from CALCOFI LINE 67, Pacific Ocean - C012_Sort48C_1 | ecosystem: Environmental > Aquatic > Marine > Oceanic | place: Pacific Ocean: Monterey Bay | collected... | reverse complement strand
TTTTATTAATATATATTATTATTATTGTATATTATTATTATTATCCTCCCCGGTATGTATGTGACTTTTTTTAACTATTGCAAGACATCATTAAATGTATATTAAAATGTATAGAAGCAAGCGGCGGCAGTAGCACGGTAAATACAAAGGCACAAAAACCGAAAGCTATAAAATAAGATAAATGGAGGAGCCCCAGGACCTAGATGAAATAAGGAAGCAGAAAGAGGCTGAACGGAGAGAAAGGTCCCGTAAACGAAGGGAGCAAATGATGGTTGATGTATGTGATGAAATTGGAGTTGATAGTGATAGTGCAGAGGTACAAGCAGAAATATTACATAATATTGAAAATATTAATGCAAAATTTGTAAATAATCGTACCGAAGGATCAGACATAGACGATTTTATTGAACGTAACAAAATGAACGATTGTCCAAAAGGAAGAATTGGCGAAAAAGATGAATGCAGTAAAATGAAAAGTAATAATGTAAACGAAGACATTGTTCTGGAGAACCATGAAACTGAAGATTTAGAATATCTTGACGGAAATCAAATCGATGGGTTCAAATTCTTAAAGAAAATTGAAAAGGATTTTGCCCCAGAAAAAATGAAAAAAATAAAAAAAGAAGACAAATACAATGACTTGATTGAGTTTATATTAATCTTAGCGTTGATCATTGTTGGTATCATTGTGATAGTTGAACATATGTACAGACACTCAAGTGAAAGATATGAAGAGCTACGAAATATGAGAAACACATTGTGAAATAAATGTGTGTACGTCTACAAAAATACTCTTTCTTTAGTGTATGTGTGATGAATATATATTGGTTGTGTACATGTATATATAAAATATAGAAGGAGTAAAATAAATGCTTTAAAATATTACACCTCTCCGTGTCGTACAATATATCTCCGGGTTACTTTTTTGTATTTTTTTAAAATAACAAGATTTTATAAAAATCAATCCTTTGTCTGTTTGTTTAAATATCGTGTATCTAGTTCAAATACACGAATCATACTTTCTTTCGTAATTATTGTTTTAATTACTTCATTCTTCTTATTCAATGGTGGCAAACGTTTCTTCTCTGTTCCACGCTCAAAGAGCACAAAGCTCGGCAGTTGATTTGACATGCCACTAACATCTATTTTAAATACTTCAGCTAGTTCTGGAAATTTACCTATGTCAATTTGTCCAAATTGTAATGTTGCATTCGTGTAACGTAAAGATAACTCTGCAAATACAGGGATAAAAAAATGACAATCTGGATTCCAATCAGTCACAAATGCTACGAGCCATATAACATTTTTATTTGATGCCTTTTTACCTGTAACATTGTTTTCAAAATCATTAATGGAATAGAAAGTTTGTATTTTTTGTGGTCCATTATATACTGGCACACCTTTTAATACTAGAAAGATAATAAAATAAATGATTAAATACCAAACCATAATTCGCCCATCAATAAAGTATAAAAATACTATAACTAGTGTTTTCAAAAACATAATGACAGTATTGATATAATGATCTATAGTCTTAGCATTTCTATAACGAGAAATGCAGACAATTAACACGGATACGCCAATTTCTAATTCACGTGGTAATCCAGTCCAGCCCTCCGCCGAGGTCAAACCATATATATAGTCCTTTTGACCGAATATACGAATAAAAAGATAAGATATAATAATTAAAAAATTGATTACATAATATTTTTGCAAAAATCTAGATGATGTACTACCACGACAACACATCTCTACCTTTTTTAGCTATGTAAATTGTGCAAGTTAATAATTTTAAATGTCTTCTACGAGTATGTATACGCGCCAGGAAGTTTGGGTTGTACAAACAAGAGTGTGTGTGGATGATGTATGTACGTGGTAGTATTAGATTGGTGTTTGGTCTGTTGTTTTAATATTATTATTATATATTAGCACATTTATTATTATTATTATTATTATATTATTATGATATTATTATAGCACTATATTGCTATTATTTATTATTATTATTTTTTTTGTATTACGTATTATTATTAAAAAAAATTAACTGTGGTAGTAATGCGTCCAGTCCATAATCATAATAGCACAACAACAAAAATTAATATACTGTATAGACTATAAATCAGGGCACCTAGCCGCCTGGCAAGCCCAGCAAGCACCCCATCAGTTTCAGTCAGTCAGTTATGCGAGCTAGTATTAGCAAGCCCAGGCAAGCCAAGGGCAGGACAAGAGCAGGACAAGAGCAGGACAAGAGCAGGACAATACAATCAGCACACTATTCCACCTGGTAGTACAAACTGTACATGGTAATAGAATTAGAATACTGTTTGCTGCGCTCAGAAACCTTATTCTGGGCTGGCTGGGCTGGGCAGGCCCGGCAGGCGAAGACGAGGGGATCGAGTAACTGTTTGCCAATACATTACTGTAACAACTTAAACTGTACGTTATTTTTTCGTTCCTGGTCGAAAATACATAGCTAGTTGTTTATTTGTTATTACTATTATAGCAGTTGATACTACCACTACTACTACTACACTAGATAGTAGTACTTCATGTTCTATACTAATACATGTTATTATTATATTATAGCAGTTGACACTACTACCACTACTACTACTACATTAGATAATAGTAGTATTTGTTATTAGATAATAGTACTTCAGGTTACTATATGTTATACCGTAGTATTGGTATTGGTAGACCCATCAATCAACATATACATCGCTATAATAATATACACATGGCAGTGTATGACACTCGCAATCACATATCACTGTTGTTGAAAAAGCAATATCGTATTATGTAACAGATATTACAACATATAGAGACACACTGACGAGCCAACCAAGAGCAAACGCAAACATATAGGAATAAGAATAGGAATATGTCGGAAGAAGACCAAGAGGTTATTCAAGGACAAGATGGAGAAAGTACAGAGGAGACTGTGCAAGAAGTAGCACAAGAAGTTGTAAAACCACCACGTGGTTTAATTTATGTTGATTTAAATGAAGACCAAACTCGTATTATGCCTGGACGACCAGAAAAAAACATGATGGAGGATGAGAAAGGCGAGAGTGGTAAAATCAAATTTGATGATGAAAATATTGTAGGTGATACAACTATGGCACGTCGTCGTAACTTTGTTAAACAGATATTAAACATAAATAATGATGAAGTTCGTGGGGATATATTTGTTGATTATATGGCAAATGCAGTATTATTTTGCCAAGAAAATAAATTTAGTGATGAACAAACTTCTGCTTTTTTCGCAATTGCAAAGCGCACATTTCATACCAGCAAAGGCGATGAATCGACTCAATTAACTGGCTCTTCATTTTTAAAACGCGACGATGCGTATAAAGCATTCCATAAGTTGCTGCTTCAACATAGTGTCGAAAAACCCCCAGAGAGCGTGAAAATATTTACAAAAGATGAAGTAAAAAAAGTGACGATATTTATGACTTCCACATATTTCCGTTTATACAAAACGTACGAAATAGCATTTACGCAAGAACAAGAATTGAGACGCCTGCCATTAGATGTTGTTGTGGAGACACCATTGCGTCCAACGCCGCTAACTGCTGCACAAGAAGTTCCACGTCCTGTTCCAAAAAAAATAGTGGAAGAACAACCTGAAGAAATTGAAAATAGTAACAATATTGATAACAATGATGAAAATAAAATGGATGAAGGTGGCAAAACAGAAGAAATGGAAGAAATGATAGAAGTACCTGAGCATTTACAAGAAATTGTCAATAAAAAAGTACAAGAAGAACAAGAACGCTTAAAGAAGGAGATCGAGGATATGACAAACACCCTGGATAAGAAACGATTATTACTAGTAAATGACGAGGAAGAAGTACAAGGAGAAAATGATAATAACATGGAGAAAACAGAAGATAATGCAGAAACAGTTGTTGTCGAGTAAAAATTAGTTATATATATCAAGTTAAAATATAAAAGGTAATATCATATTACGAGTATACCAGAGTATTAAGCTTAAACTTAACTTATCATATCATATGATATGAGATAATAATTATAATATGTATTAATCACACAGGTACAAAATTTTATTTAAACTTATATGATATATCATAAGTTATCATATGAGTAAGATACTATTTATTATATACTTAATTCTTACTCATTGATTTAATAAAATTTTACTCCCTGTAAATAATATATATGTATATAAATGACATTCATTCTCTCGTTCCTTCCATCACACTTTCTCTCTCAAAGTCTAGTATTCGTAGCTGGTGTTGTCATCGCCATCACCATCTGTTTATTATATGATATTAATAACACACGAAGTAATATTATATATTCGAGTAATATACTCTTTATCTTAATGAGTAAGAAGATAATATACGACAAATTGTAAAATATTCTCGCTCAACAAACGTATATATGTACACGCACACACTGTTTTTTTTGTACACTTCTCATATGATATGATAACTTTTATTCATTTCCAGTTAAATATTCGCTTAATGATATTGTCCCTGTAATAAATTTTTTTCTACGATTTTTTGTACCATACCCAGTTTTACCACTACCATCAGAATTATAGTTACTAGCATCAATACTTACTTTAACTCGACTTTCTGTAAACGGCAAATTGTCTTCATCGGGTAAACTAAAATTATGCAAATCATATAACGTAAAAATTTTCTCTTTCTCTTTCTTTTTGTTGGCATCTGTATCATTTTTCGTCTCTTCTTTACTTTCATCTTTCTTTTTGGTTTCATCAGAAGCTCCTTCCATATCCCATAAAATTTTTGGCCTTGTAGCACGCCTCATGAATGGATTTATTGCCCCAGCTTCTGCTTGTTGTTGCACTTGCGACTTTGCATGGTCCATCCTTAATATATTACCTAATTGGTTCCTTTCATTAATCTTTGCTGTACGCAAATCTCTTTCATTACGCTTTGACCTTGTGTTCTCCTCCTGGGCGTGCAAATCTGCAATTTTCTTTGTTAACTCATCAATTTTTTCTTGTCGCTCTGCTGCCAATACTTCGTTTTCTGGAATTGGCGTTCCTGAGACGACTGCCAACTCTCGTTGCGTTTCAATTTTTGCAGTCGAAATATTAATAGCCTTTTTGCGGTACCTCTTATTCATATCAATCATTTTAGATATATCCGCATCCGATGTATCTTTTTTTAATAAAAAATATTTATGAACTATTTGATCAATTTCATTTTGTCGTGGTATTGGATAATGATCATGTTCTAAACGTTTTAAAAATGAATTAAACTCTTTTTCTGTGCATTTTTCATTTGAAATAAATTTTGCCCGTACTTTTACCGCTTTTGTAGCTTCTGCATGCAATTCTAAGTTAAACATCATTGACGTCTGTCTACTACCTAGCCCATCTTTGTGAACCAACATGTATGGCTTTTTGCCAGGATATACGTCACGTATCCTCATCAACATGTACCCTTGCCTATCACCGTGCTGTTTACGCACTTTAACAAACATTCCTTTTGCACCTATGCGGAACCACGGTTTGTGAAGATCGTCGTAAATATCTTGGCGTGTAAGCTGAATTCCTTTTCTTTGACGAGAGCGACTTCCAACAATAGCATCGTATCTCATTCGTGGTTGATCTTCCTGTTCACGTTGCTTTACATCTTCCGTGTCAACGTCCATACCATCATCATCTACTTTACTACTACTACTTTTCGCACTACGTTTCGCCGGTCCCTTTTTCTTTCCTTTCTTTCCACTACGTTTTAACGTCCCACCATATTCATAATCTTCATCATCATCGTCTTCTGAAGAGGATGATAGATGCATCCCATCTTCAGATGAATCAGACATTCTAGATCTAGTGCTGCCGCGTTTTTTTTTTGCTAATAAATTATCCAATGCTGCTTTTCTCGATTGTGTTTTCTTGCTTTGTGCACGAGTTGATTTACGTCGGGCGCCTGCTTTTTTTTGCTTCGCTGCCTCTTTCTCCTTCTTTTTGTTTTGTCGAAGTCTTTGCTCTACATTAAATTGTTGCATCTTTGCAATTCGATCAGCACGACGTTCTTCAAAAACCAATTGTCGTTCAACATCTGTCATTGCCATTAATTTTTCTTTATCTTTTGGATCATCTTTCAAAAAGAACTCTTCATCATATTCATCCTCGTATTCTATATCTGAATCCTCATCGTCTGAGTCATCATCATCAGAGGAAGAAGAATCATCATCGTCATCTGATTCATCATCATCAGAGGAAGAGGAATCATCATCGTCATCATCATCAGAAGACGAGGAATCATCATCATCATCGTCGTCATCATCAGACGAAGAGGAGTCATCTTCGTCAGAGGAAGATGCATCAAAATAATCTTCGTGTTTTGACTTTTTACTATTTTTCTTCTTTGCAGGCGCTTTTTTCTTAGGTGCTGCTTTTTTTCTTCCCGGCGCTTTTTTCTTTACCAGGGTCTTTTTCTTCGCCGGAGCCTTTTTTTTGATAGCAGCAGCTTTTGATTTCTTCGAAACAACTTTAGCTCGTTTTTTTGGTGGTGGTGCAGTATTTGTATCTTTTTGAGCCTCTTTTTCATCCAACTCCATGGAGCGTTTCTTTGCTAAACGTAAACTCATTTTGTTATTGCCAATAAAACGAAATATATATATATCAAATATAGAGAAGAGCGTTATATTATGTAACAGTATGTAACAAACGGAAGTACCCTTTCTATATGTAGGTCTTCTTCCTGATCAATATGTATTTATACGTATATGTGCACAGTTTTGTGCATTCATCCGATAATTATATATATTATTATTATTGTTATAATAATATACCTGTATAATTATAATAATAAATTATTTTTTTTTCTATAATAATAAATAATAATAGCACAACAATAATAAAAAATAATAATATAATATAATAATAATAATTATTAATAAATTTGTCTTCTTCTTCTTCTTATTTTATATAATTATTATTAATTTATTATTTATTATTAATAATTTATTCATTTTTATTATTACTATTTATATTTATACTCCTCGAAAAAAAAGAAGTTAAAGTATAACATAAACAGGTAATTATAATATAATAAAATAATATAATATAATAGTGTCTATTAATAATGTATGGATGGTGCTGCTTTTGTTGTGATTCATTACTATATTATTATCATACTATTATTATAGACTTCCTTTCATTCATTTCATGCATAAAAAACAATTTAAATTTATTGAAATAATTTCAATGATGATGATGGCCTTGTTGAAATAGTATTTATTAAAACAGTGTATACACACTATACACACTATCAGGCCTAATAGTGTGTATAAATACTACACTGTATGTAGTCCTAAAAATATATTGGATGGTATGGTAGTGCTGTATCATTCTTATTGATACTGTCTACAATCAACAACACAGCACACAAGAATTAGTGGTTCGGGTTTCGAGTATTGTATTCTGTATAATGGAGGCTACGACGACAGCAGCATTATTACACAGATAGTAGTAGCAGTGTGCTACTAGTGTTTCTATTACCACCATGGTGGTATGGCAGTTGTGAGCTACTACGTAATACATATAATAATATTAATAATAATACGAGTTATTTGAAATTATTATTTATTTTATATTATTATATAATTTTTGTGAAAAGCGCGGAGAACTAAACGTTACGTTTATTATTTTGTTATTTTATTTTTTGTTTTTTTTTTATATATAATAATAATAATAATACTATCTATCATCATCCTTTTTCTTAAAGAATAATACTACACATACTGTAACCACCGATAGAGCCAATAGATTGGAAACTTTGGTAACTGAAATTATTTCAATTATACATGCTTCTTCGAGTATATTTTTAAATATTAATAAATCTAGTAGCAATCAATGGCATCGATGTTGCCATTAATAATCGGTGGAATTTGCGCAGCACTGCATTTTATATTTGGTGTTGCTGTTCTTGGTCTTGGCTCAAAAAAACGAGCAATACAGCAACATCATATTGGTTTTCCAGTGTGGTACTATTTTACAGCCAGTGGTTACATTTTATTTTGCAGCGGCTCTTGGAGCTTATGGTTGATTATGGCCGAAGCACTTGCTTTTGGGGAAGATGTTACTGGCACTATTGTCTTTGCTTATATGCCTGCTTGGTGTGGAACCTTACTATATATAGTTTTGTTGATATTGGCAATAACCACATCTTTACATATTTTGATAATGCACTTTATTCTATTTAAGTTCCATACACAACGCGGAAGCAGACGAGAAATCAGAATGCCAGACAAATCGTCGCTCATTAATGACCCACAAGAAAAAATAGACGTTGTAAACAATAAAAATAACTTGGAGCGTGGCGAAAAGAAAAATGTATTGTTTGACATTCAAACATCACATAGTTGGACTGCAACTTTCGTTTCGTTAACAAGCCCAATTAATTGGCTAATACAGATGATGCATCAGTTAGTTTTTGTTGATTTCAGTTTAATATGGTTTTTCATGCCATTCATTGAATACGTAAACTACAAATCATTTATATACGCCCCTCAGCCATTACAAATTCTAAACGAACGTACAATGCTAAAGGTACAATTCGGAGATTTTTATTTTTTTTGGTTAAAAACTAAATTATTAAATGCTATAACATTTGGAATATACGAACGTTGTTGTGCACGACATACGTATGGAGAATGGCTTGATCATAATTTGATGTGGAAAAATAAACCACCAACTGGATTTAACAACGATTTTAAATATTTTTCGGCGCAGTTATTATATTGGGAAGTTGTAGTGGTTTTTCTGATAGTTTTGCTCAGCTCCATGACACTTTTTATAACTTTACCAATAACATTATATTGGTATCGTACTCGACGGTTGATGAAATTGAGATTAGGAGGACGTGCACCAAAGTTAAAACACAATGTAACAGGGAAGGAGTTTTTGCATTACATTTTTACATGCGAAGGTAACATGAACGAATATTTTGACAGAAATATACATTTTGATACTAATAGCGAATTATGGTATTGGGACAATGGACTATGTGCTGTTAAGTCCGAAAATAAAAAATTACGTAATTTATTAGATGCAAATAATATTGATATAAGCATTCCAAATTCCATACATATTAATCCATTAAAGGTTGTATCTCCAAAAATTAATACATGTTTGAATAAAAAAAAAGAGGAACAAAAAGTCGCAAAAGAACAGTCTATGGTAGAAATAAAAATAGATATTGTTGAACAACTGCCAAAAACAACGCAAGAGCGTTTATCTGAATTAATTGAGGGCATGCTGCTTAAATATGATTTGAATGAAGAACAATTATTAACCATAGAAGAAATAAAACCTTTTATTGAAGAACATATTGGCCGTACAATATCAGAGAGAGATTGTAAAGAGTTTTTGATTAGTATAGATGAAAATGGCGATGGAAAAATCGAAAAAGATGAGTTAATAAACTTTGTAAAAATGGGGCTAGAATTAGCGGATGATACAAAATTGGAGTACGCTAAACGTGGTGAATTTCACAAAACAATAATTGATTTTTTTGATGCTGTGAATTCAAAATTGGTATCACAAAGCATTGATAGAAAATCCTTATCATCAGTTACAAATACTATTAATGACAATAATAAATATAATGTCAATAAAGAAATTACGCTGGCAACGTTAATAGACGAAATGTTTGCAGAATACGACTTAGATAAAAACGGATTGTTAAATGCAAAAGAAATAAAGCCATGTATTGAAGAATATATCGGTTATAAGATAACCGAAGAGAGATGCAATCGATTTTTAATCAGCATAGATGAATCTGGTGATGGTGAGATAGATAAAAAAGAATTTATAAACTTCATACAAGAAGGGCTAGAATTGACAGATTCTTTAAGAAGACAATACGCAGAGCGCGGTGAATTTCACAGAACAATTATTGAGTTTTTTAAAGGTATCGATGATCGTTTGAAACGATTACAGTTATTAAAACCAGGGAAAATGATTGTATACGATGTGGAAAAGTTCTTAGACAAAATTTGGAAAATGTATGACCATGAAGAGAGTGGTAGCCTTAATGCCAAAGACATCAAAATGTTGTTAAAAGATTTTACTGGGCGTAACGTTCAAGAAAAAATGTGCAATCAATTTTTGCAAGGCATTGATAGTAATGGAGATTCATTAATCGAAAAAAATGAAATGAAATTGTTTATTGAAGACGGGATTGAATTATCGAAAGAAGACAAACAAGCTTATGCTGCTAGAGGAGGTTTGCATGCGACTATAATTGAATTTTTTGATGGAGTAAATTCTCGATTGAAGCTTGGAAAGAAATACAGCAATAATAATAATGATGTTGGAAACGAGAAAGAAGAACAATATAGTAAAACAGACATTGAAATTGAACGATTAAGAAAAGAATTTACGGGGGGGTATAAAAGCTTTTCGAGCGCACCGCCTTCCTTTGTATCTTCAAACCCAAGTAAAATTTTAGATACAAAAGATATGGAAATAGCAAGATTGAAAAAAGCATTTAGTGCTTCCACCTCTACAGGTGTGAAGAAAGGGGAGTTTTTAAAACCCCGCTTTTCATCATTTGCCGGAAAAAAAAATGTAATCGACGATAAGTTTGGGCCATCATCCGTTATCTCGCCAACGACGAAACGTTCAACATATTCTGCGGGTTCCAAGCTAAAGGGCATTTCACAAAGTGCGCGTAATAATTTACAAAATTCAAAATCAGCATTGGGAGTGTCAGCTTCCCCTTCAAATATTTCAGCTTCCAAATCTAATTTCTCGCAGCTTCGTCGAAGCAGCGGCGGCAATATCGGTGCACTCAGTGCTACAAAACGCAACTCACCAGTATTAAGAAGCACACTTCGGCGAAAATTTTTAAGTTCTGCAGATAGAAGTGGGTCAAACACATCAGTTCTTGGAAATAGGAGAGGAGGAAATGGAAGCTTGAAAACCAGTAGATGAAAAAATTCTACTCTCATACCATACTTTGTACTGCGTACGAAGTAATGATACACCAAGAAGTCTTTCAACGAAAAAAGTGTAGTGTATAAATATACTCGTATTTCCGGGGTGGATATATTTACGTATTACCAAAAAGTAAATGTAAAACACTCTACTACTATAACCTCCTAAGTATATATTTTTATCTTACTCATTATTCTAAATAAAATTTTATACCTATGACTAAATATCATATACCTTACTGGTACTCGTAGAATGTGAAATTTTCATGGACTAGACCTACACCTAGGGTAAATTTACTACAAGTACCTTCGGGGTGTAAGTCTATATACATGTGTAGTCTCTATTTTTTATATTTACGAGTAATAACATTTCATACATGGTATCATTGTTACCTCGTTGCAAAAAATACATGATATATGTACCCTCAATGTGATAAGTTAAAACCTATATATATGCGAGAGAAAGTGAAAGTGAAAGAAGAAATGATAGCGTTTTAACAGACGAAGAAGGAGACTCAATAGCATCACGAATGAAAAGAAGAAGAAACCAACAATTAGATGATGATGAAGATGAAAACAACAGCTACGAATACTAGACTTTAAGAAAGAGAGTATAACTGACGGAACGAGAGAACGAACATCACTTATATATATATATATATATTTACAGGGAATAAAATTTATTAAATAAATGAGTAAGAATTAATTATATATAATTAATTCTTTATATATAAACTTCAATAATCATGTCGCTAACGATTGTGAATCCACGTCAGGTTCGGACAATATAGCAACCAGAGTAAGAGCTAAGAATGCAAAAGCAAGCCAGAAAAACATTCATGCGAGACCACAACATTTTACAGCTCGGAATCGAGATAACATGTCTTCTTCTGAGTCATCTTCATATGAATATTAACCCTAAAGGGACAAGTTTTTACTACGGTCGTACATCTAGTCGAAGCAGATATATTAGAAGTAGATAATAACATATGTAATATAAAAATCACAAAAAGGTATATAAAATGTTATTCAAATTAATGAGTAAGAATTAAAATTATATATATATATATGCGCTCGTATATAAAAATTCTCTTTTTACAAAATATAATATATAAATATATATATACTAAATCTTACTTATAAGTTAAATGAAAATTTTATAACTGTGAAAAATGTGAAAGTCTATTTCAAATTGAACCATGAAATATGTGATTAAAGTATGAGAATATATATATATACTTAATTCTTACTCATTGATTTAATAAAATTTTACTCCCTGAAT
>Ga0099797_101491_pt1 | contig 12239 bp, 7 predicted proteins | sample Uncmet_Sort48C_1_FD_89871 | JGI IMG/M metagenome (GOLD analysis project Ga0099797, IMG submission 89871) | Marine eukaryotic communities from CALCOFI LINE 67, Pacific Ocean - C012_Sort48C_1 | ecosystem: Environmental > Aquatic > Marine > Oceanic | place: Pacific Ocean: Monterey Bay | collected... | reverse complement strand
GGAACTTATGCTCTGGGTGTTCCGCTATTATATTGTGCGCAGTCTTGTGCGCCAGAGAATAACGACAAACGCTTTCGTTTGGATAACTCTTTGGCAGTGCAGAGGAGTTTCGAGCTGCTCGATCTCAAGCGTATGTACAATGGCATGCTTGACAAGATTTTGTTCCATTGTATGCATCTGAGTGTTGGGACCAAGAACTTCGGCGCCACTGGAAAATACGAGGAGGAGGAACAGCTTCCGGCGGAAAAAAACAAAAGAGGAATGTTCAACAGGAATAACAAATCGAAAAATGCGAAAAACACGAAGGCCGCCAAAGCTGCTGCCCTGGAGACTCAAGCACAACAGGACTCTGCATTCTATTATTTTCTTTCGAGCCAGCCATTTGCCGCGCTCAAGGAAAAAGCTGAAGAAGGTCAGGAGATCATGAACCCTTACGAAATTTTCGAAGCCGTTGCGCGTGTCCAGGGCTTCCGCAGAGTGCTGAGTCTCGGTGCTCGCGAACTGTCCTTTTTGGCATCAGTTATTAATCCCGAGGAAATGAAAAGCTGGCATGCCAAAGACAGAGTCATTGGGTCGCGGTTTCCGGAACCCGCAAATCAGCGGCAGATGCAACCCCTCGAAGTGGCCATAAAATTGATGACCGATTTGGGCGCGAGATGGAAACACGATCAATGGCTCAATCAGCTCATTGTTGAACCTTGCTTCACACAGCTGGGATATCCCTACAAGAATACATTTGTGAATGGCGAAGATGACGGCCAATCCTTCTTTCTCAGAGAAGATGATGCAGCACAGGTACATATTATGTGTCAGAAAATATTGCGATATTTTCTGTCTGTAGCTGGAAGTTGTGATCTTTTTTAGCGTTTTAGTCGGTGTGACCTCTTTGAAAAGGAAGGCGCCCGTGGATGATATGCCGCATGAGAACACAAATGCACATTTGCAAAAGTTCTTCCAGGGTTAGTGTTAAATTCACGCCTCTGTGAAAGTCATTGAAAATTCAAAAGCCTGCGTCAGGGGTCGGGGACAGATTGTTAATTAAAAACTGTTTGTTCAGCAACAGAAACGGCGAAAGGAACAGCTTCGAAACAACATTTTCCAAAAAGAAACAGGGGCTGAAATTAAACGTCGTGTGGACTTGGCGATCCTGGACGTGAATGCAGCCTACAAGGAACAGCAGAAAATTCGAGAGGAACGCAAACGACAGAAGCGCCTCAGCATGGTGTCAGCTGAAGAAGCAGCCAATCTGAGTGTGATGAAGCCAGCCCAGGCAAGTCGGAAGCGGAGGCGCACCAGCATGGTCAATGGTGTTAAGTACACGATTGATGATGACGATGAAGGTGTCTGGGACTGTTTCAAACGAGTCGAACCGGAGGAGAAGCCTAATTTGGCGCGTCTCAATTTTAAACGGCAACCCCTGTGGCTCAATTTTTTTGAGGGTCATTCTCTTGCCGTCTACAGACCTGTGAAGATGGCGCGCTTCCAATGCACGAACAGTGTGGCGAAAGCCCGAGCTGAAGGACTGGAGGAACCACCCACTCAGAAGACTCAACCAAGTCTTAGTCAAGCCATGATGATGTGAAGAAATTCGATTTTGACATTGTCCATTTTTCTGTCTGTGTGCAGGAAAGAAGCCTCCATCTGGTTGGGCAACATGAGTCGTCAGTTTTTGCGAAATGTGTCACAGCCTTGAATAAGATGGGCAAAATTGAGTTGCAGTTCGGGAAATTGTTGTTGGTTGATGAGACAGGTGTTTTTGAGAGCGGTGAAAGAGGTCTGCCGATCGATTACAAGAACTGTATGTCGGCCCACAAAAAAAGGCCAAATCTGGCATCTGATCATGTCGTGCGGATCATTGAGAACATCGACGTTGGTTGTTGGCGCAGGTTGTCACGGCATTCCAATTGCGAGCCATAATCGTGTCAAGTTGTTGGAGAACGTCGAGGAGCGCACAAGCGATTCTGCAAGACTCAGGTTACGCGAATTCTCGTGTTATCCGTTGACTTTCACAAACTAACAAACAGGTGTCAACATATGATTCCAGCGCAGACATCAATGCCCTGACAACCAGCGTCAACATTCGGAGAAGCAATTCCAATGACGTTTACTGCGAGAATAGCACCAGAGTGAATATTTGAGGGAGATATTCGTTGATTGCAAAAGGGACGGTAAATTTTGTATTTGTGATTGAAATTTGAGATTTGGGAATCAGTGCAGAGTCTACATAAATAATGACAGTCTGTCGAGCTCTTCTGTTGGCGCCAAGCATCCTGGCAGCCCAGGTGCCCATCCCGGAGCCAACAAGTCGCGAAACCTTCACGGTTCCTGTGAATCATTTCGATGACTCCTTGAACCGCCCAACGTTTCAAATGCGTGTGTTGCGGTACAGTAAATACGCCACCGAAACGGGCCCGATCTTTTTCTATTCGGGAAATGAGGGTTCTATCGACGGATTCTGGGCCAACACAGGACTTCCCTTTGCATGGGCAGAAGAATTCGGTGCCGACGTTGTTTTCGCGGAGCATCGATACTACGGAGAGTCGCTCCCTTTTGGAGAGGACAGCTTCAAGAATAGTTCAACGATTCAATACCTGCGTGTGGAACAAGCGTTGGCAGATTACGCACTTTTCATGACAAGCTACAATAAGGGAGCCAAAAAGAAAGTCATGGTGCACGGCGGCAGCTACGGCGGGATTCTTGCGTCATTTCTACGCATGAAATACCCAACCGTTTTTGACATGGCGATCGCTGCTTCTGCACCCATCCCGCAGAACTTCAACATGATGTCAGGCGGTTTGACGCCGTTTGACTTCTACAAAGTTGTTACCGAAGACGCATACAATGCGGATAAAGAATGTCCTACTCTCGTGCGAGAAGGATTTAAGCAGCTGGAAAACATGTTCAAGAGCGATAGTGGCAGGGCTGATGTAAAATCATATCGACTTTGTAAAGTGGAATATTCTGCGATTATTGATGATCATTATGATTGATGACAGGGCACGTGGATGATATGAAGATATTGCATCTGTGTAGCTATACAAGCACTGCGTTGTGCTGATCACATCATCAAAAAAAACGTCTTGATCCTCAGGTGGAAAGCATTTTCGAGCTGTGTGCCCCAGTCAAAGAGTCAGAGTGGATGCATTTCATGCAGTATGTCCGCAACGCCTGGACAAGTATGGCAATGTGTGACTATCCGTATCCGACAAATTTTCTTGCCAAGTTACCTGCCTGGCCAGTCAAAGCCGCCTGCAAATTGATCACGGGAGCCGACGACCCCGTCAAGGGATTGGCAGCGGCTGTGAAAATGGTTTACTACACAGGCCCGGACGAGACCGCAACTCATCAATCGAAAGCGGCGAGTCAGGGATTGTTGCGTCTTCCGAAGACGAGTGAAGAACAAAAGCAAGTGGCTGAAAGCTGTCTTGACATGTATACATTGTTCGTCGAGTGTGCAGATCAGACGGGCTGTGGCACTGGAAACGATGCCAAAGCTTGGGACTATCAGATGTGCTCCGACATTACGATTATCGTCGCCTCAAATAACAAGACGGACATGTTTCCCGAACGTCCATGGACGCTCGATACGCTGTCAGCTTATTGCGCCAAACACTATGGAACCAAACCTGATCCAAGCGAAATGAGCATCAGGCTGGGAGCGATCAACTTCAGTATATTTTTTCTAGAAAGCATATGATTTCTTTTTCACTATGACGAGTCATGGACTCAATTTATCCCCGCAAAAAACTCCTGTGAAGAATATTCCCAGTCAGGCAAGTGCACTCTGACGAGCGTCGGAATCGGCATGCTGTGAAGACGTTTTGTAGACTTTTTTTGTTGACTCTTAGAGAAAAAACAAGCTCCGCTTTTGTTGACTCTTTGAGTTTGCATTTCCTTCCTGATCGTATGCGAAAGTGTCCCTTGTTGACATGATAGTATCCTCTCATTATCGACTAACAAACAGGTAAAAGCAACCCGCAATACAGCAAGATCATCTACAGCAACGGAATGTTGGACCCGTGGCATCCAGGAGGTTACTTGAGTGATTTGAGCGAGGACGTTGTTGCCTTGAAAATCCCAAGCGGCGCTCATCATTTGGATCTTCGCGCCGCAGACCCTGAGAATGACCCGAAAGATGTCGTGGACATCAGAGAAAAGGAAAAAGCCCTGATCAAGAAATGGCTCGGACTGGAAGACAAGAACTCACAGAATGCGATCAACTCACAGAATGCGATCATGGACATGCAGGACCAGAAACCGGAAATATTGTTCATTTAGGCCTGGGGTAAGAAACTCACGAGCTTTCCACGATCAAGGAAGTATCATGAGATAGTGATGCGACCTTGAAGTAGACCAAAAAATGCCCCATGGATATCTGCAGCATAGAGGATACCCTGGATCTCACCTCCAGTATGTAAATGTCACGTCATGAGCATTTTAAAACTTTTTCAAACAATCATGTGAGCCCGGATGTCTTCGCGAAAGTTCTTGTGTTTGCGATGAAATGGGACTATCGACCGGAGCGTTTCATACAGCGTTTAGAAAATTCGTCGTGTTGCGTCTTCCACGGTGCCAGATTCGTGATTTATTTCCAAGTCTTGGCATTTCATGATTGTCTGAGTCCTGACGTGATTCTTTCCTTGTGTACGACTCGTTTCTGTTTGAAAGTCGTTGAAATCTAATATGCGTTGCGATCCGAAACCTGTGGTGTCAAGATGTCGGTCATGTTTGCTTGTGCAATTGCAATGATTTTGCGTTTGCTTTTGCAATGCTTTTTTTCAAACGACGCGACTGTAGCAGTTGTTGGTCAAGACCTCAAGTTACCGTCTTGTTGGCACGGTGGTTTTTCACCTGACTTTTGCTGCAACGAAGAGGTATACGGTCCAAAAGGCAACCCTATTTGTTGGGATTCGCGTTACAATTTTCATTTGTGTTGTGTCTTGCAAAGAGACGAATTGGTCAATGACGGCAACAGTTCCCAGTGGGATTCGGAGGCTCTTGCAAACCACTATTGGGATGGTCTTGCGAGAGCTGATGTTAAAGAGGAAGTGCTGGTCGCTGATTACGTTATCATAGGGAGCGGATCCGGAGGCGCAACTCTTACTGCATGGCTGGCAGAATATTTGGAAAAGCAGGCTGGGGGGCCGAAGCTAGAGACTGCTAACGACATCATTGTTATAGAGGCAGGCTTCGAAGCCACTGAAGTTTCTCAGCCGCGGGACGGACGAAAAAAGAATGAAAAAGGAAGTTCTCCATATGAAAATAAGAAGATGAGTTTTGCGGACAACTACGAAGATTATTACGTGGACCGCATCCAAGAGGGCCATACAACCTTTGATTATGTCGTTGGCAAGGCTGTTGGAGGCAGCTCTGCTGTGAATGGTCGTGGGTGGGTGCGCGGCAATGAAGCATCTGATTTCGGGTATACGCCACCTCTTTCAGAAGAGATTTCAGCAGAGTCGCAAAGCGGTTGGAATCCTTCATTAGTGAAGCAGTTTGCTGATGAAGTCGAAGCCAAAACGAGTGTCACGATCCAGGCGCCTAAAAAGGCAGAGAACATGGGGCCCCTTCTGGCGGCATTATTTCGTAATTTGAAGAGATTTTCGTCTCCAGAAATGCAGTATTTCGGTGGTTATGAGGAATTCAAGAAAAGTGCCGATACAGTGTCTGACTCCAAGGCATACTTCGGAGGAATGGTTAATCCGCCCTATACAGAGCGTGACCAGAAAAAAGATGATGCATTCGAAGACAAACCAGCTGAACAACATGAAAACCTCAGTGCTATGGGATTTGGGAGAAAAGATCGCGTCATGAAATTTGTGAGCGCCTGGCATGAATATGTGGCAACAAAACACTTGAACAGCAAACGTGTCCGACTGCTTGACGGTGTCTTCGCGGAGAAACTGATATTTGAAGAAGAGAGTTCCGCCTTTTCTGGAGGTGATAAACCTAATGTGAGAGCGCGAGGCGCGTCATGTTTTCGGTTGCAGCACCGAAACTCAATCGGGCGTTTCACTTCGTCAGAGGATTTGATCAAGTCTATAGACGAAGGACATGAGTTGTTACCGGAACGCCTGCGTATCCTGGCGCGCAAGGAAGTTATAATTGCCGGAGGCGTTCTGTACACGCCTCAAATCTTGTTCTCTTCAGGGATAGGCAAGGCAAACGAGCTGATGAGATTGCCAGGCATGATCCCACTGTTGCCTTCTTCAGAAGATAACAAAGAACTCGGGAAAAATCTCCATGATCACACCATCTTAATGGGGATGCTGTTGAAAACAGGTTTGAAATGCCCAGGACCCTGGCGCAAAGACCGAAAGGACAAAAACGCTTCTGGCGTAATTGACAAAACTGTACTGGAAAGCATTACCGATCACGCGCGTTGGATGGGTTTGACGGGGACGCGAAGAGGAATCTTGGACAGCGATGATGAGGAAAAACGAAAAAGTCTGCTCAAATGGTTCACCGACCGGGATATTGAGTTCACCATAGTGGAAAACTGCATCAACGACGAATCCATGTTGCGTATTAAGGTATGGTATTTTCATCACGCAAGCATCGTGGATGGGCAGGTGTCGCCGCGAAGTAGCCATCCATTGGCCCCTCCACGGACGCACGGTCATCGTCCTTGCGAGGACTACGATGCCATAGAGCGAGTACGTCTTTGGGTGAAACATATTTTCTTGGCAAAGATTTTGCCTGCCATGCAAACAGAAATAAATGATAAAACAATGAACAAGGAAACTTATGGCGTGGAGAGTTTTGTGGACGGTCTAGTGGTGGAACCGGAGACAGGATTGCTCACCGAGAAAGACTATGGCGGTCACTCTGGACAGAAACATGAAATGGTGCTCACTCTCGCAACACCCCCTGCTGCTGCTCTGGAAAGTCCCGAAGCGTTTCGCCACTATGTTGACTCCTTTTGCGACGTAGCAAGGCATTTGAGTGGAACGTGCAGAATGGTTTCATCGCATGGTGCCACAGAATCTGGAGCAACAGGATGTGTGGATAGTAGAGATTTGAAGTTGAAGGGTCTGTCCAACGTGAGGGTTGCCGACATGTCTGTATTGTATAACACGCATGCGCACACAGATCAGCTTGCCAGAGTGGTCGGGAGAATGGCAGCCCACCTGATTATCAATGATGAGGAGAAGAAACGAGAAGGAAGAACTCCTGACAGCTCGCTGGCAAGCGACACGCTGAAAAACCCCATCCAAAAACTTTCTCTGCCGCGTATAGGAACCGGCACCGCTGGATGGCGAGGGGACAGGATGGTGGACGCATTGTCACATTGGCTGAATATGGAGGTGTCAACAAGTTCCGACAGCGAAGCAGCCGTAAATGCAGCCAGCGGAACCACTGCAAAGAAACTTCACGTGGATTCTGCAGTGATGTACAAAAACATGCGACTGATTCACCAAGCTCTGAAACTGGCGGGCAAAGCCCGTGCTGAAGTATTTATCGCCACAAAGATCCACCCCTGTCGGCACTTCGGTTATGAGCGTACGATCCGCGCGATAACAAATGAGCTCGCGGACCTGAGGAGCAACTATCTTGACTTGGTGTACATCCATCATCCTGGCGGTGACTCTATTTGGAAGGATTACGACTGTGAGCAAACTTCGAAAAAGCCAGAACAAGAGCGTGTGAATGACTGGTGCGAGCCGGAAGCGGTTCGGTACTGCGAAAAAATCGGATGGGCTGCCTGTCGTATGGAATCTTGGAAAGCTCTGGAATATCTGTACTTCATCGGCAAAATTCGCCATGCTGGAGTGTCAAGCTTCGCTGTGTGGCAGATGGTGCCGTTTGTCGAAAGAGCCAGAAGCGTTGCTGCAGATTTCGGCGGCGAGTATTTGGCGGAGCTCGTGAAACAACAAGATCCTCTTTTGAAGCCAATGAGGATAGCGGCGCATCAGTTGGAGTTCCATCCGTGGTGGCGTCCCGAATGCGTTATCGAGTATTCTCGTCGCCACAACATCGAAATCGTGGCCTTTGGAAGTCTGGGAAAGGGATCGCTGGTGGGAGATCACAAATCCGAGTACAATCCCTCAGGCCTGAATGCGCCCAATTCGGTGACAAACGATTTTCCTCTTATGGTGCAGAAGTTTAATAAATCACCCGCACAGCTGCTCTTGAAATGGGCTCTCATGAAGGGTGTGGCCATTATTCCGCGATCAAGTAACCCCGGCAGAATGGTGGAAAACAGGGCAGTGGAATTCGAGAACGACCTCAGTTCGCTCGAAAGCAAAATTCTGGACAAATTTTATGAAAAGGACGGGGCCATGCTGTATGCGGAAGAAGGATGGCGAAAAAATGAACCAGTAGCGATCGAAGTCGATAAGTTTGCCGGGGCCACCAGTTGCCAGATCTATTGGGAACACCCCAAGCATTGACAGACACGACTGGCGAATTGATTGAACACTGCAAGTCTCAAGCGCAGTCAGTCTAAGCTAAAATATCACAGCTACACAGAGCTTGCATGGTTTCATGTCGTGTGGGTCAGTCGAATCCTTGATTGTTCCCAGAATTGTGCGTTGTTTGGCGTACGATCCAGAGTCCCCTGGAATAGTTCATGAGACTGTATCCATTTCAAGAGTCCCCTGGAGTATTTCATGTGAATGAACCTCGCCTGGATTGTGAGAAATGAAGTGTCACCTGGAACATCGTGTCCGTCACGCTGCGCGGCAAGCATGTGGAATTTCGTTTATTGTGTTGTGCACTGTCGTCTCATTTGTTTGAGTTCCATCCTGATTTTGTTTCGGGTTCAAGAATCAAGAGACATTATGTATGCTGCGAGAAGAAATGACTGTGACATTCGTGTCTCTAATTGCGGCGGGCAGCACAATTAAAAAGATATATAATTGTTGTACGTTCCACCAAGATTTATTGCCGGACCAAGTTGCTGAACTCTGTGGTTTCGAATAGTAGCTTTGCGCTTTCTTTGACTTGCCAAAACCGTCTGACTCTCCGTGCCTTTGATCGCGGCTTTCGTCGTCGCTGGAATCATTTCCACCAGCAGACATGGCCTCGTCTTTCTCAGCCCGCGACTTATCGATGAGGGAGTCAAGAGATGCTGCCGCCAACGAGCCAGACGCTGTGAAAGGCCGCACAGGTCCGGCCCATGCTGATGTCCTCGTTGTGTTTGAGCTTGCATGAGAGTCCTTCGCATTCAGCTTACGCATGGTCGCCGCTCTCGCGATGGCGTTTGCAATGGCATTCCCAGCACTTGTGCCTTGCTGCTTTGCCAGATCTGCGGCACTCTCGCCCATTTTATCTTTGATGTTGATATCCACTTTTTCGCAGCTCAGTAGCAAGTCAAGCATTTTGGCAGTGTGTGTGTCGAGCTCTGTTCTCAGCTTGAATGCAAGAACATGAAGCGCCGTACGCCCAGCACTGTCCTGAACGTTCGGGTCGACCTGTGCGTGGCACAGTACCTTTTCCAGCACTTCGCAACGGTGCTTCTCCGACTCGCTATCATCAGCAGTGCGCAGGCTCACTCTTGACCGACATACCAACTCAAGCAGAGCTTGGTTTGGTTCTAGGAGACGGGGATGATTTAGGAGGGCTATTGCATTTTCATACCTTCCATAACAGCATGCGTTGCGCAACGCTGTGTCTCCGTTGTTGTCCGTCGCGTCTACTTGGATTTCCTGGATGGCGCACAGTTTGCTCAAAATATCTGCCATCATCATGCCTTTCAGGCCCGCAACAGCATGGAGGACAGTCTTGCCAGTAACGGGGTCAGTTCCCATACCCAAAGCTTCAAGCGGCCATTGATCTTCGCCAAAATCCAAGCTGAGTAGAAATCGCGCTAAATCCCTTTGGTAGGACCGTCTCACGGATGCCAGGAATACAGTAAGTTTGCATCCCGTGTCAACCCATTCCCCAGTATCATCCACATAAAGCAGAGGTTGATCCCGAAAGGACAAATCGAATTCCTGATTAGCGAAGCTACTGGCGAACAATTTTCTGAGAGCATCAGTACTCCCAATGGTCTCTGCCCGTTTCACCATTTGAGTCAAATAATCAGAAACCCAATCAGAAATGTCGGACGTATCAAAAAACTCGCAACAGCAACTCGGCGTTTGTGTGCAGATCCGAATCAACCGTAACAACCACAGTAACGCCAAAAGATCGACTTCAAAATCAAATCGCTCAAACTCAAGCTCTTCAATTTCAACATGACGTTCCCAACGTGTGAGGCGCTTTATGACAGAGAAAACCCAACTGGACGCCGGCTTCGCGTCTACCATCGGGTTGCAAATGGCCACCTCGGAGAACATGGTCATCAAATGCAGCCACAGAAGGGGAGCATCATCAATGTGAATACATGCATGTTCTTCCACAAAAGTGTCCGCGTCTCCTGATAGCATTGCCTCCACAACAGACTCAAAGACCCCCCTGTACATGCCGCCAAGCAAATAATTTCCGCCATCTAGACCCAAGCCAGAATATTCCAGCGATCCGTTGGCATGTGTCTGCGATATCGAAGTGGCAGCGGCGACGACTTCGGTATCCAATCCGAACAAAGAGTACAAAGATCCAAACCCCAGAAAAGTCTCATGCCACCAGGAAAAATGAGCGCCGTTTTCGAGTGCTTCTGCTCTGTCTTTGATCTCGGGACTTGCCTCAGTTTCTTCAGGAATAATCTCGAAAAGCCTGTCGAAGTCAGAGTACATCGCTCCGAGCTTCAGGAGGGACATGTCGACGAATATTCTCAGCTCCGACAAAGTCTGCAGCTCCTCATCATCAAGGGAGGTATTCACATGGAAAAGACCGCTTGCTACTGGCTCAGAGCTTTCAGACACTTGCTGCCCGCTCTCACACACGCCGCTGTCAACTTTGGCACCGACGCAGCCGGTCACATGATTCGTATCTCCCAAGTTATTCGGTGCAGTGGACTGCCTCGCGAAGTTTTCCGACGAAAAAGCGTTCCCATCTTCGATTCCAATGTCCATGTCGGGAACATCTCCAGTCGTTGGCTTGGCTTCGCTCTGTCCCATGTTTTGTTCTGACGCTGCACTATCCTGCGCAACCATGTCCACATCGGCAGCATTTTCGGGCGCCGCTTCGTCCGGGTTGCCAGAATCGATACACTCTTTCATGAAATTGATACACAAGGCAGGCCTCGATATCGCGGGGGATATAAGAAACCGCGCAAGATCCCACAGCGTCTCTACCTCCGGAATTTTCTCCATACGTGGGCATGCTTTTACGGTTTCCTCCCACGCAAGAATTGCGCCGGAAATATCAATGTCTTCACCTGACAACGCATTTTTGATGCGAAAGGGCAGTGGTTGTTTCAATGACATTTTTCAAAGGTGGGCCAAAATTTCCCGACTCGAATATGTCAACTATACTCGGCAATCCAAAACCAAAAAACCTTTTCCAAAATCTTTTTTTCCAAACTCACTTTCTCGATCTCGTAGTCCGAACTGCGTCGGGACTTTTCAGAGAGCGACTTCTTTTCAGTTTTCACACAATGCATTGGAGGGAATTGCGACTGATTCCAATTCTTTGACTGGCCTGCAAACAAGTCGACTTCACCAATACGCCTCTCTTCAGAAGAATCAACACTCGATTTTACATCTCTTGTGGACTCATGTGATCAGAAAAAAGAGTCTCTACTCATATGATCAGAGCCACACTCTTCTTTGTCAAGCCATGACACTCTTCTTTGTCAAGCCTCTCTGATCAGAGTCTCTCTATCGATATGAAGTCGATCTCAGGGAAGCAAGTCACAAGAAACTCCAGTAATGATCCATTGAATTTAACCCAAAACTTTCATTCAAGAAGACCAGGCGCTCCCTGCGATTCGCGACCAAGGCAGTCGCAGGTAACAACTCAAAACAAACACCACGACGTCAGATTTCCAACATGGCAAATGATTCGCGTTGTTTGAAAAAAGTCTTTTTGAAAACTGATACACTGAATTCTAATATAACACACTGAATTCTCAAGAGCAAGTGGTGCGGGTCATTTGCTTCCGATGACCCAGACAGACTTGCGTATCAGAAGTTATCAAGTTTTTTCTCTATCACAAAAGTCTTTGTGATAGAGCTTTTATCCGGCGAATGGTCTTCACTCACTTCGCTTCGTCGACTTCGCCTGCTAACTCTTCTCGTCTCAACACCGCATGATACATCACCAACGAGTTTTGTTGTGTGGGATTCATCCCATTCCGATCCAGGCTCCGCATCTATTTGCAGGCTCGTCTCTAAGTCTTTTAGAATTTGACG
>Ga0099797_101490_pt1 | contig 12239 bp, 15 predicted proteins | sample Uncmet_Sort48C_1_FD_89871 | JGI IMG/M metagenome (GOLD analysis project Ga0099797, IMG submission 89871) | Marine eukaryotic communities from CALCOFI LINE 67, Pacific Ocean - C012_Sort48C_1 | ecosystem: Environmental > Aquatic > Marine > Oceanic | place: Pacific Ocean: Monterey Bay | collected... | reverse complement strand
GCTTCTGTTGCTCGCGTCTCCGCGCTGGCGTCCGAAAAGGTGGTTGATTACGTCGTAACAGCGTATTGGTGTTATATTCGCACCGGCGCGATGAACACTGTCGCTGCCCACCGCGTTACTATTATGCAACGCGCTATTAAGATTACGAATCTCCGGCATCCACTTGCGCACGAGGCCTGGGTAACGTGCGACGAACCGTCGATGATCTGTTGCTGCGAGCGGTTCCGCAGGCTTGTGCTGTTCGCGTCCGAGCGCTGGCGTCCGTCCGGATTGGCGGGGGCGTCAACAACGACCGTTACGATTATTGGGTTCCAAACGGGGTGCGCAAGAATGATTCGAACTCTTACGACCCTATGGTAAATCACATGGGGGGTTACTACGTCTGATGTGAATGACGCGGAAGAAAAGGATATAATTGAACCGAAATTGCTATGCCCAGCTGCGTATCATCTGCGTGAGGGAAATTGAATGAGCGACGACCCAATGGGAAACAAAAAGGTGACGAATGGAAACAGGAGTGCTTGAACGGATTTTACTCCAACAACGGACTTGAACGGAACCTATTCCAATGACGGACTTGACCGCACTCTATTCCAACAAATTCAGAACGTTCCAATACTATTCAGCATTTACGACGAGCCTGGTTACAAAGCCTGTTCGTAATTCACGGGCGTAATCCTCGTTCATAATCATTCGGGTAATTCATTGATCCGCTTTACCACATCCAGAGGCCAGCGGTCCAGCCCCTATTGCTGAAAGTTCCGGAATGGACTGTGATGATATTATTAAATCTGGATCGCGTCCCTCCGTCGGCTTTTTCTGCAAATATCATATCCGGCGCTCCCATCCCCGTTGCTGTCAGAGCTCTGCTGCGCTCAAGAAATATCCTGCGTAATAATGTCTTGTGGTAGCTGCCCTTTCTCGCACTCTTTCCGCTTGTTCTTCATCGGCAGTTCCTCCTTCCCAAATAGTGGCCAAAAGAGGTGGGTCTTGACGGCGCACCTCAATAGTCGTTTAACAGTATGGGCGTTTCGACACCCCCCTCTTATGGTATTGACATTATTTGGACTAAAAGGTCATCTTCCGCGGGTTCGCCTACCGTCCCACGTCGGGCGAGGTTTTGCTGAGTTACCTGGGTAATGGCGAGAAGATCGTGACGCTGCGGCGCGACCCAACAGCGGTGACGTCCGCCACAGGTAAACCCGTGGATTTGGTGGCGGGGGAAGATGAATACGGTATGCCCGTGCCGGGCGAAATCATCCAGTTCGACGTCAAGGTCTTCGTTGCTATTTTTAGAGATTATGTGCAGAGATGTGTACTTAGGAGGTCGTCTGGGTAAATTCTTTTCTTATTACAGAAGAAATCGATTTCAATAGATCTAAGATTAGAGGTGATGGAATTGACTCGTTTGACTCTTGATGAATGAATGTGGCATGTTAAGAATTCTAGGTGAACGAGTGCCTGAAGAAAAAAAGCTTGTAGGTGAACGAGTGCTTGAAGAAAAAAAAATTGTAGGTGAACGAGTGCTTGAAGAAAAAAAAATTGTAGGTGAACGAGTGCCTGAAGCAGGGCGCCCCGCTGATGACCGTTGAGTCGATGAAGATGGAAACCAAAATTACGGTGCCTCCGGAGCTGCACGGCCGCGAGGTTGCTTCCTTAATCGCCCCGCTGCGTACGCCGCTGAAACTGAACTACCCCGTTCTGAAATTCTCAGAGCACGCGGCCCACCCCGCCGCGCACTGGGTCAAGGACCAGCTACACGATATCGGCAACATGGTCGTGAACCACCCTTTGCTGCGGTCCCCGGTCTCTAAGGAACAGAGAAAGTCCAAGAGTAGTGGCGGAAAGACTTCGCCTCAGGCGGAGTCCGCAAGGGATTCCTCTGCGGATCCGCCGCCGCATTCATAATTCAGTCGTTTTTTTGTTTGTTTTCAAACGTAGTACTCCGAATTATTTTTGAATATTAGTCATCGCCCGGGCGCCTCAGCATTTGATTCGCTAATTATAGGGCGAAACCGTTGCAGAGGTGCTCGTTCTAGGAAACGAAGCGGATATTTAGATGCAGAATCGGCTCGGTCTGATAAATGGGTCTAAGGCGGATTCTATTAGACTAGCAAACAACACATATTACGAACAAAAAGACATTTTTGATTATTAAGCAAATAAACATGACTATAGACATACGCGGAACTTAGCATATCAACACATTTCATTGGCCTGGAGAATCTCATACGTAAAACATCGTGGCCCCGCAGAGGGCAACGGTCATTTGCAGGCGTCGGACGCACTCCTCCCTTTGTAATGGTTACAAATCTGCTCGGGACTGACACTAGGACATCATAGATACACTAGGACAGCATTTCGGACAGCTTTGTTGCATATTGTAGGTACACAATAGCAAACGTATTTTTGTTGTACTGATTTTTTTGACATTTCCATGTGCGGTGGTAAAGAACCTGTTTCCTTGGTCTACGTGCCGGAAATATCGTGCATTGTTCTCATTCCATTCGTTGTTCGCATCGTTCATTTGAAAGAGGAAAGGGGACCCTGAAACTCAAGTAGGACTCTGAAAGAATCGAACACAACCGATTGCGCAGCGACAGAACTTGTGGGACGGGAAAAATTTCGAGTTTGAATTCAATTGACTTTCGTGTTGAGGGATGGCCCCATAGCGTGAGAGAACTTTTGTGCAGTGAGGGAACCCTTGATATTTTATTTTCTCAAACGTCTTTGGTGAACCAAAAGATGGCGGAGGCGGAGCCTGAGATTCTCACGGTATCTAGTTTTATTTGGAGCGCCCGCGACAAATGTAATACAAATATGCATTTGCTAGGCTATCAAAGCACCCGCTTATTATGGAAATGAATGGCATATACACCTCCTGCTATATCTCAGAAACAATTCACTACAAAAAAAATATTTCCTGAGGTGACCTCCGTGGATATCCAGCCGAACGCCTGTGGTGTAAGGGATCCGCTGGCCATAAAGATGGAATTCGACCACGCTGAGCAGCTGGAGAGCGTACACTGGCGGATACGCTACGTTGTGGACACCGTGAAAAAGCGGAAGATCTACGAGCTGGGGGAAACCGAAAAAACTACCTACTCAGGTGGCTGCGTACAAAACCGGAAATCGGGCTTGTGAGTAGAGATGATAAACCGAGAGATTGAATCAATTTGTCGAGAGAACCATACTATGTGGACGCATAATATAAACAAAAATCATGAACGATCCGTGTGACATCTGAATGCGGCACCATAAGTGCCTTGTCGTGTGAAAACGATAGCGTTATCCACACACAGAATAGGTTCGTCGAGTTCCATGGAGTACGCGCTGGAGAATTTGGACTTGCCGGAAAAAGCCATGAAGGACGTCGTTCAGAATGTTTTCCAATTCTATCCTACGATGAGAAAATTGTCTCCTTTATATGAATTTGGTATTCTAAATCTTCTCAACTTGCGAAGAATCGTACACACACAGAGGAGAAAACTATATAAAAACAGGTCGGGCTATTGACCCTGTCGCTGATGCGGGGCGAGGAAGAGCTGGCGGCGGTCAACTGCGTGTCCCAGGTGAGCCCTAGCGACGACGGGGGGCACGTACGGACCATATTTAGCCCGGTATGACCGGAGATGGCGACTTCTTACGGGGAGAGCGATTCAAAACGGGGAGAGAAAAAATGAAAGATATAAGGATCCTTGATATTCCGATATTCGTGTGACAGTAACTCGGTGGCTCCCCTCAGCGAAAAAAAGAAATTGAGAACGATGTTCGTCAACTGTATCGAATTTTCTTTCGCTTAGTTCGCAATCCCCAACGTTCGGCGTCTTTTTGTTTTTTTGCAAATTCGCAATCTCCGAGGGACCGATGGCAACAATCTTTCGTCAAATAATATTTGCAAATTGCGAAAATTCTGCGAATTTTCATTTTCAGTGTGATGATATTAACTTCCAAACATTTTCATTTGCAGGGAGCAAGGCATTACGAAGAAGCTCATATTAGTATTCGGGAGCGTGCGGATATTGTGAAAAATTACACATAACAAGTGATTTCGAAGTAGCAAACGACCATTCTTATTCACCTCCTGTAGTATAACAATACATTAACATTTAACAACATCAGCATGTCCACCCCCTACGCAATCGGTATCGACTTGGGTGCGCATTCCTCTAGCGTCGCGGTATTGCGGCCGGGCGATGCGGCTCCCCAGCTGATCGGTAGCGCGGTACCCTCCGTCGTGGCGTTCCGTACGATCGAAGACGAAGAAGGCGTTGCTCGAGACGAGATCCTGGTGGGCGAGGCGGCGCGGCGCCAGGCCGCTGCGAATCCACTTAATACAATTTTCGACGCCAAATCCCGCCTCGGACTGCATTTTGACCCCGAGAGCAGCGTGACCGTTGTTCACGGGAAGGTTAAAAAGAAGCTGCATCGCATCAACGTCCTGGCGCTGATAATCGAGAAATTGAAGAAAGAGGCGGAGGCGTTTTTGGGTGGAACGGTAAAAAACGCGATCATCACGGTTCCCTCTAGTTGCAGCGGCGCAGAGCGGGCGGCGGTGCGCGATGCGGCGTCTTTGTGTGATTTGAACGTCTGGCGTTGTATGGGTGCGGCCGAAGCAACCGCAGTGGCATTGTATGGTGTCGGTGCACTGGGAGATATGGAAAACGAAACCCACATGGTCGTGGCCGACGTCGGTGCCGCCACCACCAGTGCCGCGCTCATCACTTTCGAAGATGACGTCATCGAGGTCTATTAAGCTCCTTTACTGCAGTAAAATGCAGGCTCCATATTATAGCAATAAATGTTGGCAATTCCTTCCTCATCAAAGTGTGTTTGATAGAATAACCACCGCATGGACATCAGTGCGGTGGATATTTTCTTCTCGGTCGTTCAAACCCAAGTTTCTGATCTTTCCTCCCGAAATGTATTTTTCCGATGTGCGGTATTTTCACCATTTTTCCGCACATCATTTTCCTATCGTATCAAATGTATATTTCCAGAATAACCACCGCATCTCCGAATGTGCGGTGGATATCTCTTCTCTTGGAATGTATTTTTCCTGATCGTTTCCTAGAGAACCTGATAAGATTGATATGCGGTATTTTCCTAGTTTTTCCGCACATCGCAGTTTTGGTTCCTATGGTCGTTATTCTAGAGAAGAGCACCATCAATCTCATGAACCCAAACATGCAGAATCTCACGTAGATAGAGTTCACTCTTCTACGTTCGTATTTTCCCCAAAACCTGAATATCGTGGAAGAGAAGATCACGTTCCTGACAGTGTTCGGATTTGAACCAACAATAAACGTAATACAACATTTCATTGAACATCTATGAAACACAATAATATTTGATACACAACAGCTGTGATATCAGTGTATCTCACAAGATAAGTAGGTGAAAGCCGCCATTTCCGGCCGCTGTGCCGGACAAGAGTTCGACGAAGCCCTCGTCACGGAGGTTAAGGCCCAGTTCTTGCGGAAAAATCCCGGCATTCCGTTCGAGGAACTGGAGAAGGATGCGCGACCCATGCGTCGTTTGCAAATCGAGTGCGAACGCGTGAAGGAGCAGCTTTCCTTCGCGCAGTCCGAGGTCGTCGTGATGGACAGTCTGTACGCTCGTAAAGACTTCGATTTTCCCGTCTCCAGAGCCCAGTTCGAACAGCTAAACGAGAGTTCCTTCAACGCGACGCCGTGCTTCTTCTTACAAAAAATCCATATGCTCAGCGGCATATGCAAGACCAAGGTGAACTATTACTAGCACACTGAATGTTTGAGAATAATTGTTCTCTTTGCGCACTTCGTAACATGTCAGTTTCGCATCTCTGATTTCCAAACGTGGCATATATTACATTTACTAATAGGCATAATGAGTTGTCGTCCATGATGTATCAACAAGCGGAATCTCGAAGAGCAGCCTATAGACCAGGAGAATGACATAATTGATACACCAATTTTGAGGTGCATGAGATCGTACTGGTCGGTGGCGGCGCGAAAATTCCGAAAATAGGGCAAGCCGTGGCACAGTACTACAACCGGGGAGAGCCAAAGAAGTTTCCTGCCGTGGCAGAGTCCTGCGCGAAAGGAGCTGCCATCCAAGCTGCCGTGCTCGGTAATCACATGCCGCGCACATTCCCGGAGGTCCTGCTCCTGGAACCCCTGGGATACTCGATCGGCATCGAAACGCTCGGCAGAGACCCTTCCAAACCGACTGCCGGCCCAATTGTGGCGCTCCACGACCCCGACAGCAAAGAGCCACAATTGGGCATCACGACAAAAATTGTCGAGTCGACGACCACAATTCCAACCAAAAAAAACGTGACCTTTACAACGTGTCGGGATAACCAAACGAGTGTGCTCATCCGCGTGGTCGAGGGCGAGCGAGCGCTCGTCGAAGACAACCGCATTGTGGGTATGATTTTTTATGTAGTAGACAGTAGTTTCTCGGATTCGTCTCGCCCTCCATTATTAATAGGTTGAGGTGGTAAATGTCAACTAATTCTGATATCATGAATCCCAGTGATGCTGCTCGGTAGTCTCCCGGTAGTGACACGAACCATGAAATCCCTCTACAATTGGAGTTCTGACAAACGGTCCCAATATAAACCCCCAGGTGAGCTGCGTCTGGACGACATTCCGGCCGCGCCTGCCGGGGTACCGCAGATCGAAGTCACGTTTGATATTGATACAAACCACCATATCACGGTTTCTGCGTACGACAAGGCTACTTGTCGCAAGGCTTTCGTGCGAATTTCGTATAGTTTTTCGCAGGCGCAGTACGACGAAATCTTCGATCTCCATGAAACATTGGTGTCACCGGCGCCCAAGCAGCCTGACAACAGTCGGAGTGCAGATAATGGTGGAGTGCCGGCGGAGCAAACCACGTCCTCCGGGGCGGAAAGTCGCCCTTCTTCTGTTCGAAACAACAACGCTCCTGCTGGTCCTGGAGGGACGAACACAGCCCAGCCTGCCGCGGCCCAGAACTTGAAGATAGCCCAATTGGAGCTGCAGAACTTCTGCTACCGGGTGAAAAGCGAGGTGGAAGATGCGTTGGCCTGGGCGAAAGATGCAGAAGGAAAGTCCGCGAAGGATTACGAGGCAAAGTTTGCGGAGCTCCTCGGGCGGCTGAAAGATATTGAATGAAACGCAGTATCTCCAAGAGCTGTTGAAATATGAGGAGAGAAAAGCCAAGAGGAGCGACCCGTCAGCTGAACAATTATTGCATTGCTAGTATTAGTGATTGAAGAGACTGACAGGCTCTGCAGAAGATTCGGACATCACGTTCCGGCACAAGATTGTCTTAGTCGAGTGAATTCGTTTAGGTTTCTTATAAAGGGAATTGAATACCTTAATACCAAGGAAGAGATACGAGCAGTCGTGATTTTCACGCGATGTTGAATATCTACATACACAAGAAATGAAAGAGGGTCAGCCGCGCCCGCAAGCCGGCACGGGTGAAGTGTAAAGAGCCCAAAGAATTCGATCAATTGATGCCGCGTACAAATGTTTGCATGGAACTTCGCGCGTTTCTTCGAGTTCTACATGAGCGTTGTCAGCCGAGTTTCTTTCTCTTGTGACAGTATGTGTGTTCGGATTTTTTCTGAATCGTAGCGTAAGAAAACCTAAAACCGATCACATGAATTATGTTTTTGTCGTTTTTACAAATTATTGCATATTGAATGTCTCCGAACGAGTAGGTCTCTTATTACGTCATTGTTGCTTCTCTCTGGGTCGTACATAGCTAGTCTTAGATACACAACCAAAACATGGGCTTGAAAGTCGCGAGTCTCCTTTTGACCCTAGCGGGTCGAGCGCTCGGCATTCTAGATGCGGTACAATCATATGCAATTCTATTCCGCAATATGTTTACATCCAAAATCATGTTTACAAGTTGCAACACGCGGAAGGAGCATTGTCAGCATTGACGGTGTACATGTGAGAAATAAATTTGACATCAATCAACTGATCATAACAAAAATCAGGACCGCAAGAACATCCTGGGAAAACCGTTGGAGGCTTGTTCCCTGCCAGGTATGGCGAAGACGGGGTTCAAGCGGGATAACAAATGCTATAACGAAGGTCCTGCCGATGCGGGACGACACCATATCTGCGTCGCGATGCAAGCGGACTTCTGCACGGTTACCGGCCAACCCAATTGGTATACTAGTTGCGTTACGCCGGTTTCAAGCACGGCTATCGTTATGGTTCGCAGTATTAGCATCGACAATCAAAAAAGGGGGAAATGAATCCTCGTCATTCCCGAGTATTGTTTGCGTCCCTGAGTCTGTGACTATCGAATGTACAAGAGGATTACCACACAATAGGTGCACCGAGCCAGAGTCGGGCAAGGCTTGTGTGTCCGAAGGCGAGGCCAGCTGTCCGAAGACAAACTGGTGCGTCTGTCAGTGGGCTTTCCGCGGGTTTTTTTTCGCGGTATTTTTCGGAAATTGAACAATCTTATGAGATGATATTACATTCTGGCTAGTCTGCCCAAAGGACCATAGTACGCAACGCGCAATTATATAATGTGTTCAAACTTTTGCTAAAGGGAAGACGCCTACCGAAACATCATTGCTGAAAGGTTACATCAACCATTGTAAGGTACCTAGCAAAGAAGAAGGCCGCGAACAACGGGAAGCTGAATTGCGATGCCTTGATCCCGCAGTGTTCCGCCGTAAACATGGAGGCCGTCAATGCGTACAAGAAGGACAACAGTCCCGAGTCTCAGGACGCGTTGAAGTGTCTGGAGGTGCTTTTCATCTGTTTATTCTTGTGGTACTATCTTCCCTCAATATAATATTTGCATGGACGTTTTGAGTTGTTCACGCTTGTATTGCAGGTAACAGGAACAGCAAAGTATATCAAGAAAAAGAGGTTCGTACACAACGCACTACGCTAGGTATCTTCACACGAATATTCAGGTTGCACGATGCGCAGCGTCACACACCTAGAGGATATTCATTGTGTAGAGAAACCTCTCATATTCATTCCCAAATATTAAGTTTGCTGTGATGGAATCGGGACAAAAAAAAGCATCACTGCAAGAAAGAGGGCATGCAGATCACTGGCCCGGCTTCAGCCGCCTTCATCCAGAAGCAGGCTTCGCTCGAGCCGCGGGACTCGTTGTAGAGGCGCTTTCGATCGCCACGTACTATGAGCTCATTATATATTTTCTGTGTACACATTAGAAGAAGTCCTCCGCACGACAATTAGAGATCTTATTAATTTTCATCAAAAGATATTCGGCAATTATTACTACAGCAAAGGGACGCCAAAGTTTTTGTAAGACTTTCTTAAAGTCAAAAAGTATCAGATATTGTGATCATCATACATAATATTCAACTATAGAGAAATTCCAGATGCGCAAGAGCGCATGAAGACTCACATCAAGCATTTTGCATTATGTACATTCCATCTATTCAAAATTCTTTGCATCATGTTTATAGAGCGGTGGTTAACGCGCTGATTCTGTCTGCCAGTTGCGGTATAGTTTGGAACTGCCTTGTTACGCAGCTGTCGGCGCGTACCACATACGCACAGAGATATCGATCAATTATGAATCATTTTACCATAGGTACATGCCGATCCAGAGACCCAAAAACAACGTAAGAATCCAGGTGTAGTACTGCATGATCTTGCGACAATATGATGCCTGGCAGTTGCAGATCACATTCGGTAAGTGGATGCTATCGGTATGCTTGCATGCCGTGAATCGTTGTTGTTATTATTTTTTACGAGACGTTGCAGCCCATTTTGTCTGGATCAGCAGCAGTGTTCGCGCTATTTGTGTGACCGTGAATCGTTTGTTGTTTCGAAGCTACGAGTCCCGTGAATGACAGTCTCGATCCGTGGATGACAATGAAGATCTTCTTTGCCTCTTCCATTTTTCTCGTTAAAACGTTGACAATACGTGGTCCTTCAATACAAAGTAGAACAGACCTTTCATATTTCTCCCCACGCCGCGTGTGTACAATGAAGAATTTCTTAGTAGAGAATAAAGAGAGCTCCATGGATCAATCCGCTGCAGGCGACAGTCGCGCTGACCGTACATTTCCATCCCCCTAACAGCATTCTCGCATTCTCGTCGTACAACCAACGAAGCTCCTACTAGCATTGAACCTTTACCCCCCTCCTGAGCAAATCCAGTCATTCACAGTGCACACAAGCGGATAATCATCTCCCCGGGTCACTATCACCAGATATCATCCCAATATCCCTTCCCGAAGGACAAATTCGTATTATCAGAATCAAGCACAACGATGTTCAAGTCTGCCGCGCCCAATACGCCGCTGCACGTGCACTTGCGTTATTTGTTGTTCGGCTATGTGACCGTGCCAAAGTATCTTCTGATTGAAAACTACCGCCTCGGCACGCTGTGTTTCGTGTTTCAGGCGCTCACATGGCTCTGCGCGATGCACGTAGTTTTAAGCACCAAGGCCTGGCTCTACATCGGGGAACCCGAAGGCGAGGTCTACGACCTGCGCGCAGAGGTACGGCACCACCCTTCGGGTGCTCAGACTGGGGGAACGGCGACTCCGAAGCTCGGAGAGAAGTGGCGGTCCATTTTAGTGTTAGTTCGTGTTGAGGATGGTTGGTATCATATAGATTTGTGTTGGATCAACCTTTCGATCGTTCATGCAAAATTTTTAATTTCATGGGCGTTCGAATAATAATATCAAAACAGGATCGATAGTTTACCGGAGCACCAGGACTCCTTGCTCCTAGAACGGGACCGACGCAAGTGGCTACCTTCCCGCAAGAAAGGTTTCGCGCCCGAAACCTCACAGGTATTACTTCTGCATTTGTCAGTATCTGGACAAAGATTAATCCTATCGAAGCCGTTTGATTTTAATTTTATTAGTATCAAAGTTGTTTCGTCCCCAATCAAGTCGCCTGATTTCAAAAAACAGGCACAACGTGGCACCGCACCGCGCTATCTGCCGCCACGCCGCCTAAACACACACGCACTTGAGGAGCCAGGGAGCAATCAGGTCTCTTTTTAGATGATTCCAAAATGCGCCTTGACAGCGTGGAAGGGCTATGTACATCACATTATCGGATTATGGAGTACGCATTTATATTTCTATTTCCGGCGACCGTATATTCTTCAAAGACTACAGAATAGTCGTTTAGGTCTTCATCCCCACCGCCGTGGTGCTCGACATGAAGGACGAAAGGAACGCACTGTACTACTTCGAGGGCGCGGAGCGGACGTACATAGACTTCCATTTCCGTTACACGGTGCATGTCAAGGATCAGATTCAGGTTTCCTTTTTTTTTTTCAAGACGGGTTATATCAATGTTTTTAGGATCATGTGTCTGATGAATTGTCATAGTACATAAATAATCGTCTTTTTTTTTCTCTATATATTCAAAGAAAATCGTTCCTCTTCCACAGGCCCAGATCGAGACCGGGGGCAGCAGCGAGGACGACAAGCCCACGCTGTGGGACACCCGGATGGAGAACCCGAGCGAGCAGGACTACAAAATTGGAATAAAGAACGTGCCTAGCGACGAGCCGCACGAGAGCGGCCAGAAGATTTCTATTTCGCTTTTGAACTTATTGAAAACCGCGCGCATCAGCGGGCCGGCGAACGTCCGCCGGGAACTTGCAGCGAAAGTCAGACGATTCACGTGCGCCAGCGAAGGCTGCGGGAGTGGTGGGACAACAGCAACAGCAACAACGACAAGTGGTGGGTCTTCTGAGTATAGTGAGGCCGATAACAGGCAAGTATCATCCGATAGCAATTCGACCCAAGCGGCGGTGGACCCGAAACTGTCGGACCTCGGTTTGAACTACCGGTGGCGCAGCGGGCGGCGGGAAAAGCTACTACGAAAACACGGCGGAGAGCTGCTCATCGACATCGAGTGCTCCTCTGAGTACAAGGGCTGGGGCCATTTGGGCGTCTTCTTCGGGTGGGGCCGCACCGAGCCAGTGTGCGAGCTGATTCCTATTCTGAAATTGCAGGACGTGACGCGCACGAGCGTCTACGATGAATTTACGGCGACCGGACGCTTGGAAGACATTGACAATCCTGGAGTTCTTTCGAGGAAGAGTCCCCCCAGGGAAGACCTTCTCAGTGGGAACCGCCGCCGTTGTCGTAGCGAACCGCCTGCTCAGTGGGAATCGCACGGCGAACTCAAAAGCAGTAGTAGCTCGCAGTGTCCGAGTGGACGCGGCAGCTTTGCGGATGAGGAAGTGCCGGAGTATCATGTTGTAAACACCAAAAGCGGCGTTAC
>Ga0099797_101489_pt1 | contig 12244 bp, 16 predicted proteins | sample Uncmet_Sort48C_1_FD_89871 | JGI IMG/M metagenome (GOLD analysis project Ga0099797, IMG submission 89871) | Marine eukaryotic communities from CALCOFI LINE 67, Pacific Ocean - C012_Sort48C_1 | ecosystem: Environmental > Aquatic > Marine > Oceanic | place: Pacific Ocean: Monterey Bay | collected... | reverse complement strand
GGCAGCTCCTTCTTCAATTTCTGGAGCTCAGTGCGACATAACCATCTTCTAAAGCTTCCCAGATGCTCTTGTCCGTCGCCAGTTCTAACCACAAGTTGTTGTCGTATAGTTGTTGTTCATTCACATCATCAATGCCATCGGGGTTCATTTCATAGTCGGGGAAATTGGTGTCGTCAGTGTTGTCGTGATTGTCGTGGTTGTTGTCGGTAGTAGTGGTTGCCATCGCCCTTTGCATTTGTCGAATATACTTACAAATATCATCGCTCCAACGTGTCTTAGGTCGGCCGCGCCGTCTTCGATTGTTGAGTTGTGCATCTAGCATTGGGTCCCATTGTAGAGCTCTGGTTGTCAAGTTGTCTGTTGGATCCGTTGCAAGTTTCATTGCCCACCTCCACTTCCTGCGGCGTTGTATGGAAACCCAGTCGTCAAGATGAAGTTTGTTCATGCGTTCTTCAACTTCATGAGTGCAGCGTCGTATCCAATCTGCCCATGGCTCTGCTTCTGTGGTGTCGTCGTCATCCTGTGGTGGGCGGACAGGTGTTGTCGAGCACGTGCTGTCAACATCATCGTCACTGATGTCGTCATCTGTGTGAGGAGTGTGTTGGTTTGCGTCTGAGGTTGTGTTGGTTGGTTGTTGCGACGTGGTTTGCGTTTGCGGTTGGGTGCTGGGACTCCTGTCTTCTGAATTGATTCTACGCCTGGGCGCGTGTAGGATCATGCGTAACATTTGTCGTTGTATTCGTTTCAACCGGTTTTCAAGGTCTACTGTCAGCGTCCACGCTTCACTGCCATAAAGGATTGTTGGTGTAATTGCTCCGTGGAACAGTCGAAGTCGGTCACTCAGAGAGTAATGTCGACCGGTGAGTTCTTGTTTCAACATGAAGAACCTCTTCCAAGCATACGAAATTCGATTTTCTAGTTCGGTTCTGTGTGGGTCAGTGAACGACAGTTTCCGTCCGAGGTATTTTGTGGATCCGGTCGCAGGTAGAATTTCGATGTCCATTCCGTTGGCACGCACTTGGCTCAGGGCATTTGTACGCAAGGTGTTGTGGATCCTGTTGTGTAGAATCTTGGTTTTGTCCGGGTGTAGTTGTAGTCCAATCTTGCCAGCCTCGATGCTTAAGTCAGTGAGCATTGCGGTGATATGTGGTAGTGAAGTGGATAACAGTAGGATGTCGTCAGCGAACCTCAAGTTCGTAATCGTAGTGTTGTCGTTGGGATGTGTTCTTATGCCCCATCTCTTGATTTGCCACTTCTGTTTGGTAGTTCGAAGCAAGGATTCCGTGACACTGTTGAATAGCAAGGAGCTCAAGGGGTCGCCTTGCTTTACGCCACGCTCGATGTTGAAGGTTCTGCTGGTGCAGTCTGTCTTGACTGTCGCTGTTTGAGTCATGTAAAGTTTTTCCAATAATCTGATATGTGGTTCGTCAACGCCTTGTTCTTGTAGTGCCTTCCACAATGCGGCATGAGTAACACTGTCAAATGCCTTTTTGAAGTCCACTGCTGCAATCCACAAAGGTAGTTGCCATTCGTCTGCAATTTCTTGAAGTATGGTAATCGTAAACAAGTGGTCGGTGGTGCTGCGACTACGTCGGAAACCAGCTTGTTCTGGACTTTGTTGTGGGTCTAGTATGGGTTCCAGCCGGTTGTAAAGTAATCGTGAGAAAAGCTTGTATAGAATTGGTATGGTTGCAATTGGTCGATAATTTTGTGGTAATCGGTGGTCACCGCTTTTGTACAATACTTTGATGAGCGTATGTTGCCATGACTTGGGGGGAGGTGTGTTTGGTTGTAGCATTGTGTTGTATAGGCTCAGCAGGGCGTGTTTTAAAGTGTGGCCTCCTGACTTCAGCATCTCTGCAACGATGCCGCCAGCATCTGGAGATTTTGTTTTTTAGGTAACATAGGGCTTGGCAGAGTTCGTCCATCGTGAACGGCTGCGGTTGGCTGGCGTAGGTGTTGCGTTCGTCATAGCTGGGGTTGTTGTTGTTAGCCATTTCTGTAGGGATTGTGCTGGAATGTGTGTTTTTTGTTGTCTCTGTAGAGCTGTTCATAAAATGTTGGGAAGACGTCAGCGATGGATTGTCGTTCGTATTTGGCAGTCCCACAATCATCTAACATACTGGGAATCAATTGTTTGACTCTTTGTGACTTGATGCCACTGATCCGCTTCAAATCCATGTAATCGCTCAATATTTTCTGTATCTTTGCATGGTGTCCAAGTCCTTTGATTGATCTGATTTCCTTTGCAATTATCTTGCTGAGTTGGCTGTTCGCCATGGTGTTAGAGTTGTATGTGTTGCGTCGTTGTTGGAGTAGGTAAGTCAAACGATTGTTGCTGTCTTGGTTGTGCCGCGTCGTGGGGCGTTGATGTTGTTCCTGCATGGCTGTCCTCATAGCGGTTTCGATTTGGTCGCATTTCAAGTCTAGTTGTGTTGTTGTGGGGACCTCTCCGAGTTTGAGCGTCAATGTCGATTGGTAGGAGTGTGTGTTGTCGGGGGGCCATGTTGCTGCGTGTATTGTTGCCGGGGTTCGTCTGTGCTGTTGTTTTTGGGGTGTCTTGAGCGTGCGAAGTGCAATGCTACGTAGTCGCAATGTGTTGTGGTCGGAGCCTAGGTCTACTATATTCGTGGATTCAGTCTTTGACAGTTTTGCAAAACCGTTCGTTGACCAGAATGTAATCGATTTGTCGTGGAATTTTGTTTGGTCCGGTGTAGGTTGCGCATTTGTGCGGCAGTTTTTGAAAAATGTGTTGGTTATCGTAAGTCTCTGTGAAGCGGCCCAATTCTTAAGCCATTGTCCCCTTGCATTGCATGGTTCTAACCCATATTGGCCGATTGTGTTGTGATCGTCGTTGTCGGTTGCTAGCCCTACTCTGGCATTGAAGTCAGCCCCGATTGCAAAATGCATGTGTTGCATGCTTCGTCGTGGATAGTTGCGAGAGCATCATATATTTGTTGAATGTGGTTGTCGTTGTATCCGCTGTGGGGGAAGTATGCGGTAGCTAGGCGCATCTTGAAGCTTCGTCGCACAATATCAATATATGCTATCCTTTTATTTATTGGTTGATATTTTGTAACATACTTCTGCCATTTCTTGTGTATGAGTATTGCTACGCCTCTAGAACTGGTTGTGTGTCCTGAACTTACGAACATGTGACCTCCCTCCGTGATCCATGTTTCTTTCTTCGTTGTGCACATGGTTTCGTTCAATGCTATGAAGTCCCACTGGACTGTGCTAAGTTCTTGTAGTAGTTCTGCGATGCGGTCATCATTGCTGAGGCCCCAAGCATTTTTGTGTAATATTATGAGGACTGTTGTGTTCGGGTAGCGGTGTGTGGTAGATGTGTTTGTGTCACTGGATGGGTGTTCGCTGCGCGCAAGCGCAACATTGCTTTGATTTATGCTTAAGGGGACATCTTCGTCTAGGCTTGCGTAATTTCCATGGCCTCCTCCCTTTGATGTGGTTGTTGTCGTGTTGTTTACTTGCGGTTGTGTTGTATGTGTGGGGTGTGTTATGGGATGGTGTTTGTACTTGTGGGGGTAAGTGTTGTTGTCGTTGTTGTTGCCGTTGTTGCCATTGTTGCCGTTATCTTTGCTGTCGTTATTGGTGTTTGTATGTGCGCGCTGAGGTGTTGCTGCATAAAATGCGTGATGTTGTCGAGGTGGTGTCTGATGAGCTCGTCGGGGATCATTTCCGCATATTCCTGTGGTGATGTTGGAGTAACCGCTATAGGCTTCTCGGTTCGAAATAACTCCTGTAGTACGTGGGCGCTGAGGTGGTGCTGCGTAAAATGCGCGATGTTGTCGAGGCGGTGTCTGATGAGAATGCTGGGGACCATTTCCGCATATTCCCCGGGGTGGCTCAGTAGCAATTCCCCCATTACTTACTGTGGTGATGGTGGAGCAACCGCTGTAGGCTTCTCGTGTCGAGATACCCCCTGTCGTAGGTAAGCGCTGAGGTGGTTCTGCGTAAAATGCGTAATGTTGTCGAGGTTGTGTCTGATGAGCTCGTCGGGGAGAAATTCCGCATATTCCTGTGGTGATGTTGGAGCAACCGCTGTAGGCTTCTCGGCTCGAGATAACTCCTGTTGTATGTGGGCGCTGAGGTGGTGCTGCGTAAAATGCGCGATGTTGTCGAGGCGGTGTCTGATGAGAACACTAGGGACCATTTCCGCATATTCCGTGGGGTGGCTCAGTAGCAATTCCCCCATTACTTCCTGTGGTGATGGTGGAGCACCCGCTATAGGCTTTTCGTTTCGAGATAACTCCTGTTGTAAGTAAGCGCTGAGTTGGTTCTGTGTAAAATGCGTAATGTTGTCGAGGTGGTGTCTGATGAGCTCGTCGGGGACCATTTCCGCATATTCCTGTGGTGATATTGGAGCAACCGCTGTAGGCTTCTCGGCTCGAGATAACTCCTGTTGTATGAGGGCGCTGAGGTGGTGCTGCGTAAAATGCGCGATGTTGTCGAGGCGGTGTCTGATGAGAACGCTGGGGATCATTTCCGCATATTCCCCGGGGTGGCAACGCTTCGCCAATATGTCACAAATTAAAACGAGCATGAAACTAATACAAAAAATAAAGGAAATTTGCATGAACCCTCACTTGCTACTACCTGGAACTTCACTGAGGACAACATGGCACATAACTGAACAATGCATAAAGGATGCATGGAACATGTCCAAACTTGTCAATTTGTCTGCACACTGCACCAAAGTACAATGCCAGCATCGATTATCGAAAGTCCAACTTAATCCAAAAGCATGAAGCCACAGCCACATTCCACCTGGATTGCCGATGTCATCTGATGATAGCCTCATCAACACTGGAGGCATAATGCGAGATCTCCAAGTGGCGGCACTGGCTCAAGCAGCCGCGCACCAGATCCGGGCAAGCCTTTTGTAGAGCCACGCCAAGCGAACCCCACCACCGATTTTGCAACAAAAAGACAACAATACGATGCCTCCACACAATCTGGTGTGCACATGTGAACACAGATGGCTCTCTCACGCTCCAATACTGGAACCAACTTCACACTCTGCTCAGACCAACTGCAGTATGACTCACAACCCAGACCCAGAGCGCACCAAGACCACTCCACAACTTCCTCATAGTTGCGGTTGTTTTTCTGTTCCTCCTGCTCTAGCAACCCTCCGCCGTGATGGCTCGATCCGCCATTCGGTGCACCGACAGCTGACACACTTAGGCAAGATTGTCGATTAGATTAAAAAAAACAGCACCTATATTAAAAGGGCTTGTTTCCATGACCTGACATTTGCAAGGTGTAGCTAACACCGTAACATGAGCAACACTAATTCCCTAAACAACGTTTACGTTGGAGGGTCCTCTATAACTCTTTCAGAACAGGCATGTGCATTTCCAAACCCCAAATCGGTTATATAGGACATAGAATTCCTAAACCGTGCGTCACTCTGCGGCGCTTCAGACATTTAGCACCAAAACCATCGTGTTCTCTCCTGCCAGTGCGCAAAACATAATTTGACGCCACTCTGCGGCCGTTTGCATGTTTACTGTAGCCTCCCAGACTGTAGCCTCCCAGACGGTGCATGTTCAAACTCGAAATCAGTTACCTCGAGACTGTAGCTTCCAGACTGTAGCCTCCCAGACTGTAGCCTCCCAGCCTGTAGCCTCCCAGACGGTGCATTTTCAAACCCGAAATCGGTTACCTCGAGGCTGTAGCCTCCCAGACTGTAGCCTCCCAGCCTGTAGCCTCCCAGAGTGTGCATTTTCAAACCCGAAATCGGTTACCTCGAGGCTGTAGCCTTCCAGACTGTAGCCTCCCACCCTGTAGCCTCCCAGACGGTGCATATTCAAACCCGAAATCGGTTACTTCGAGACTGTAGCCTCCCAGACTGTAGCCTCCCAGACGGTGCATTTTCAAACCCGAAATCGGTTACCTCGAGACTATAGCCTCCCAGACTGTAGCCTCCCAGCCTGTAGCCTCCCAGATGCTGCATTTTCAAACGCGAGATCGTTTACCTCGAGACTGTAGCCTCCCAGACTGTAGCCTCTCAGACTGTAGCCTTCCAGCCTGTAGCCTCCCAGACGGTGCATTTTCAAACCCGAAATCGGTTACCGCGAGACTCTAGCCTCCCAGACTGCAGCCTCTCAGCCTGCAGCCTCCCAGACGGTGGATTTTCAACCCCGAAATCGGTTACCTCGAGACTGTAGCCTCCCATACTGTAGCCTCCCAGATGGTGCATATTCAAACCCGGAATCGGCTACCTCGAGACTGTAGCCTCCCAGAATGTAGCCTCCCAGACTGTAGCCTCCCAGCCTGTAGCCTTCCAGACGGTGCATTTTCAACCCCGAAATTGGTTACCTCGAGACTGTAGCCTCCCAGCCTGTAGCCTCCCAGACGGTGCAATTTCAAACCCGAAATCGGTTACCTCCAGACTATAGCCTCCCAGACTGTAGCCTTCCAGACGTTGCATTTTCAAACCCGAAATCGGTTACCTCGAGACTGTCGCCTCCCAGACTGTAGCCTCCTAGACTGTAGCCTCCCAACCTGTAGCCTCCCAGACAGTGCATTTTCAAACCCGAAACCGGTTACCTCGACACTGTAGCCTCACAGACTGTAGCCTCACAGACTGTAGCCTCCCAGCCTGTAGCCTTCCAGACAGTAGCTCCCCAGTCCGTGGGCTAACAGACCCGAAATCGGTTACTCAGAATCAGACTGTAGCCTCCCAGACTGTAGGCCCCCAAACCATGGAGTGTTCTATCAGAGCCATAAAACCCTATTGTTTAGATTTGTTTAGGGTCCGTTGCCTTCAGGGTGTAATTTTATATTATGGGCAGCACCCTGACGAAATATGAAATGGTTCCCCAACCTGCGAAAAGCCCTTAGCCACGCACAAACTAGAGCAATTCAAACAAAAGAATTTCATATGCGACTTAGGAAGGCAACTCCGCGCAACTCCTCCAGACCAGATCCATTGGAAACGTCACCGGCGATAAAACTCAAGACATGCTCAGCCCAAACCCAACACATGCAAGCTATTATTCAACCGTGGATACATATATATATATACATACAAATATATAGAGAGAGAGAGAAAGAGAAAAAAGAGAAAGGTAGCGAAAGAAAGAGAACGAGAGAACGAGAGAGAGAGAGAGAGAGAGGGAGGGATACTTGATTTATGTCGCCGGCAATATGCTCATAGATCCCCCGATTTCCTCGAATCAGCCTTCATGTTATTTCCATGTAAATTGAAAGGACTGCGTGCAATCACATGAGCCTGACCATGCTTTTTGCAATCCTTCAAAGATGCACTCAGTAGGGAGTTTGAAGGCGGAGCCCCTCGTAAATTTCAAGAAGGGGGATGTGCAGGGGGGGGGGGGTAAAGTTCTGATTGTTTTATGTCCCAAACTAGTTGTCAATGATGGAAAATCTCCTTATATATATATGAAACAAAACGAAAACCGGCTTATGATAACATGGAAATTATAAGGCATGGAGCGTCCCTATGGAGGAGCCCCAGGAGGCACTCATGAATTCTGCAGGATTGACAGCATCTTCTTTGGGACCCTGAGCAACGATTTTCTCCTCCAGCGCCTCGATGCTCACATGTACATGTATATATAGCTGTGCTGTGCAGCGCCTATGTTGGAGTGTTTAGAAAAGTGCTAGAACACACCATCAAAGCCGAGTTAACCCAAGAGTGAAGCAAATACTACCGCGTACATGCTGCATAGCTCCGGCGAAAATTGTGTTGCAATTTTGGCGTAACTTTTGATAACTTTGGGGTAAGGAAGAGGAGGATGGGTGTAATTCTTGTAGCTCTTGAGAATGGAAAAGGCTGGGTGTAACTGTTGCGTAACTGCGGTGTAACTGTTACGTAGCTTTGGGCGTGGAAAATGGATGGATGCGACGCTTGCATAACGTTGGCACAACTGTTGCATACCACATGGGTGTAGCTAAGATGCGGAACAACACACAAATACAATTGGTAACACTCAATGCAGCAAATCACCCGCACGTCTCTCTCTACCGGTAAACCCCCTCTTTGCATAGACTCGCAGAGACCTGGAATGACAATTTGTTGTACGTGCCTCTCGCCCTCTTTGCATAGACTTGCAGAGGCCTGGAATGCACAATTTGTCGCTATTTACATGGCTCTCGCCCTCTTTGCATAGGCTTGCAGATGCCTGGAATGCATGAGCAGACATCGATCACATATACATAGGAGAAAACTCTTTCTTTCTTTTCTTCCCGAACTCTTTCGAGAAGGGAAGACGAATCGAAGCGCTCCTCGAATCGGCAGTTTGCTCTTAGCAATAATTGCTGGAATTTCGTAACCTGTCCCGACACTCCTGTTTGCTCGGGGCCCCTGGGCTACCAAAATGGGCGTCACCCCAAATTTTGTGTCTGTCGGTCGCGGGCCCTGGTCCAGGCACTTCTTGGGGCTGTGCTCATTTTGGGGCGTCAGGGCCCCCGCGGTTATAGGAGTCTCGGTATGGGTTACGAAATTGCAGCCATTATTGCTTCAAGGTCCGCCGAGTGCGCCCTTCTTGGTAACAGCTCAGCGCCGGGTTTCCACAGGTATATTATAACCCGGTTATATCAACGTGCTGTGGTTTTTTTGGTGGAACTGGCTTGCTCACGACTTGGCTAACCCATGCCCTGGTGGTGCCCCGGTAACAGGGTACATGTCTGGAAGTTCAGCGTCTAGTCCGGGTATTGCTTGTGTGGAGTTGATGTGCTGAGTTTCCCTTTTGAGATTGGGTTGGGCGGGATCGATCGCGGCCCTGGCGGCATCTGGAGCCTTGTGGACGTTGGTCTCCTTGCGGGATCTTCCACGGCTTCGCCGTCGGGGTGACGCCCGCAGCCACGAGTGATCCACGTGAAGCGGGCTCGGGTGGCCTTTTTGCGGGTCTTTTGTGGTTTCGGGTGGGCATCGGCCAATGGATCCTAAGATGCCAACAACATCCGATTGTGTGAGGGCTGGGTTTCTGTTGGTGAGCTTGGGGGTGTTTCTTTGTAGGTTTACGGAGCTGATGGGCTAGGCGCCTCTGCTTTGACCGTCCATTCTTGTGCTGCGGCCGGTCTCGAATCGCGCCGCGGGGAGCTACAAGTTTTTCTTTGTGCCGAGGCCGGTCACTTACCGCGTCCTCAATCCTGCCCCATGGACGGCACGGCGGCATGGGCTGAGCCCCAGGAGATCGTGGGGTTTAGTCGGTGAGTTTGTTTATTGTTTGGCCCATGTTTGGGGTGTTATTTCATTCCCTTCCTGCTCCGTATTGCTTGGGTTTTTGTTGGTGTGCTTGTGGGTGTTTTCGAAGGCTTATGAAGCTGATGGGCAACGCGCCGCTGCTGTGACCGTCCATTCTTGTGCTGCGGCCGGTCTCGCATCGCGCCGCGGGGAGCTACACGTGTTTCTTTGTGGCGAGGCCGGTCACGTACCGCGTCCTCAATCCTGCCCCATGGACGACACGGGGGCATAGGCTGGTGTATTCATCTCTCTTTCTCTCTCTCTCTCTCTCTCTCTCTCTTCTCTCTCTCTCTCTCTCTCTCTCTCTCTCTCTCTCATTCTCTCTCTCTCTCTCTCTCTCTCTCTCTCTCTATATATATATATATATATATTAGCGATTCGCTCTGTAAAGTTAACCTCGGAGATCTAGCTGAGTCGGGCCAAGAAACATACCGATTTCTGCGTTTAAAGATACGCTCTGCAGGGTGACCGAGCGTTTAAAAATCGATTGGTTGTGGGCATTAATGATAAACGATTTGAATGTAATGACGACAACTATACCAGCGTGACCCTAACTAAGAGTTTTCATTAAAGTTTCGCTTTGGGGCTTTAGCTTGGGAGCCTTGGCTTGGCAACTTCGGCTTAGGAACTTTGGCTTAGGAACCTGAGCTTGGGAACTTTAGCTTGGGATCTTTCGCTTGGGATGGTCGCTTGGGTTTTTTCGCCTGGGATCCTTTCGCTTGGGATCCTTTCGGTTGGGTCTTTCGCTTGGGATATTTCGCTTGGAATCTTTCGCTTGGCATTCATTCGCTTGGGATCTTCGCTTGGGATCTTTCGTTTAGGATTCGTTTGGGATTCGCTTGGGATCTTTCGCTTGGGATCTTTCGTTTGGAATTCGCTTGGGATCTTTCGTTTGAACTTCGCTTGCAGAGGAATACACTTCATGCAACCATTGGCTTGGGAACTTAGCTTGGGAACTTTGGCCTAGGAGCTTTGACTTGGACTTTTGTTGTTTCACTAAATTCTTCGCTTAGGATCTTTCACTTGGGGACCTTCCGCTTGGGGAACTTGGGTTTGGGAGGCGAGGGAAACCTCCAGAACGGAGCCGGGAGAACCTGGGTGGCCGGGTTCGTTTGCCATGTCTTTAAGGAGCTGAGTAGGAACCCCTCTAGATAAAGATACTTAGGGAAAAATGCATACACGTATTAAAGATTTGGTATCAATTTCATATGATTTCCATACTTGTTCCATATTCGTTGCATGTTATGTGGGGCGGAGCCATGGGGGGTGGGGCCGCGGGGGGTGGGGCCGTCCAAGCTCTCCAGAATATGCCCAAACTACGCGAAACATATTAAAAATATATGCAAATAAAACGCAATCTTCAAACGCGGGATAGCTGCCATGTGTTAGCATACATTAATATAATTTCCACCTGTTTTTGATATTTCTGGCATGTATCAACACAGATCGTACGCCATATTTTGACATGTTTCCTATACCTGCCAACGCATTCTACGGTAGGCGTTAGAAGTGTTGCAAGAAGTTTAATACTCCCTGTGTTGGAGAGAACAAAAAACCCTCAATACCATAACATCAGATAAGTATGTTTAAGACTCTGGAAATAAACGACACATCGGCCAGCACCCAGAGCTCTCCGGAGCGGTCCCCCACCCCAGTACTGATTTTTATCGGGTCTAGTCTGTCCCCGGTGCCATCAAAGCTGTCATTCGACTGGTTTGGGCAACTCCTGCAGCAAATTCGAAGCAATTGCCGGCCGGACCTGCTTATAAGGGTCCAGGCCTGTCCGGGGTCTGGGAACCGGAACATAGGCTGAAAAAACCTTGCAATATGAATTCGGCCTTCGGCACAAAGATTTTTACAAACCGAGCGAGTCGCCCCATCCACCCAGTTATAATCTCGACACAACGTGGCAGCCTCCAAAGCATCGCTGATGTTGAGCTCAATATCGAATAGTCCATCATAATCACCTGCTAAATCCGCCGACCCCTCTGAGCGTCGAGCGTGTTAGATTTATGACTTCGGTCTCGCCATTTTCCAACTCCCACTTCGTTCAGACAATCAGCCAGCGATCCAACAAGCCAGCCAGTCAGGCTTCGGTGCCACAGGCTGCCAGTCAAGATGTCAAAATGTTAAGTTGTCATTGGGGGAGTCGAAGGGGGGGGGCCGGAAGTCTAAACCCCCAGGCTGCCGCAGGCCGCCGGAAGCTGCCGGAGGCTGGATAACCCTCTGGGCTTCCAGGCTGCCATCTGAAGCTCCAGGCTCCAATTTGAACATCCGGGCTGCAATCTGAAGCCTCGGGCTGCAATCTGAGCCTCCAGGGTAAAAAATAATCAGGAATCTGAACCCCCAATCCGCAGCAGGCCGCTGCAGACTGCTACAGGCCGCCACATTCTGGATAACTTTCCGACCTTCCAGGATGCAATCTGAGCCTCCAGGCTGCAATCTGACGCATTAGGCTGCAATCTGAGCCTCAAGGGTACAAAATGAACAGGAAGTGTCACCCCCCAGGCCGCCGCAGTCTGGATAACTTTCTGAGTTTCCAGGCTGCAATCTGTGCCTCCAGGCTGCAATTCCACCATCCGGGCTGCAATCTGGGCTCCAGGGTACAATCTGAAGCTCCACGGCGCAAATCTGAGCTTCCAGGCTAACACGTGAGGACCGTACTGCATTCAAACCACATCCAGAATGCACACAATACTACAAAATCACAAACACATCAAACCCTCCGCCCTCAGGCATATGTACTGTGAAACCTCACCTTGTTCAACTGTTCCCTTAAACATCCAGTAATCGGTTCATCGGAATTTGGAGAGGTCGTCGGCAACAAGCGGTAGCCTGTGAATCCGCCGCGCTGTCCTTGCACAATGGTAACGGCGCGTCCGTGTCGAGCCGGATTGTGTTAAGTCCTCTGTAAAATTACATTTTAAATGTTAAAGTGACTTAAGCTGACCCCACCCAGCTGGTTTTCGAACAAACTATGCTGCCGCCACAGTAAAACGCTCACTTTTCATG
>Ga0099797_101488_pt1 | contig 12263 bp, 9 predicted proteins | sample Uncmet_Sort48C_1_FD_89871 | JGI IMG/M metagenome (GOLD analysis project Ga0099797, IMG submission 89871) | Marine eukaryotic communities from CALCOFI LINE 67, Pacific Ocean - C012_Sort48C_1 | ecosystem: Environmental > Aquatic > Marine > Oceanic | place: Pacific Ocean: Monterey Bay | collected... | reverse complement strand
CGGGTATTCACGAGTATACTATTTGACGCGCAAGCAAAAAAGAACGAAAGGGCATAATAATCTAGTAACTGCGTGCAGAGCGCACAATCTTGGCCCAAGCCTAGGCTGGCAACATTATGGCCCTGGATAATTAACCGGAGTATATATTTGTGAGAAACGAGCTGGGCGCTCGTGTCTGTGTTGAGGAGATACCACAACCGACGGAAACATCGGCGATAAGAGACGATGGTCGGCGGGTCATGATCTTTCGGGATGGTACTACCAAACTCTCGTAAAAGATCCGTTCGCTAACGCAGTCTGGTTGGCTATTCCACCGTGGATCTATGGAGAGGATTTACAAAAGTACATCCCTGGGGCCAAGAAAAGAGCATAAAAATTATAGTCTTGGACGAACGAAGATCATGCTGCTTCCTCCGGCAAAGAACAAAGACAGCTACACACTTCCGGAAGATAATGACTCTTTGTCCTGCAAAATGAAAATAATCATAATGAAAAGCAAACACTGCCAAATTCGTATGAACCACGCTCACAATTTGAAAATCTGCTGCCCTTGCTGCAAAACTTAGTCTGCCTCGCTTGGCCTTCAAATGTTAGCAATACAAGAACTCCTCAAACTCAAGAACCAAAAAACTATCTCGATCCAGACATGTTCCTTTCGTCCGAATTATTCTTATGTTCTGTTTCCTTCATGATGTCGTCCGTTCATGATTTGTCGAGGAAGAAGTCTGAAGTTCCGTTTATGACAAAAGCTTAATAAGTCCAAGACTCGCAATAGAATGACACTTGCAATATAATGACACAGAGCTCTGTGCGGTCCATGAATGTCTGCGATTCGTGGCTTGCAAATTGCAATCGATATTTGCAATCGATTTACAAGAACTATGTTTTCGAAAAAGGACCAAAGGAGAATGCTCAGACAGAAAACAGAATGCTCAAAAAATCCCTACACTGCATTAGCTGCATTTTCACATGCCACTGCATGTCACTGTATGAACAATGCTCATGCCACTGCCCCATGGTACATTCCACATGTCACTACATGTATCTGTTGAGCTCGTCATTCAGTGCCACCAGCTAGAGACAATGATGATCCGACTGCGGTTTCGTCTCACCCTGAGTGACACAGCTCAGCTCTTCACCATGAGCCTCTTCACTATGAGCCAGAGACATAGAGGTCAACTCGTCACAAAGAGACCCACATTTACATTTTCTCACGAGACTTCTTAGCATGTTCAGTTCCATGTTCAGTTCTTCACAGTGACACTTCCCTTCAACAGTCCTGCTTCTTTGAGTGTTTTCGTCTTATCGATGATCGGTTTCGGAGGAAAACCCTCGATCAGTTTGAATTCCTCGGTACCTACACATGCAGCCACAAACGTAAACAGGTCGGCCACTGAGGCATCCTCGTTGAACTCCTGTTTTAATTGATTTTGTATGTTTTTTCTTGTTGAATGTCGTGTCTACATTGAATGCTTTTTTCTTTGGCAGAAAAATATAGATTAGGAGATAGGATGTGAAAAAGAGGCTCAGTCAGATACGATTGCTTTAAGAAATTTCACATTTCACGATGAAAATCCAAATTGGAAAACAAGAAAGAAACACTAGTCGCTAACACAAATATTGCAAAACAATACCTGTGTCTGTCGCCTTCCGTCCCCAAATCGGATCATGATTGTCGTGACAGGTTTGCTCGAATCGACAGTGACTTCTCCACTTCCCGTTGCCGTTGGTCCAGCTCTTGATCCCTGACTCAAGTCAGCCTGTCCCGGCTGGATTGGTTTCGTTGATGGTGCCTGGCCCTGGATAGGAGGCGAATACTTCTCTTTCCTCTTGTCAGCTACCTTGATATCAACACGGGCGCCATCTGTAAGATTGTTTTTTTTTGATTTTGATTTTTGATGATTTGGAGGAAAGTGCTTGTTGTTTCAGTTTTCAGGAAGATGCTTTTTTTGATTTTGAAAGAACTTCTGATGGATGATACTTAGACATTCACACTTGCAGCAAAAGCTTGAAAGAACTGTCTAAAAAATCCAAAAGCCCGCCAAAATAGAAAGAAGAAGAGCACTCATCCAAATAGGTAGATACCTTCCTTCTTCAGCTCATCTGGACATACACCCGAATGTATATCGTCCATGAACTTTTTGTTTGCCGGATCTGACATGGGTCGCAATGGACCGTTGTTTACTGTAAAACCGTCAGCATATATCGTGATTGTGCTTGAGTTTGCGTCAGCAGGCTGTTCTCCCTGACCCAGAAGTGCTCCAGCTGCCCGTGCAGCGGCCCAAGGATCATTTGGGTCTGATGACTGACCGCCAACATCTTCAGGTCCGAGAGTTGCCATACCTGATCTTTCACCGCCGGAATAATGCTCAACCTGTTTCCCCCTACCTTTGGCATTCTTTTTTGCCTCCTCCTCCTCACGTCGCATGTCTGCCATCGTCCGCATGATGGGCAATAGGGGTGTGTGGTCGATTACACGCGAGATGGACACGAATATAAGTCTTGGACTTCCAAATTTCCAATGTGTTGAGAAACGCAATTTACAATCTCTGACTCAATTTCAATATCATATGTTGGGAGGATGTTTTCAATCATCGTGGAGATGTGAGTGTAGGCATTCTATTTCCCTCTTCGATACAAATTCAAAAAAAAAACCTGCTGCCCAAAAAAATAGATCTGCGCCTGTGTTGCACCAATACGGAATCCTTGCGCCGTGTGGAAAGAGAACGTTACTTTCAGAGATTCGAACATACGATCCTGAGACCGAATAGAGCTGTTTCCATGAAAATCGTCTTTGAGACTTCTACCTGTGCTCCAAAAATATATCCCACTTCAAACAAAGTATGTGTCTGCGTCACAGACTATATGATCTCAGATCTGTGCAAAAAAAAGTTCTGAAAAAGCCCGACTCTAATTTCTTCTACCAACGTAGTGACTCTGAAAGACGTGGACAATAGATAATCACAATTCGTAACCCGCAAACATACTTATGAATGTACTTCACTTGTAAACTGAAACCAAAAAAAAAAAAGCTCACCCTACCTATATGAATATCAGAAACAACTGTGTTCAATTTTCAAAACGAAGTCTGAAGTTTGAAACTTCACACGCTGTAAACCATCCACGTAATCGCCGTCATGACAATAAACACGATGAAAACCCTGAGGAGAAGGAAAAACTGTTCCCGCGGGTCTTCGGTCTCCAACCCCTCTGCAAAATCGGCCAAACGTGAATGCAAATTGCCAAAAGATTCTCGCATTTGTGAAAGTCTCGAATTTGTATCCGGGTTTCCATCACCATCTTCTCCACACAAAATCTCGGCGAACTCGCGTCCCTGCATATGGATTTGAGTCGAAATTTCGCGTGCTTGCCCTGATAGAGTATCTGTGACTCGATCTAAGGCGTCGAGTTCGCGATCTTGCCTTTCCAGGCTTTCCGCCAGTGGAGACGTTTTCTTTCTATTGGTGTTGTTATCAAGGTTGTTTCCACCTGTCTTAATATTCTCACCACGAAAATCTTGCAGCTCTATCGACGAAAGTGCTTGCGAAGAAAGCAAAGGCGTCTTTCGATCTTGATGCTGTGATATTTCTTCAGCGTTCACAGTTTCCTTCTTCAGTTCAGCGTTATCGAAACCCAGTTTTCTTCTGCCCTCGTTTTCCTTCTTTTTTTCCAAATCATCCTTGACCACTTCTTCCTGTTGTTTCCGCCTCGCACCTGCCTTCAACAGCGCTGCCAGTCCATTCGGAGACCGCTCGATCTGGGCTGATGTGGAATCTGATTTGGACGCACTCTTCTTCGTCAACTTACTACTTTGTGCAGATTCGATCACATTTCCGCTGCCACAGCCCACAGATCCTTTCGAACTTTGTTTTGTGGAATTTCTACCGGTTATAATACCGTCTATGCCGTCCAAAACAGATCCTGGAGCACTCGTAATCCCCTCCAAAACAGATCCCATGTTCAGGAATGTGTTGGATAACGTGTGCAGCGTTTGCATTTTCGAGATGTGAGCTCCGAAATTTGTGGTAGAATTTTTTGGCTCGGCATTTGTTACTTCAGATTCTGTGAGATTGAATGATAATCCCATGTTGTGAACGTTTTCGCGAAGATCAGACATGGATGGAAGGTTTTCGTAGAGCGTTTCGATATTTGCGGAAGAAGTGGCGCTGGTACCCGTATTGTGTTTCTCTCTGTTCATAATCGTTTCTGCGCCTTGTTCTTGATTGACATCATAGGCAACGTCGTTCGCGACATTGTTCTCAATATCTGGAGTCAATGCGAAGAAACTTGTTGGAGTTACAACCCTCGCTCCCCCACCACGCGTATTTCCCAAACGGATACTGCTGCTGCTGCTATTTGTAAAATTGCTGCTGCTCGTAAATTCGTTGTTCATGCCGATGCTCATGGACAATGTTGCAGAACTTGAGCTCGGTGCGGCCGTACTGCTGCTTGCAGCTCCAGTAGTGCATTTCGAAAAGTTCAAAGGTGGTTTCGTTTCTCTCAACCGCAAAGGACTCCGCCTTTCATCCTTGTTGATATTAAAATGCCTTGTGTCGTCTTCTGCGAATCTGTCTCCCGCAAATCTATCTGCCGCAAATCTCGAATCCAATTTCGAAATGATATCGATGTCCTGCAAATCGCACTGCGGACCGCCGATGCTGGAACGTAATTGCTGCGATTTCTGGATTTTTGGAAAACTTAAATTGTCATTATGTCCAGAGTTCTGATTCAGATTTGAATTGCTTCTTCTGCTCTGCGGTGAGAATGAGAAACCTGCGTCGTTACCAGTTTCAATTCCTCTGTTCCTGCCGTTTTTCGGCGACAGATTCAATCCTCTCCGCTGTGGAGATCTCGATGAGTCCAACCGGAATGGCGACTTTCTGATTTTAGCTTTGCTGTTTGGACTGGTGCTGCTACCTACCCTAATAGGTCCATTGGGTCCGTACTCCACACTTCGATCACGTTTGCCTGACTTGTTCATTCCGCTGGTGTCGATTTTTTTGATGGTATTGGGCACCTCGCCAGCAGTGTCATTCGTCTTCAAATGCGAATTCGCGATCTTCGTACCATTGGCATTCCCAGCCATACATTTTCCAACCATTGCTGATGCTGTCTGCAGAAAAGTTGACTCCTTGCTTGTCGATTCTTCCACAATCGGTATCACAACTTCGCTGTTTGGAGGATCGTTGTCGCTGAAGTGGAAACGTTGTATTCTCGTGTTTGCATCAAAAATACTCGTCGCATTAGTCGGAGCCATATCACCAGGCTGATTCAGATTATTCGACTTGAGACCAACAGGCGAAATAGTAACATCCGATGGAGTTCTTTTTCTGTCTAAAAGAGTTCCATACTCCTTATCCCATTTTTCCTCATCCGATTCGGAGTACTCCAAATTCTCACCATAGAAATCCGCGAAATCCGATATGAAAGATGGAATTGGTAAAAGCGCCTGGACGTTATTTTGATTCTGATGATTCTTTGATTTGTCCGGAGAAGACATAAATGATTCCACAGTCTCTGTCCTTTGTTTTTTCACCTCTCCAAACTGTGATTTCAGAACCAGCCACCTGTTTCGCAATTCTTTCACGACAGCGTATCTTCTTTTGTACTCGTCTACGGACAGTCGGGGTTTCAATTGACACGCCTTTGCCAAAACCTCTTCCAATGAAGTGATGTCGTGATTCACCTCATCTATGCGTAAATCGGTGAGCTCGATGGTCTCGTCCGCATCAGAGGACCAGGAGGAAATCTCGCTGGTTAATTCCTGCAGATACGCCTCGCAATCAGATACGACCAACGGGAACGGATCTTCGTCCATTTTGTTTGCAAGACAATACTTTTGGGTGGAGAATGTGGATCACTTCAGTCTTCGATTTTTCGCAACTTTCTGAAGCACTTTTCGATTCTGAAGAGAAAAGAAGAGATTACCGCAATGACAGAAATAGAATTGAGTCCGAAACATGCTCTCCTTTTTTTCTCTCTCAACTCTCGACCCTCAATCGTTTTCCGTATACATCTGAAGACTCCAACTCAGCTGTCACTGCAGAATTTGAACACTTCAACAATCTCCCAACACGAATACACCGAAAGACTATTTTCTCAAGCAAATTCAAAAATCGAGAAGCATGTGCTTCAAAATGTCCAACTCATTTTTGAGAATCTCCAAAATGCAATCTGTTCTCTCTCCAATTTGAGATTCACAAATACTTCCTTCTTAAAATGGATTCTCTCTTCGCCTCTGAGACTGCGAATAAATCACCACTCTCAATTTTGAATCAAAAAAATTACTTTCAACTTCTCACAAAAGACATGATGTTACCCACCCGCAGGAGGACTTCACATACTTCCACTTTCCACTTTTTCTTTCCACCCGTTGGCTTTTTCTACTTACTTAACGAGTTCTATTTCAAACTACTCGGCTGCACTTTCGTATCTTTCAGAGTCACGTCTTATCATCACGTCAAATCATCATCTCCTATCAATACACCTCTTTAAATCTTTTCAATTTTCTACAATACAAAAATTTGGTTTCTACCGGATATCAGCGCGTTTTTACCATCATCTGGACGACTGACAGTTGCGTTTCGGAGTCCCGACTACTCTGAGCTTCCTCGTGAGAAAGAACCAAGCCTAAAGCTTGGTCCTCCTCACCTAAAAATATGTTGTGCGATTCCTCGCGTGTCATACACGCAATATTTAAATTTCGTTTGATCACTATCTTCACTCCTCCTGTGATTTTTCCTCCTCTGATTCGTTTGCCACTCTCCTCTTGGGCACACTGTGTGCCAGAGGAGGCACACTGTATGCCCAGGAGGAGAGTGGCAAGAAGGCGCACAGGCTGGATGCGTATGTCACAACAGCTGTGACATACGCATCCAGCCTGTGCGCCTCTTCTTCTTGCATCCGCCTCATGTCGTTGTAGCGCATTCGCCCCATGCTTTCGTTGTAACGCATTCGCCCAATGCGTGTGCGTTATTGTGCATTCATCCAATGTGTTTCTACAGTCACCTCTTGCAGTGATTTTTTGCGCATGCTCTCCATGCGTCTTTATTTCATCCACCCATTGCGTGTCATTTCTTCCCTGATATCGCATCCACCCATTGTGAATGCGCTTCTTGTATTGCATTCACCCAGTGATGCGTTTTACTCTCTTTTCCCTCTCTTTCCTCTTTGGGATTCATTATTACTGCGACGATGTCGTTGCTGAGAAAAGGAATTTGGAGAGAGAATGAATTTCAATTTGATTTACATTTGGGATATTGATCAGTGGTTTTGTAAATTGTATTGTACCGAGAAAATATCACGAGTCATAATTTCACACATTGTCAAAAGAAATGAAAAAGAAATTAAAAATACATCCCCGAGTAACTGCTTCAATCAAAAAAAAAAAAATACATCCCCTCGCAACTGCTTCATCGTGTGCCGAAATTTCTGGTCCAAAGGCTCCTCCATATTTCCCTCCATAACTTACCCCCAAGAGCTCTGCCGCCATTCCATGGTCTCTCGCCGAAGAAGAAAGACTAAGTGAAGTCTTCTTCCCTTGCGTTGATTGTGATTGACTTGGAGTCGTCACAGTCACAAGTGACTGACCCATCGCATCCGATGATTCCTGAGAGCTTAGAGACGATCTTTTTGACCCCGGTTGCGAGCCTGGTTGTCCTTCTTCTCCAAATTCTTCTCCGTAGTCCAAATTTAGTGGTTGGTCCTCCTTCACAGACATCAATAGTCGGGGTTGGCTGGTTTGGGAATTCCGATCGTTGCTTTGGACACTCGCCATATCAGGGACCTTACTGGCATGGATTTCTGGTGTGCCCGTTGCCACTCCGTAACTTCCCGGCTGGGATCCCGGCTGGGTTGCGACGGTCATTTTGTTGAACGTTTCCGTGTTGGGTTCTCCGCTTGCTGGAACCGCGGAAGAAGGCAGACCGAAATTGTTGAAAGTTTCGGTCGGAGGAGCCGAAGAAGCCGGAAGAGAAGAACCCATGGCGCCGTAAGTGGTTTTTGGTATACCGAGAGAATAAGCGCTGCCGGTAAATTCACGGTTCAGCGAAATTTTCTGTGACAAACCGTTGATTGTGACGTGTCTGCTGCCGCTGAAATCCGGCGCGGAACCGGATCTAGCGATCACGTCGGATGGAAAGCGGACTGTTGCACCTTTCAACGCCTGTTGCGACGCTCTCTGACTGAATCGCGCTGGCATCGAGCCGAGTTGGGATTCGCCGGCCTCGATTGCACCGGCGGTGAGGACTTTGATGGACTCCTTTTTCGTCATCCTGTTGGAGGTGATCTGTGTCGGTCGGGAAGCGGATTTAACCCAGAAACAACGCTGACAACAGGTCGGTTGGTCGTGTTCCAGCATCATCGCGGCGACAGCGCCGTCTTCGGTGTTGACCAGAGCGAGATTACCGACATCCTCTTCGGTGACTTTCGCAGCGACGACCTGACCAGCTTTGAATTCTGCAGAGGTTGGAGTACTGATGTTATCATTCGCCGCAACCAAATCCCCGAGCATCGGTTGTTGCTCGTCTTCTGCGTAGACGGTGACCAACTCACCGTCCTCATCATAGACGAACTCCTCTTTGAAACCCCAGGAGAAAGCGGTCAGGATAATAGAAGCGAGGATACCGATGCAGCAGAGCAACGCGCCGCACACGACCATCATTGTGGCTTGTGCGGAAAGACGGGGGCTGAAATCCAGCGAATCAGCCAACATCTGCTCGAGATGTTCGAACATCTTTTTTTGGGTTGTTTTGTGTTTTTGAAAGTTAATTTGAAATGTCGAGTGCTGTTGTGTGAATCACAATGATTCTTGTTATAGAATTGCAGTTCCTCAATGAGACATCTCCATGAGAAACTTCCTGGAAGAGAGAATGATCAGGAGAGATTGGAAAAAAGAAGATCACGAGCTCAGTTTCGGCAGTAATATGCTCCATTAGCCACGTCATCATCAGCACGCTAGCCTCGAGAATCAACACCGCTTTTCACAACATAGTTTTTCACACACGCACACCGAACAACATTTCGTAGTCGCGCTTTCCAAGTTAACGGAAATCCACGACGACAAGAATAAGAGTTACAAGAATCACAGCAACGCTCTCAACGAACAACCACACGTATCTCGAGTTCTGAGTCAGATTTTTTTTTTTTGGAAACAATTTTCAGAGTCTACGTTTCAATGTCATCAACATATCATTCCAGCAATGAGAAACCCACTCCCGAAATGAAACGACATTCACTATCAACACACCTTTTGAAGACTTTTTTTTCGCTATCTCAAACAGAATGGAAATCTTTTGAAACTATGGCTGTACACGTGTGTACACTGGGTGTAATATACACGATTCATATGCGAACTCTGTATCGAAAATTCATTCGGTCATTCTTGCTATGGACAAATATCAGTATTATGGACGCCATGACTGTCATTGAGACATTGTGACTGCTATCATCATTGAAACACGAACTTCATATGCCGTATGAACATTTTTGGTATGGAAATATGCTGTTATCAATCAAACTTGCTGCGCTTATATCAATCAAACCTGAAACGGAAACAATGCTTCTATCAATCAAACCTACCCACATTCTCTCTGGAATTCAATTTTCTTGGAAATTCACATCAACAAATCACCACTGCTATGCGGCTAATTCTTGGAAAACTCAATCATGAAACCGCGAAACGAAAACTATCAAGAAACTATACGCAACTATACGCTTACGTGATATCAAAATGGACTATCGACAAGTAAAGCTAAATTTTCAATTCAAAATCATAAACAGGCCTTCCTTCCTTGCGCCACTGAGTCCTGACGACTCCCCTACGCCACTGACGTCATCACAAAATCCGCCATCGTTTTGTGTTTCTGGATGCCATGTGGCCCTGTTTCCACCGGCATTTGAACGCGCTTACTATAATTCCCCATCGGACTACCTGATCCCGCACCACCATGTCCACCAGTTTTCGCTGGCGGCAACGTGCAGACATACACGTAATAATACAGATCCTCATCCGATTTTGCATCCACGAACGGCACTTGTGCCTTTTCGATCATCACGCATTGGATTACCCAGGGTGATGAATTATTGAGACAGTACAATCCTAACCGATGCGCAGGACTCTTATGTGATACAGAGATGAAACACCCACCTGGTTTCAGCACCCGCAAAACTTCACACAGAGTTTCTTTGAAATCGCCAGCGCCTTTGACACGACCTTCCCCCTTATTATCGACCGAATCCTTTTTGAAAAACTTGTGGTTCTCGACCTGACTAGGGTCCGCGGACAACATGATATCCAGCAACGCTTTGTCATAAACCATGTCGAACGTGTTTTCTGGAAATCTCAAGTTGCGCGCGTCCATCTCTAAAACTTCGATAGTTTGATCTGGAAATTTACTTTCATCGGAGAAATACCGACCCATGATATCGACACAAGATGGGGACTTGTCGATACAGGTAATGTTTTTATGGCCATCGTTGTATAGACCGTGTGCGAAATCGGAATTGCCACAGCCGAGAATCAGATGTTCCGCGTCTTCGGGGTGGTAATACGCTAGCTTTTTGGTGACGATATGGCGGAGACGGTAGTAGTCGACGTACCAATCGAAACACGTGTCCTTTTCGGCGATGTATCTGGAGAGATTTTTTTGTCACAATCATCAAACGCAATTGAATCTATTTTCACAACAATGAAAAAAACAAAGAAAAGCTTTTCAAAACCCATTCACAAATTGCAAAACGAAACAAGAACCAAAACAATCTCAAAAACTATACCTGCAATCCCAATACTCAACATCCCAATAACATGGCGGTTTCTTCACTGGCATCTGTTCCCATTCCTGTAGACCATCCTTCACGAGTTGCGTGCCTGCTTTTTTGTAACTCGGCTTCGAAAATGCCTCTTCTACCGCCATGATACACGCGTGTTGCCACCTACTCCTCACAAATTCCGAATGTCGTTTAAACCGCTCCTTATCCTCCGGTCTCTGCGGATGTTTTGGGAAATCCACCTTCATCGTATCTGGGTCGATATCGATTGGTAAATCTTCATACAAATTCGGCTTGATGAATTCCAAAATCACTGCCGGTGTCGCCGTAGGATATTTTTCCCGAAAATATTTGCATTTCTTCCTTGCCAAAGCTGAATAGTTCCCCAAATGCAAACCTTTATTCATCATTTTCCTCTCGTCGTTCAATTCCATCTTGTTCTTCACCGCTTGCAACCTTTGTTGCGGAGAATAGCCACCGTTGTCATTAAACTCGCGTCTAGCCATCACATTTTCTTTCCGCTTCTGTTTCGCCCTTGCCCGCACACGCCGCGTGATGTTCTTCATTTCACCTTGATAGAGTTTGGAATTGGGGTCATTCATTCGATTTACCAGTTTTTCGATATCTACCATTGACTTAGAGCCCCTTCCAGCAAGCCGGGAAGATCTCGCCCCGACTGCTTCAGAATTCATTCTGCTATGAACAGCTTCGGAGTTAAATCTGTGGTAGGGGGAATGCACATCATACATGCTAGTCGTAGTAAATCTGGGATCAAATCTCGCGGTGGAAAATCCGTATCGTTGAAATTGTGTAAATCGGTCAGCAAGCATGTTATGGGAGTCTACACCCTGTAAACCAGGGTGGGTGTAACGGGAATCATGGGAATCTGATCCACCTGGTCCTCCATGTGCAGAAAGTTTGGACGCAGGTCCACTGAACGTTGGGTTGTATTCTTTTGATATCTCTCTGTTTATTCCATCTCTCTCGCTCGGTCCTCTCGATGAATTGGGTCTGGAGCCTGAGGCGCCGTCTTTGGACGAGGTTTCACTGCCGTAATATGCAGTGCCTCCATACATAGAATGGATTTTCGACGAATTAGGGCTAATCGGGATTGTCGAGTTCGTGCTTAACTCTTTAAACACAACTTTCTGAGGGGGATTCAAATTTCTACTCGCGCTCGTGGCCGTGGGGGCCATGAAATGTTTTTTCAGCGCGGTGCTTGTGGTTGTGTTGATGGAAGCAACTGCTATAGAACCGGTTGGATTTTCTTTCAAACCGAAATCGCCAGTGCTGTATCGCTTCTTACCGCCGAATTGCATTGAAGTGGTCGGCGAACCGGCTGTCAAAAAAGGATTCCCGTCCGGACTGTCTCGGACAATCGGATTGTCTCGCAGGATCATACCTTTGTTCTGGCTCGTGGTCGAGTTTAGCACTGGCACTGATCCCTGTCGTAGGAAACTCGATCTCATGGTGGCACTGGCTCCCACAGTGGAACC
>Ga0099797_101487_pt1 | contig 12266 bp, 6 predicted proteins | sample Uncmet_Sort48C_1_FD_89871 | JGI IMG/M metagenome (GOLD analysis project Ga0099797, IMG submission 89871) | Marine eukaryotic communities from CALCOFI LINE 67, Pacific Ocean - C012_Sort48C_1 | ecosystem: Environmental > Aquatic > Marine > Oceanic | place: Pacific Ocean: Monterey Bay | collected... | reverse complement strand
GCTGGCTGACAGCGTCGAAGGGTTCCCTATGCTAGGGACTCTTGATGAACCACCCAGCGTGTGGGATCATCCTGCGCCGGTGGCAGCAGAAACCAACCCAGATTGGTATGACCCCGAGGTGCAACATTGGGCCCATGCATTAGCAGGGCAATTTTCAGTGCCTTATGGGGCTCAGTTTAAACAAACCCATGTGCCCTCAACCAGGTTGGCAACACGATTGCCCAAACCTGACCCCCCAGCTGCATGCAGTGTAGGGGCGGCTACAGTACCTCGTCCGCAGGGTAAAGGTTGGGGACATGGCAAAGGTGCTGTCACCGTAGGTGGTATGAGAACACCATACGGGTTCAAAGGGGTACATTATGATCGTACTACCTCAACAGTGTCAGGAGCTATATTCTCGGATCAGGGCAGAGGCCTCCCAGGCGACAGACACCGAGTCGTACCAGGTGTCGGACCAGTATTTGCTGGGACCAAAGGGGTTGGACCTTCACAGGTTCTACCCCCTTGCGTTGGCCCTAAAGGGGGTACCTATTGGGATAAACTCCCTGCCAACCACCCTGATAACACTATGTATATCCCAGGAGTGGGTCCTGCCCGCGAATGGGTTATCCAAAAGGGCATGGCTAAACGCCCATCCCAGATAATGAAGGAAAAGGGGGCCGCCAAAGGCAAAGGCAAAGCCCCTAGGCCCCCTGTAAATATGTCTGTATTTTGGAATGCCATGCAAACAAGAACAGGAGCGACTATGTATCCTGTCGAAATCCCCACTCCCTTCTTCTTGGACAAGAACCAACCATCTAGGTTGGATGGTGTCACATGGCGTCCGCCTACCAGGCCACCCAAATTGATTCACCCAGGGGCAGCTTTTGCGCCCCAGTTCCGCCAAGAGGTGATGGTGATTAAGCCTAAAATCGTTCCTGGCCATGGGGCAGTTATGACTGCTACACACCCGTTGGCTAGCAATAATCGGCGGCTGGCTTGGAGGCCGAGGACAAAAGCCCTCCCATGGCACACCAAGAAAAATGACAAACCACAGAGTGATGCTGATCACGAGTGGGACAGTGCGGTAGCCAAATGGCAGGCACTGGCTGAGGAAGCTGGGGTAGTGCACAGTGGGTTGGCCAGAGCAGTGGCTAACATCAAGAAAGATCCAAGGAGCAAGTTTGCTCTAGAAAGAAGCTGCTGTGAACAGATCACAGATCTGTTTGACAACACACTGGCACGAAAAGCAACTGGCACCCTTATGGGAAGGGCAGGACATGTCTCTATGTACATTAGATGGTGCAAGAGCATGTTTACTCCACCCTTCCCCATATCTGCCATGAAATTTACAGCATATGCAGACCATGCACGAAGAGAAAAGGCTCCGGCCACACAAGTGGCTAGTGTCAAAAAGGCACTCACTCTTGCTCATACACTGTTGCAATTGGACTCTGACGTAAAGGTTCTCAATGAAGAAATGTGCAAAGGGGCAGTAGCCCGACAGTACAGATGCAAACGCATCACACAACGGTCCAAACCCCTGTCAGTGCAGGCAGTGAAGGCTTTGGAGGAAGCATGCGTTCACGCTAGTACGCCAGAAGAGCAAGTACTAGCCGGGACCCTTAGACTAGGAGTCGGGGCCCGAATGAGAGGGGCGGATTTGCTCCGCGTGGTTCTCGAACCACAGCTAGACCTCAACCCCAAAGGTACTGGGTTTATCGATGTAGAGGCGCACGTTACCAAGATGAACCGTGTGCGGATTGATACCATGCGTATGGCAGTGGATAGTACAGCCCACTCTTGGGGTATGTACGCTAGCAATTGGGCTGTACACTACGTTGCAGCCAGAAAGAGCCTCAAGATGGATGCCCATGCAATGGGATTCTTCATCCCATCTGTAGGGCATAATGGGAAGTTCACAAACAAGCCCATGAAAACGGATGAGTTGGCTATCCACCTCAGAGAGATCCTTATTAAATGGGGGATCTCCCCAGAGGAAGCATCCGAATATACCAGTCACTCTATGAAGGTTACCTTCTTAAGTTGGGCGGCAAAGATCGGGCTTCCTATGAAAGTTCGACGTATGCTCGGCTATCATGCCAAGGCTACCGACAAGTCCACCTTGGTGTACTCTAGGGATGTCATGGCATGGCCATTGCGCCATCTGGCCAGGGCACTTCTACTTATCCGGGAAGGATACTTTAACCCTGACAGCACTAGGTCAGGATATTGGACTCGTCAGCCGGATACGGCTAAGGAGTCTGCCTTCCAACAAGAGTGTGCACGTATGGATGCCTTCATCCTTGATGAGGCTAACACCGAAAATCGTATTCTGAATGACGACAACCCTTCGGTGCAAAAGCAATCCACTAAATTCAAGCGTGACCAGCACCCTTTGATGAAGAGGTTCGCACCAAAAGCAGTAAGCGAATCTGCCCCTACTCCGAGCACCAAGCTCAAGAGGGTTCGACCAGAACAGTCGAACCCCACCAAGGTCGTACCTACGATGACACAGGCAATGCAGGATGATTCTGACGACGATGGCCCGTTGATCGGTATAAAGGCAGGGGCCTCCAGTGCGAGGCAGCAAACGGCCTCTTCCTCTTATGAGACACCTATGTCTCTAGTTAAGTATGCTGGAGAACCCACCCTTGGTACCAAAGGGTGGCAAAAGCAGTTTATTGAGGAGTGCCAAGATATGGACCTCCATGATCGTAACCTCTTGCATATCGGCTTCGGTGCCGGGTTGCTGAGGCATAACCAGTGGACATGCTCCAAAGAAGCAGCTAGGTACTGGTTAGATAATGTAGAAACAGCTATCCTGGAAGAGGATCTCCAAACCGCAGAATGGGACGGAAAAGGTATCCCGTCTGCAGGTCGCTTTAGCGTCGCTCGAGTCGAACAGCTTATCGCTGAACATGCACTTCGTATCTCTGATGCGGAGGCCAGAGCCCCAGCTTTGGCCGACATTGAGGTACCAGTTAGCCCCACAGAGCCATGTGCAGAAAGCCTGTTGGACGAGCTTGAGGCAGATGTCATAGACGAGTTTGTAGGATACCCTCCGTTCGCCACTGAGGGCGGCACAGAGGAGGCCCATGAGGAACCTCCTGCTACCGTCCTTCAGGTTGGACCATCAACCAAGGCTCAAAAAATGAGGGCAGCTATAGTATTGCCAATGCCGACTTCTCGGCCTCTTTTGAAAGTTAAACTCAAGCGACCCTTCCCTGTTCCAGATGAATCCTCGTCCTCGGACGACGATAGTCAAGCTTCCATTATGACGATGGGAAGTGCTGTTTCGGAAAACTCTGTGGAAAGTGATTGTCCCTCCGAGGACCTCACTCGCTTGAAAGTTCGGGCATCCACGGATGTCGATACTTTGCTCAGAGACCTCCTCCCTGAGGAGAGGATCAATAATTTGTGGGATGGCGGCTTGTCCCCCGAACCCTTGTTCAGTTTCCAGCACACGTTTTCCAAGTGTAGGCATTGGGCTTGGTCCGAAGACCCTAATAAGTTCTGCTGCGGCAGACCTAAAACCAATAGCCACACAAGAGGAGGGTGCGTCCATATGGACTTTACTAGAGGTCTCTGCATCGACTGCCAAAAAGTGGCTAGAAGCCACTCTGAGGTCAAGTTGGCAGAGTACTACCATACTTGCGTAGCCACAATCGAAGGCGACAAAGCCAAGAACTGGGGCGAAGTAGACTAGATCTACGAGTCTGCTCCTATTGTATATAATGGTAGCTTTTGGCTCATAGTTGTGTTCGCAACTTTTTGCCTGTCGTGTGTTGCAGTATGCCTACGTCACCTGCAACGTCCGAGACCTTCTTTGTCCACCTGGTCAAGACACACAATCTTGACCACATACAGGCGGACTTTGCCCGCTGCAATTGGCGTACAGCGGCTAACTTTGCTTGCTCATGTGGTGTCAACTACAACAAGATTAAGCAACGCAAGTTTGATGAGCTGGTGGTATGCCGCCTTCTCAACTTTCCCAATTTGGCAGCTTTGCGGCAGCAGCTGGCCCCACCAAGGGAAAAAGTTAACCTCGAAGGTCTTTTCAATGCCTGTACGGTATTGTACACCAACCATCTGGTTCAGTGGCAAAGCCCTGACGCGGCTGCTAAGCAGCCCCTTGTTCACGCCGATAGGAAAGCTCGTCGCAACCAAGTGGCTGAGCAGTTCCGCATGGGAGGACGTAGGTTCAAAAACAGATATGAACACGGATACTGCGTGGAAAACGATTTCCACGGAATGGTCCAAAGAGACCAGGTGTTCTATGTCCACCCCAAGCAATGCCCTAGCAGAGAGCAGGAGACGAAGATGGAGTTTGTCACAGGGTTTGTTCAAAACCAAGCTGGAGAGGTCCAAGGACCCCAGCGACCTGTGGCTGACATCTCCGACTACATCTCCCTTGATGAGGCTTACCAGCGCAGAGGCACAGGTGCCCGAGTTGGTGGAGTCATGTCTTACTATTACCATGACATGATCCGTGACTTCCTTATGGAAGGCCTGCGCCACATTCCTCATCGCAGTGATTTGTACGCTCCTATCTTTGAGGACATTATTGCGGCAGACAAGGAGATTTGGCATCAGCTAGGTGTCAAAGCAGATGAATGGGGGGAATCCCTCATGGTTGATGAGGGCTCTTGGATGTACCCTCTCGACTGGTATGTTGAGAGCATCCTGGAGATGCCCAAGATCGCTCAACTCCTAGCCCCGCACCTGGGGCAGGCTCGAGGTAGCAAGAGGACCCCAAACCCCCCTGCTTCACCCACCACCCCAGTGAACCAGCCAGGGCCTAACCCCAAAAACAAGGCCAAAAATGACCGACGCAAAAAGGGGGTTAAGGCGGCCAAGGCCGAGTTGGCTGCTTACAGAGCAGGCCAGACTTATACAAAGGGTGGCGGGGGTGGCGGGGGTAAAGGAGGGGGTAAAGGTGGAAAGGGAAAGAAAGGAAAGGGAAAGGGTGGAAAGAAAGGACAAGGACGAGGGGGAGGCCAGGCCCCGCAAACGCCAGCAGCTGGTGCTGACGCAGGAGCAGGACCAGCCCCCCGCACGTGACAGAGCTGCTGCTCTTTCTCTGGGGACAATCGTAAAAGGCAATTCGACCAGGAAGACGATGCAAGTGACAGACGCGACGCTTCAGGCAAACCTGTAGCGCAGTGTCTTGACAGCAGCGGATTCCCGGCTAGTGCCATCATGTCCCCCCCTCCAGGTTGTTTTCAACCTCAGGAGATAAGCCCTGCAGTCCAACCACAGGAAACTCTTCCCAAGAGGAAGAAAGTGTCTCCAGAGGAGGGTCAGGTTAACGGCCTCTTGAATGAGTCGCGCGTTGACCTCGAACATCCCCCAGGGGACCACAGGTGCAGGTTGTCTGGACAAGCAACGGTCACACAGAGCCAAGAGCCCTTTGCCGATACGGCTACCGTTGTGCCAGATAAACCGGTGCCTTGTACTATTAAGCCAACAACACATGTTAATGAAGTAGATGGGGATGGTATGCCCATCCCTGCCCCAGTGGGCATGCCTCAAGTCTTGGGCCAACAGGTTAGCCCTGAGCACCTGGGCCAAGATAAGGCTGTGTCTGCCGCTAATGCAAGGCCTAAACCACCTTTAGCTCTAGAACTATGTTGTGGACACGCTGGTCTGGCACTTGCGTGCTGTAAAGTCGGCTTTGTAGGACAAGGTATAGATTGGCAAGGCAACAAGCATAAGCCTGTTGTGCTCATCATGAGAATAGACCTTACTACAGAAGAAGGCCAGAAGGAAGTTTGGCGTATACTTACAGAAGAGAATGTTAGGTATGTGCATGCTGGTCCCCCTTGTGGGACCTTTTCAAGAGCCTTGGAACGCCGCATCTCAAAGCAGCAGCGGCAACAAGGAGCTCCTGACCCCAAGCCTTATCGTAAAGATTTGTGCCCAGAAGGGTTGCCCGGGCTTACAGGAGTCAGATTAATTAAAGTGCAAAAAGCCAACATTCTAGCCAACTTTGTGGCTACCGTTGTTAAATGGTGTTTAAAGAAGCATGTCCTTATAACCGTAGAAAACCCCACAAACTCTTTGATTTGGGAGCTCCCAGAATACAAAGAACTCCTGGCCAGAGGTGACGTTGAGAAGGTCAATTTCCAGGCGTGTATGTGGGGTGGACGGCGAGATAAAAAGACATCGCTTCTAGCCACAGCTAAAGTCTTCAATTCTATGGGGGTCATGTGTGACCATTCTCATGAACACCTCCCCTGGGGAGTCAACCGCTCCAAGGGGAAGTGGTACTTTGCAACTGCTGAGGAAGCAGAGTACCCTGCCAAGATGTGCCAAGAGATGGCAAAGCTGGCAGCAACAGCCTGTGATGTCCGGATACCAGGGTCCCTGGCTTATATTCAACCACGCCAGAAACCCTCTGAACACACAAGGTTGCAAAGAGAGCGTGTGGGAGTTCAATCCAGTAAAGGATCCCAACGCTTTACAGTCCCAGAGTATGCTCAGCAGTATGCTAACGTCCAGGTCGAGGACCCAGCTCTAATCCACAAGTTGGAAAGCATGGGGCCTGGCCGACTGACAGAGCCTCTGGTGATTGGGGGCATTCCATGCCCTGTGGAGACCAAAGTCTCCGACCTGCAACCTCGCAGGATAGCAGGGGGTGACGGGCGGGAGGTGCAGGTCTTGAGGTGCCATTTGGCAATACCTTGGACCAAGGAACAGTTCCTCCTTAAGTCTATGCAGGCTAAACACCCATTGCAGGAAGACCCCATCCTCTCAGACCATACTAAGAGAAGCGTGGTGGAACTCTTGACTATGGGTGCCAGAGCTTGTGTAGCCAAAGCCCGTAGGCGCCTTCAGCATTGGAAGGAGTGGACCTCCCGGCATAGCCGGAAAGAGAGGGAGCTCCATGCGCGCTTGCAGGAAGTCTTCCCTAACGTGGAGAACATAGTTAAGGGTAAGAACCTGTTGGCTTTTAAAGAAATGCTGAAATCCATTGATCACCCAGACAAGTCGGTGGCCGACCTTATGGTCCAAGGGTTCCCTATTGTAGGGGAACTCGAAGTCTCAGGGGTCTTTGAAACGAGGCCCCAGAGAGACGTGGTCATCGGAGCTGACCCAAAGTGGTTAGCTGCTAGCGCAAAAGAAGTTAGACGGAGCACCATGAATAATGTCAGAAGGGGAAAGATCGACAAGATCACCCAAGCCGTTTATGATCAAACCCACCGGAACCCTGACTCTGAAACAGCCAAAGGCTGGGCCTTTGGGCCATATTCGGAGGAAGAGATCGTCAAGAAACATGGGCCCACCTGTGTGCCATGCCGTAGGTTTGGGCTGGACCAGGGTAAGAAAATTAGGCTCATAGACGACTTCTCCGAGAACTTCCACAATGCCTGTGTGACTTGCTATGAGAAAGTCACAGTGGACGGGGTAGACGCCATAGCCAACTTCGCGAAGTTGTGGAGTAACTGCGTGGAGCAGGCTAGGCACGATGCCCAGGGTAGGTGGAGGTTCAAAGTTAAGCTGAGCTCGGGTGAGGTATTGGTCGGAGTCCTTCATCCCCAGTTTAGGGATGAGAAAGCTAAGTTGCTAGGTAAGTGTGTGGACCTTGAAGCCGCTTACCGGCAACTAGCTGTCAGGCCTTCACAAGCACACCTCTCAATAGTCTGCGTTAAGAACCCAGAAACAGGAGAACCAGAGTTCTTCGAGATATGCGCCATGCCTTTCGGGGCTTCCGCGTCGGTACATGGTTTTAACCGTGTGTCGGCAGCTATTGAGGCCATTCTCGTACAGATACTGGGTATCCCTTGCACCCATTATTTTGATGACTTCACCCTCCTAGTCCCTGAGGAAGGGGGTTTAGAATTAATTGAAGTATTAAAAGAAGGCCTTGACCTTCTGGGGTGGAAACTAAAAGCAGACAAAGAAACCCCTCTAGACAGTAGTTTTATTGCCCTAGGCGTAGTGTTCGATCTCAGCCAATGCTTCCATAAAGTGCCCAACCTGGTAGTCAAGAACAAGCCAGGTAGGCCAGAAGCTATCAGAGCGGACATAGCCAAAATACTAAATACTAGGAAGATATCGGGAATTCTGGCACAGCGTGTCAGAGGCAAGATGGTATTTGCCAGGGCCCAGACCTTTGGTCGGGTGGGTGCTATGGCAAACAACCTCCTACGGGAGGTTGTGGCCCTTGGAGGCCAAGAAATCACCACAAGCCCTGCTGTGACCCTAGCCATGCAATATTGGCACGACTTCCTAGATAAACCCCCTCCCCGCATTGTTCCCCTCTCCCCCCACCGGCAGCCTATAGTCATCTTTACAGATGGGTGCTGCCAGGGTGAGGATGGGATTGTAGAGGCGGGCTTTGGAGGTGTCATGTATGACCCTGAGGATGGGGCTTACGAGTATTTTAAGGGCATGGTAGAGGGTGTATTTCTTCAAGTGCTTACCCATGATGGCGAGAAATCGCAAATCGTGGGCCAGGCCGAAATAGTCCCTGTATTATCAGCCGTTTGCTGTGGGGGGACCGCATGAAACATCGGTGCTGCCTACATTACATAGATAATGAGGCGGCCAGGTGTGGACTCATTAAGGGCTACTCCCCAGGGAGAGACAATGCCTTCTTGAACCACCTATTTTGGGTGGAGGAGGGCAGGCCCCTCTGTTTTACCTGGTTTGACAGGGTGCCTAGTCCGTCTAACATTGCTGACCCCCCCTCTAGGGGTGAGTCACCACCCCCTTTGGTTTGTGGCTTGGAGACCCGGGTTTGTAGGGAGGTACCTGTACCCCCAGGGCTCCAGGAGGGGTGGGCTAGGCAATGGAGGGTGTATGCGGAATTAAAAGGTGCGCATTAAATAGGTGTGGTGTTTTTAGGAGGTGGTGTGGGTTTTTAGGGCCAGGGGTGCAAAGACCTGTGGCAAGACCACAAGCCCCTTCTCTAATTAAGGCCAAGGGTGCAAAGACCTGTGCTAGATTTTTCTTGCACAAGCCCTTATGAAAAAGGCTAGGGGTGCGAAGGACGTTGCGCTTCACGCAAGCTCCCCCCCCCCCTTTTATTTTCTGTCTTAGCTGTTGAGTGTGCGATGCAGTTGTTGACATTTTTATTGTAGTTGTGTGATGTCATTGATTTGTGTGGCTGAGCTTGTCAGTGCCCAAGCTCAAAAAGGTTCCACATTTTTCTGAGACATCATGGCCCAGGAGTTTCTCGCTGAGGCCTATGGAATCATCTGCCTTCCAAGTTGCGAACAGAGTCGGCAGTGCAATATGGTTATGTTCAAAAGTTGGGTTGCTCAAATGACAGTTCATTTTTCGAGATCTGCGACAGTTTTGATTTTGGACAATCTGCGACAGTTTCTCGGTGGTGAAGAGTTTTTGGAGCATTTCTTGGAGATTGCCGTTCTTTGGTCGCATTTGATGATTTGCAACATCAAGTATATTGACCGTGTTGGAATGCTGTGCAAAGTTTTCGAATATGCTGTTAATGAGTTTCCATTGTCAGTGGATGAAAATGTGGTTGATCATAGACTTTATGTGCCCACGTTGACCAACTCTCAGCTATCAACCATGGACGGAACTGCCAATGGGCAGATGGGCCCTGCTTTCCATGGCCAGATGCATCCTGGCTTCGCGATGGGCCCAATGGTCCCCTACGGAATGTACAATCCAAACTTCATGCAAGGTGGAGGCAACTGGCAACATATGAAAGGAGGCAAGGGCAAGGGCAAGAACGGTCGCAGGCAGAAAGGTAAGGGCAAGACCAAGGAGGCCCCCACTGTTCCCAAAGCCGAAGGTGTGCCAGCTGTGGCTGGCGACGCTGCGCATCATCCAGCCGATGCAGGCTGGGAGGAAAAGAAAATGAGGGAAGGTCCACAGCACGACAAGGAGAACAAGGAGGACCCCAAGGAGCCGGTTACACCTCGTGCGACAACCGAAATCTGTGATGCTCCTTGGTGGAACCCCCAAAGTCACAGAGCACTTACTGTGAGATCCCTCATTGGCGCGCACCGAGCTATGATGGAAGGTAACCTCCTTGCCACGGCACCCGATTGTCGTCATTGGTATGCAGTTTGCACTGTTGCCCGAGATCCAGTCCTCTACGAGGTCATGAGCAAGAAAATTTTGGCACAGACATGTGAAGTTCCACGATCGCCCGGCAATGATCCACAGTTGGTTGGTCCCGAAGTTCCACCAACCACATCACCGAAGAGGGCAGCCGCCACAGAGGCCACTACTCCGAAGACAAAAAAGGTCAAGAAGGGCAAGCTTGGCAGCGTGAAAAAGGGAGATACGGAAGGTGCTGTTGAGCTTGCCAAGCCAGCTGTGGAGGAGACGCCGGCCGTTGTACCCAAAGCCGTGGCCGAGAAAATTGACACCAAGGATATCTGATTATTTCATGCAACATCAAGGCCGGGAGAAGTTTGTCATCACGATGAATTTCTTGATGCTGGGGATGAAGATTGTGGAGTTTTGCACTATGCACGGCTACAAAAAATGGGCACTGAATTCATCCTGATTTGACCCGCATCCGGAGGATTTCGTCTTCACCGAAGAAGTCTTCTTTTCCCCTCATCGAGGGGCAAGGTGCTGAAGGGCGTGAAGTTTTCCATTGTGATTTTCAGCCTCGAGAAGAGGGAGAAGTTTCAGCCTCGAGATGAGGAATGGTTATCAAGTCGGTGTGCGTCATCACGATGGGCATCATCTTCAACTGAGGCTGTTGAGATGTCAACAGCTTTCACAGGGCTCCCTGAGCCCGAAAGTATTCTTCAGTCACCTGCTGAAAACTGCACTGTTTCGCATGCTCAAATGGCGCGCCTTATTTTGGCGTTTGACAGTAGAAATTAAATATTTATTTGTGATGTGACCGCATAAAACTTTTGTGCGCATGGTCCGCATCAGTGTTGTTTGGCTTAGCTTAACGGATCCTAGAAATGATCCCCGGTGGAATTTTGTGTTGGTCACGGCAAAAATAGTGTAGTATCTGTTCTTATCAGCTCATTGATTTGCACTAAATTCCTTCTCAGCCTTTTGGCCATAATCAAGCCGTGACCGTAGTTCTCAGTCTTTTGACTTGATCAAGTTAGTATCTGTTCTCCTCCGTTGACCTTATTTTGTCTGGCTATGATCAGTGTGTAACTGTTCTTATCAGTCGTTGTGCAGTGACCTTCTCAGCCTTTTGGCGATGAACAAGGGAAACGATTCTCAAGCGATTCTTGAGCTTTGATCAAGTGTATCAAAGTTCTTATCAGCTTGAGGCATACCTTCTCAGCCCTTTGACTAGGAACAAGGGGACTGAATTCTCAAGCATTTCTTGAGCTTTGATCAAGTGTATCAATGTTCTTATCAGCTTGAGGCATAAAGTGATGCAAATGCCACGATGATGACATCACATAAAGTAAGCTCAGAAATTTTTGATGTACAGTTCAGGTTGACCACAGTGATAAGGACTAATTCCCACAGTTGTCTGACCGGCAGTGTTGTGATTCCGCGACCGCGAGTGAATAGTCCAATGATGACCTAAAATTTCTGGTCAAACTCTACTTGATGCCGAACTGATATTAATCGTATTTCTGAGGACTGAATTTACGCATATAAAGTTTGATGTTTTGTGGCAAATGTGTTGTGTCATGAATTTTGAGCCGACCCCCGAGGATGATGGAGTCCGGTAACACCACGACTCACTCGTGAACTCGGCATGCGGTACGTCGTGAGCGGTTCGAGCGCCCCTTCGGGGGCCCATCGGGCCGTAACACGGGGTTGTGATCCGCCATGCTGAGGCTGTTGTGCAGGACGGAGTGCAGTGGTGGTCGGGCCGCTTCTGAGGGGCTAAGCGCGGCTAAGGGGGCAGGTGCGCGACGACCCTTGCGAGTGCAAGGCTATAACGGGAGAGGGCGGGTGCCATGAAGAGACGGTCGGGCGAGAGGGTGGCTGAAGGGTGGGGAGGGGAGAGGGGTAAAACCCATGTCCCGTGACGAGCCTTCGGGCTATAAAGGTTGGACGTAAGACGGGCGGTTGTTAGGTGTGAGGGCTTTGCCCGCTTTTATAGGGCCGACCCTGGCTTAGGTGACCTTTGTGGCCCAGCCGGGGGGGACCCAGGGGGAGCAACGGAGGCCAACAGAGGGCGACCGGCAGATTTGTCTAAAACCTGCGCGTCGAGCAGGTTTCCTGGCGTGTCGACCCTGCAGGGGCACGATTGTCGAGAAGCAGGCCGCGGCCGTCGAGAAATCGGCCGCGACAGCCGAGAAGTCGACAGCGATTGTCGAGAAATCGGCCGCGGGTGTCGAGAATCGGCCCAAATTCCCGTTCCGTCG
>Ga0099797_101486_pt1 | contig 12272 bp, 10 predicted proteins | sample Uncmet_Sort48C_1_FD_89871 | JGI IMG/M metagenome (GOLD analysis project Ga0099797, IMG submission 89871) | Marine eukaryotic communities from CALCOFI LINE 67, Pacific Ocean - C012_Sort48C_1 | ecosystem: Environmental > Aquatic > Marine > Oceanic | place: Pacific Ocean: Monterey Bay | collected... | reverse complement strand
TACGGGGGAAAAGAAATTGGTTGAAAAGTACGGGGGGAAGGAAGTACAGAGCCAGATGGGACAAGTTCAGCTGGACAGAATGGGAGCCCGAGATCATATATAAGGAGCTTGTTTTGTTATTATCACGTGCCTGGCCTATTTTCCCCAAGGTGATGCAATCGAGCGCTATAATGTCCAACGCCATATATATATATATATATATATATCGAATAGTAGTTAATGGGGTTTAGTACTAATGGGGTTTAATTACAATGGAACCCCCATTTAGATTAAACCCCATTAATGGAGAATAATTAAGGAATATGAGAAGGAATATATTCTAATTTTATTGACACCACAGGGGGGCGCGGCCGAAGGCCGCGCCCCCCTGTTCTGTCTATTTCATTAGAATATATGCCTTCTCATATTCCTTATATATTCTCCATTAACGGGGTTTAATCTAAATGGAGTTTAATCCCCATTTTAACCAAACCCCATTAATATTAAACCCCATTAACTACCTTCCAATACATATACATACATATATATATATATATATATATATATATATATATTTAAGGCGAGGTGTTGGCCCGCTTTTGGCTACCCTCATGATGCCTCAGTAGAATACTTGCATTACACCCTGGCGTCGAAGGACCCTCAACCAAGGAAATTAAGGGGATCATTGGGAGCCGGCAGTCTGGGGGCCCACAGTCTGGGGACCTACAGTCTCGGGCCACCGATTTTGGATCTGATCTTGCACTCAGCTGTTCTTTACATTGACTGGGGGCCTGCAGTCTCGGGCCACAGATTTCGGATCTAATCTCGCGCTCACCTCTGCTATGGGGGCCTATAGTCTGGGGGCCTCAGTCTCGGGCCACCGATTTTGGATCTGATCTCGCACTTACCTGTGTTGTGGGGGCCTGCAGTGTGGGGGCCTACATCCTCGAGCCTCCGACTTTCGATCTGATCTTGCACTTACCTGTGCTTTACATAGACTGGGGGCCTACAGTCTCGGGCCACCGACTTTGGATTTGACCTTGTATTTAAACTTAATTGTGCGTTACATAGACTGGGGGCTTACAGTGTGACGACCTACAGTCTGGGGGCCTACACTCTCGGGCCACCGATGTTGCATCTGATCTTGCGCTGTCTTTTGCTTCACATGGACTTGTGTCCTACAGTGTGGGTCCTACAGTCTGGGGGCCTACAGTCTCAGGCCACCGATTTTGGATCTGTTCTTGCACTTTCCTGTGCTCTAACAAGAAATATAGAGGACCCTTCCACGTGAACGTTGTTCACGAAATTAACTGAAAGTCGAAACGTAGTATGCAAATATATACATATATATACATATTGACACAGTTTTTCAAGTATAGGTCGTAATATTCTCTATCAGAATGTTCTGATGCTTAGTTATAATTGACAGTGTTGGAGACCTTAGCGCCGTCTGGCGCCTGTCTCGTTGCATAGATGGCAATGTGTTGGTCCATATGTGCTTGTTCCGCTTTGGAATCCATCATACTACACAAATGTATTGTGCTTTTGCAGGCCACATAGTTGTCCCTACAATGCCTGTCTGATTTTGTGCAAATTTCCACGCACTTTAGTAGCCATGTTGGTCGTCACGGAGGTCCAGGACTTCTTCCTCGGGGTCACGATTGCCGGACCGGAATAATTAATTAATTAATTAATTATTTAATTATTTCTGACCCTTATTCACCGGCGTTTTATTCACCCGTGTTTTTTTACCTGGAATTCGGTGAAACAATTAATTCATTAATTATTATTTTTATTCAGGGGGGGTTATTAATCCCAGGGTGGGGTTAGTTGTCCCTACAATGCCTGTGTGATTTTGTGCAAATTTCCACGCACTTTAGTAGCCATGTTGGTTGTCACGGAGGTCCAGGACTTCTTCCTCGGGGTCACGATTGCATGCAACATTGATGAACTTTTATTCGTTTAAGTCGTAAACGAACCCCTTTAGCCCCCAAATGGTGCTTTATCTAGGATATGTGAATGGTTTCACCACAATTGGGGCCAAGGAGCGGCCTATGTGTTTATAATCGAGGAGTTAAGCACGGGAACATCTCATGACCATCATAAATGATAACATGTGAACATGATCATGAAGGAGCACATGAATATGTGTGGGTCGTAACTAGGTCATGTGATGCTCCTATGTGTATAATGTCGGCATGATATACAAAAGTCATATGACCACAATTTCATATTAGTGTCATGACATTATATAAGTTTCACAAAGGAGCATTGTGCCTCATCAGCTTCACAACCTTATCATGCACCTGATATCCATGTGATATCAGCTTCACATGAGTTCTGAAAATAGTTCGCTTGCACATGATGTCCATATTGCTTTCGCCAGTTGTTTGGTTGTATGAGGTGTTATCTGACATGACTTGCGAATTGTGGTGTAGGTCTGCCTGGCTGGCAACACATTAATTAAAATTGAGCCTTGTGGTTTACATTGGCATGCTAATTAAGTATAACTCAGACCCTGATGTGTAGTGAACAATGCATTGAATAAGCTGATTTCCATGAACCATTAGTGAACACACAGGAAACCCTGTGGATTTAAAACCCGTGGCATTTAGGACCCAAGGATCAGAAGTGCAATTACTCAGAGCTTATATTTCCAAGAGGAAGAAGCACATGTGTGAGCAACTACAATGCGGAGTGGCATATAAATCCATAAATGAATAGACATGCTCGCATTTGATGTGGATGAGTTTCTTATGATGTTCAGAGGCACAGTAACTTCCTAATAATAGGTACACCCCTTGTTTGGACAACCCCCATGGTGTCCTTAGCATTTTCGGTTCATTCAAAGTGATCGAAAACGGGTCTCAGCGATAACCAACCCCTTGTGTCCTTATTTGGGCGACCTTAAGTCAAGGAAGACACTGTAACATGTGTTTCGTAATATGTATGTAGGATTTGCGTAGTTTCTCGAATTCTTAAATATGTACATATGCTAGTTCATGGGAATTTTGTATAATGTTTGTAGTTTGTATACATTCCAAGAAAGCCCTACACTCTGTGAGGTTTGTATTTATAACCCGCAAAATACTTTTTTTGTTTTTGTATGGGGTATCTCGTGAATGGGTATTGAGGGCTGTCAGACCTCAGGTGATACATGAGCAGAGTCGCTTGCAGATGGTCCAGAGCATCGCGGCACGTCAGGGCCTCAAGGAGACCGTGCAAACACACTTTTTGGTGACCATACTTCCGATGAAGTGTGCTGTGCCAGCACCATACAAACACAGTGATAGCTCAATATTCATACATATATGATATATTGTACATGCGTATTTATAGATACATATATATATATATATATACACACTTGAATATCTCCCTCTCTCTCTACATATACATATATGTACACATTGAGTACAAACAATAAATTGTGGAATGGTGTTGGACAGTATGTGAACATATACTAGAGGAACGAACGTTAACGCCGAGACATTTGAAAAACATGTGGACAATACATATATATGCGGTTGAGTTGCAAAGCATGTGAGGATAGTTGTGAGCGTCCGCATGATTTCTCGATGCATTCATTTGTATATTGTGTCTTGGTTGATCTCTGGATGGTTTGTAAATATCTTTGTGATAGGCTATGTTTGTTTATGTGTGTATATATGTATATATATATGAACATATGTGTGCCTTGAACAATGGGAAGCCTTCCTTGCTAGCTCCATGCAAACATGAATGCAACATCATAGCATTTTTTGTACACCTTTCATGGAAGTCCGTAAGTGCTATGAGGTTCGAGTTAAAATTCGAATAAAGCACGGAACCGCATTGGCGTGGTGGTCGAGGTGAGCCTCTCCGAACATCTAGGAAATCATGTTGAACTTATCGTGTGATTGTGTTTTCCACATGTGGGATGTTTGATGATTTGTTGGCCTTTTTAGGAGATTCGAAGATGAACCTCCGAACCTCCAAATAGGTTCGAATATATAGTCACTTCTATGTCGCATCCGATGTGGTACATTGGTATAGGCATACACCATGCACAGATGTCGATGTTTTGAATAAAGTTTGGCTTAAGTGTGCTTGTACCTCGCTGTTCCCTCCCACCTAAACCGCTGGAAGTGGGTATGTGTGTCCCTGATGACCACGAGGGCAATGACGACGGTCGGGAATATGTGACCCAACAGCATTTGCAACCAGGCAGGTCAGCGTTACTGAAGCCAGCGGGTGTGGCTGGCGGACCCACGACGGGCGAAGGACAGCTGATCGTGGAGTCCTTTCCATTAACCTTCCAAGGGTATACGTACAAGCATGGTGTTATCGCATACATTGCCGGTCGTGCTCCTGCCCCGGTGGTTATTGTTCATCACAATTACGCAGGACTGAAGCAGTTTGACATTGATCAGGCGTGCTTTCTCGCAAAGTGTGGTTATGTGGGTATTGCAGTCGATCTTTACAAGGAGAGCAAGCTCATTGGCGAACCAGATCAAGCCTTGACATATGCCTTTGAGGACCGTGACCCGAAGCGCACTCTTGATGGCTATGGATTTGTTAAAAAGGGGAGTATGACTGATGGGCAGAAGGAGCGTGCCGTACGTCATGGCAAGGGCGCCTTTTCTGCAATGATGGGTTTGCTACGAACGCCGGTCTTTTACCGCGACTTGATGGGTGCATGGCTTGACCATGCACGCACGCATCCAGCTGTGCACCCAAAGCTTGCGGGTGCCATTGGCTATTGCCTAGGCGGCCAGTCCCTGCTGGAGCAGGTGCGCGCAGGGCATGAATTGCAAGCGGTTTGCTCTTTTCATGGCCTACTCCATTCCCGTCCCGAGATGCCTGGCCGCGAGCACCCACGCGGTGGTTTCTTCAATCGCATGACTGCAGAAGAGTTCCAGGCAGATAGCTCTATCAAGAAAGCACCGAATAACTATACCAAAGGGTGCAAAGTGCTCATCGAAAACGGCGACTTGGATGAACATGTTCCGACTGAGTCGCTCGCTGAGTTTCGAGCAGAAATGGACGCCGCTGGCATAGATTGGCGTTTCAACAATCATAGCCAAACCCCGCATGGCTTCGCTCTCGCACCAGGCATGTGGGGCACGCGCTATCATGAGGATGCAGACAGGCGCTCCACATTGTCCATGCTCCAGCTCTTTGCAGAGACATGGCCAGAGTTCCCACAATACCCAGTCGCTACGAATGCTTGTGGGACTGTGTTGGGGCAGTCCATCAGAATAATGGCCAGGCTCTGAGGCTATTTTCTTATTGAGGTGCCAAGGAAACGGATACGCTAACCTCGCCATAGTGCCTATGAGTCGCTACAAGCAGAGAGACCTGGAGTACCTTATGGATTCTTGGATGATGGCAGAAAAGAAAAAGGTGTTGATGTTTCAATGTGTTCGGCAAACTTGCATTCATAACCCCAACATGTCCCGCAGAAGCAGCATATGCAAAACAAACAATGTTGTTTCGGAACGTGTACGCCATTCTGGATGAAACATACGTCATTAAGCGTGTGGTTAGCGAGGCTCCCAACACATGATGGTTGACACACATTAGCGAATTCCGTATAAAATGCAATGGTGGTTGGAACTGTTTTAGCTAAACTGATATTATATCATATGTAATTTTCATATAGCGTAGCATGTATATTACCAATACTATGAAACGTCCAAGCTCCCGATAAAGCGCCCGAGGGCTCGTTAGGTTATATGTGTATTAATATATATATATATATATATATATAGGGCAATTGTGATTTTCCATGGTAACAGTATACTTACTTGCATGGCAATGGGCTAAATCACGAATTAAATATGCATTCATCCTTCGAGGCAGCGCACATTTGTTTAGTGTGATTGTATCAAGCCAGTGGCGACATTCACACAATCTGGTAGTGGAATGTGCATACGAAAAATACTCGATGTATGTTGATGGGGGAGATATGTCATACACATGTGATTTTCTAAATTGTTTGGGTGAATAAAGGAAAGGTTTGTGTCGCGGAGAGTGTTCAATTGCATATACGTTGCGCTCTTTCATAATGCGAGGGACACTTAAGGGACACACATCAAACCTTGAATTTTCAATGCTTCGAAACTGTACAAATCAAATATTCGATTTGCTCAAACTCAAGGATCTCGAACATTGAATTTGCAAGGATTGACAAGCTATGATGCTCTCCTTGAATGTTCAAGGCTCAAAACCTGGAATCATGTAATATTTACGTGTTAGACGCCTGAATGTTACAGGAGCCGAATCCTTGAACGTTCAAGGATTGCATTCCTTCAGAATTTGATGAGTTCGAATCCTTGTATTCAGTAAAAAGGGGGGGGAGGGCGACAGGCACCTATATATTGCAACCAAGCCCAGATATCGCCGAGGAGGTGGCTGCTTGACCGGGCCATGGGAGCTATGATGTGGGAGGAAAAAATGTGTTCCTCCCCTGATGGCCAGGACTCAAAGCTGCAGTAGTCCAGATCCCCAGATAGTTACAGCAACGACTAGCACATGAACCTGTAGTCAAAAGGTATGTCAAAAGGTATGTCCACGTCATCGCGGGGATGTTTGAAAGCTCTGTTAATTTGATAAGTTCGATAATGTACTTCAGTGCTTTATCAATATCGATTGCACTAGAAAATCCTGGGTATTTTCTTGTGAAGAATACAGGCAAGTTGGTATGGACGGACACCCCTCGGCCCAGGCAAGGGCCTTGGTGACCTTTTGTTGATTTCCTTGACAGATTTTCTTGCACAAAGAACGATTTTTGTTTTGGGTGCGTTTTTCGAAAATGTATTTTCCCCGAAGGGCACTCAAAAGAACTCCCAAAAATGGGGTGTATATGGGTGTATGGGGGGGTTTAGGGGTTTAGTATTTATATATATATATATATATATATTTCCTATTAGCCGATTGGCTAATTCCAAGCTTGCTGACCTTAGAACCTGACCTTATATAGCCAACTTGATTGTGTTTTCCTGTGAAGAATAGCTGCAGGGCTAGCATCCCGAAGCCACAGCTTCCAAGGCATGCCCTTTGCAGCACCGCCTCGCGATGCCGCCGCGCATGGGAAAGTTGAGGAGGAAGTGCGGCAGGAGAAAATTGCGCTCTCAGGGAGCTCCGCAACCGGTCCTGCGGTGGTCAGCAGCAACTTGTGGAGCGGGATGGGATGAGGGGCATGGTGCAATATTGGACTTGCAGCTGCTAAGTTTCATGTGCCCCATATATACCTAGCTGTTTTTTCGGCGCAAGTTTTAAGATTTTTAAGGCGTTGTGTCTTTTTTCGTGTTTTCCGGTCCCGGAGCCTTCAAAACAGGCCGGGGACGTGTTTAAATGCATCGGGGATGTGTTTTGCATCGAATTTGCATATGGAAATGGGTAAAATCATTGGAAAATCAATAAGATCCGAACATTTAGGGATTTTACAATTTTGGGAGTTCTTTTGCCAGCCCTTCGGGGAAAATATATTTTCGAAAAAAACACACCCAAAACGAACAATAAAAAACTTAAAACATATCAAGTTTTTTAAGCAACCAAATTACAGCTAGGTGTAGTTGCTAAGTTTCATGTGCCCCATATATAAGTGGTTTTCGAAATTCGTTGGTTTCCGAGGCCAAATAAGGCACATGCCAACACCATGCCCGTATATGCAATTGGCATCACAGAGGGTCACGGCCTTCTGCCCAAATATTTGAAAACAACTTATATAGGGAGCGCATGCAGTTAAGAACTTGTAGCTTCAATGCGATGGAAGTGGGCCCTTTGGGAAATCATAGGAAACGTTGAAATTCAATTGGAGCACACTCGATGGATTCTGGAATAAATGTCAACTAGAAATCAACGACTTCGATGTTCAATTGGTTGTCAATCGTTGCTGGTGTTGTTTTCCAACGAATTATCAAGCACTCAAGTATTTGGAAATGTGTTATCAATTGATGTTCAATACTCTCAGATGTTGCTAACAAATACACTTTGCAACATATTTTGAAATTGAGTAAGTATTGGATTTACATCACACTAAACAAACAAAGTATACTTGTATATGTTGTGGCCCACAGTCGGAGGGTATGTCACGGTATGCCTTTGACAAATGAGACGATTCGTATCAGGGGATTGATATGCAAACGTCGAAACACAATACTCATGTTGAATGGAGTTCACATCGCTTCTCTGGGATATTTACATGTGCGAGCATACATGGTATACCACAGGTCTAGTTTTTTGATCGGCGTGCTTCAGTTTCATGTTGTTTGCATGTGTTTGTTTTGCAAGTCGTTACACATAGTTGACACGGTGTTCATGATTCTTCGAAAGCGTTCACCTAAACCCGGTCTTGCTTGCACGTACTTTTTTACTTTTTTCGGCCGGATTCCAAAATATGGATTTGGGCACGAAACTGACAGTCAAAAATGCTACGGACGCAAAAACACTGGCAAATTCGGTGTCTCGGCGATCCGAAACCAATGGACGACGTCCCGGACCAGGATTCGGCCAAAATCCATGAAAAAAAAGTTAAAACTTTATTTTGCCTACCCGAGTAAGACCGGGAAAGTGTTCACCTAAATATGCAGTTCAGAGATTGCCAAACATAACACCATTGTGTCTGGTATCTGTTTAGGATGACTTCTAACAAGCAGGGGACATTTATATTATATAATATATATATATATATATATATAAGTTAGTGTCATTCTTCATAGTTCATATCTGTATAAGCCTCTCTCTCTCTCTCTCTCTTACTCGATCTCTGTTTGTACGATATATATATATATATATATATATATATATATATATATATATATATATATGCTGAACCTTTTTGGCTCAAGGCACTTCGACCCAAGTGACATAGGGTGAGTATTCCGGCACCGTCTGTTTATAGGATACCATCCCAACTACACCTGGTGCTGAGGGACACGATTGTATTGATACGCGACGGCCAAAACTTAGTGGCAAAGATCCCCTTTAGCTGAGTGGAGTGTTCAGAGCCTCATTGATACGTTGTCTGTCTAGTGCGGTGCAAAGATGCCCACTTGCTGAGTGGGGCCCCTGTGCTCCCCCAATAAGTACTGATTTGTGGTAGTATTGAAATCAAAATGTCTGGTGCTGACAAAAAGTTTGGTTGGTTCCCAATGCCACTCCCGGGGCGAGGTACTGGTCTTGCTGCCCTCGCTGCGAGACCGAGTTGTACCCCGATGCTCGCCAACCCAGAGCCAAGCTATTGGGCATATGGCGGGTCCCGAGGCGACCATCTTGCTTGAGGTTTCATGCAGAAATGTGTGCATATTGAAAAGGCAGCGCAAGAGCTCCTTTAATAAGTACCGATTTGTGTTAGTATTGAAGTCAACATGTCTTGTGCTAACAAAACGCTTGGTAGGGTCCCAATGCCACTAGCAGGGCAAGGCATTGGTCGTGCTTTCTCGCTGCGAGACCGAGTTGTATCCCGATGCTCGCCAACCCGAAGCCAAGCTATTGTGGATATGGCGGGTCCTGTGCCGAGCAGCTCGAGTATTCATGCAGATAGCTGCGCAGATTGAAAATGCAGCTCAAGATTTCAATCAGGCTGCTCTTGCCAAGGTCAAGGAACAAAGATCGGAAGATGTATTTCCACCCATGATTGAGGTCCTCCCTGCCTTGAAAATTCTGTGTGGGAGGGGGCTGCTAACACCACCACAACTCCAGCCCATGATGATCTGGCAGGGGACACCCCTAGCAGACAGGAACAGTGAGCCCCAGCTGAAAATTCACAGAGTTTTCAGGAGGTTTATGAAGCTAAGGCATCATCTGTGAATGCAAGCGATTACATAGAGGAACTGCACGGTGCCATAGAGGACGCCCAAGACAGGTTAGATAAGTGGACTGGCGTCTGAACAAGAGTCACTGGTGGATGCACAACGAGAGCCCAAAGGGTTTTGGGATAAGATAAGGCAAGAGGATAACCTGCAGACCGAAGTTAACAAGCACCTTACTCCAGGACTGCCACATCAGCTGACAGGTTCAGCGCAGGGTGCTGCTGGTGCTTCCGCAACCGATGCAGCTGACATCGCATCTGAGACAGTGCCAGCAGTGATAGCAGCAGATCCAAGATCCGTCATCAAATAAAATACATGCACCTCCAGTGCACATGTCGATCAGCATTGAGAGCGGACGTCTTGGCCGGCAACTGACGAGCAAGAAGGAACGTCTTGATGAGTCGCCAGCAGATCCGGAGTGCTCTATTGGACCCTTGCAGAGTATGCGAATAGTCTGGATGAATCCTCCCACTCAGGGTGAGGTTGCTGAGATGGACTTGTCTCTGTGCTTCCCTCGCAATGCTGATGAGCTGGTTGAGTTGGACCTTTGTTTGCTAGACGAAGATAAGTTCCGAGAGGACATGAGCCCAATCTTCTCCTGGCTTCCCTCCTGGCTTCCGCTCGGAGGACGCTGTTCGCCAAGGAGATCCCGAAGGTGAAGAATAGGGGCATAGGAAGTGGTGAAACCCAGATGAAAGCGGAATTGCAAACACCGGACGAAGTTTGCACACTCCACTCTGCAACTCGTAAAGGCCGCATCAATGTGTGGTAGTGATGCAGATATATGCAGATGCCATCGTGCGCATCAGGGCGGGCTGCCATGTTCGCTTGATAAGTGAGCAGCTAATATAAGTTGTTTGACCACTTGCCTGCCACCTTGTTTTGAGCTTGCCATCTCTCTGAAAGAGTGATTGGGGCTCGCCGAACTTAAGAACGAGAACTCAAGAGAGCTCCTCGGCGCCACTCGTAGCGTCTGTAACACGTAGGCATGAACATGCTTGTGATCCTTGTCACATGCCTTGTAGGCTCACTGTCACAGCCTAGTCTAGGTAACCGTAAATTACTCTGCCATATTGGGGTTATAAATGTGCCTTTGGGCAGCGGCCTGCTTAGGTTAATTTGTACCACTGCCTACCTAGGTCTCATAATAAATATTATCTTGCAGTTCAGTTGTTTGCTTCAGGACGAGAATGTTGTCACTACGAATGTCGTATGCCACAATATGTTCAATCTCAACACATCGACAGGGTGCTAGCACAGCTCGATTTGGTGTCAGAGGCCAATATGTTTGGCAGTTAGTTCTTCAACGTCAAATGATGGCCACCATAGCGTGTGCATAAAAATACACATATGAGCATGTAAGCTTTTTCTCTATGATTACATATGGTCGGTTTTATATATTATACTTTGTGAGTTAACAAATCTGGCAGGTAAGGCGCACCGCAAAGTTCCAATTGTGAGAGTTGCTATGAAGCAGATAGTTGCGCGATATCATATGTTGTAGGATCTGAGTGCTTTACACTTACAGCGTTTGTTTGACATATGTGTATATATGTGTAAGTGTATCTCTTTATTTCTCAATATATGTGTGTATTTAGCACAGTGCTTGTTTTACACGGATGTTCTCTCTCTCTCTCTCTCTCTCTCTCTCTCAATCTCTCTCGGCTCCGGCCCATTGGTTGGGATTCTCCGGCCTTTGTTTGTTGAGAACTTGTACAGTGCCCTTCAGTTCTCCAATTGCCCTCCCCAGCTTTGCAACACCCCCAATTCGGCCGTCTCGTCTTGGCTGGCTAAGCCCACCATTTCCCTTCAGAGCAAAGTTCTTTCCATTTTGTGCAACAGTGCCCAGACGGATTGGTCGGCACTTGTGCACAGGCGACTCCTAGTGATATCCAGTGAGTATACCGGTAGTATTACCCCCGCCCTTGCCAACCTTGAAGCCCGCCTCCCCCTCTACAATAGTACTGTTTCCACTGCTATCATTAAGACCATCGCCAACTCTTGGTGCACCAGCCATCGATACCATGAGCAGCATCGCCATATGTGTATCTTTGGGTGTGCCTCAGTTCGTCCCTGCCTCCCCGAAACTGGGGACTTGGACACTCTTTCGCACTATCTTGTCTGTCCCCGGCTTTGGCGATGTATAGAAGAAGCCACCGGATCAGACTCTTTGTCTTCTTCCCTTGCTCGAGTTGGTGCTTCCACCGCTTGGTCGGACCTTCGGCTAACAGCTATTGCCCACCACGTGTACCACTCCCTTAAGTTTGGGTCCCCCCCTTTCTCCTCCCACTTCCCCCTCTTCCGGGACATTGAAGCTGTTAGCCGAAGGGCCCTCCTTGCTGCTAGCATCGCTCATCATGACATCCCGACATAGCTGGTGGTGCTGAACTCTTGGTAGCGCACACCGGCAAAAAAACAAAACACAAATATATATATATATATATATATATATATATATATATGTCTCTCTCTCTCTCTCTATATATATATATATAT
>Ga0099797_101485_pt1 | contig 12276 bp, 7 predicted proteins | sample Uncmet_Sort48C_1_FD_89871 | JGI IMG/M metagenome (GOLD analysis project Ga0099797, IMG submission 89871) | Marine eukaryotic communities from CALCOFI LINE 67, Pacific Ocean - C012_Sort48C_1 | ecosystem: Environmental > Aquatic > Marine > Oceanic | place: Pacific Ocean: Monterey Bay | collected... | reverse complement strand
GGCGTTTCAATCGTTTGCTGTTTTCTGTGAGTTTAAAATGAGGCGAGGGTTAGGGTTGACGGACAAGTGGAAAGGCCCGAATGTGCTGCGGTCCATCATTGTCGGGCTGTGCCTGGACAAGGCAGCTATAGAAATGCCCCACTACGGCGGGCTGCTCAGTGGCTTCGCGGAAGAGTTTTACCGCTCCGTCATAGTAGACTGGGACAAGATTAAACCTGAGATGAACCGGGACGGGGGTCAGGATGACTCTTTCCGGCTCTTTCAGGCCAAAACGTACTTTGAGGAGCACGACCGAGTCGACAAGGAGAACAGTCAGCTACTACTGCGGGTCAACGACCTCCTGCGAGTTCAAAAGGAAATTCTAGAAGAGTTGGTGGAAAAAAACATGCTCACCGCTGTCGGGGTAATGAAACGAAAGATTGACGAATCCATGGAGATGAATCAGATCTCGTTCCGTAGATGCAAAGCGGCGGAAAAAAGTGTCGCAGAGGCCTCGCAGGTAGTGCTCGGGCGGCAGAGCCAGAACCAAGTCAACTCCACGATAAGTTTGGAAGAGACCCGACGGTCTAAGGGAGAAGTCCGGACGGAGACTCTCGCAACGATATTAGACTCCTTGAAAGAAGCTGAATTGCAAAATTTAGTGACAGATCTTGGTACGCACCGTTCTAATGTTGCAAACTCTTCCGTCATGGGGAAACTCTTCAAAGCCATGAGCGAGCAGGAACGGTTGGACTTCGTCATGTTCCTTTCAGAAAACACGACGGAGCACGAAAAAATGTCGTGGCTTGAAACCATGCCCACGGGAAAACGCGATGGTGGCTTTCGTTTCATGCTGAAGAAGATCTTGAACGGGGAGCCCTTCCAGGACATTGTCCAGAGCCTTCGGGGTAATAGCAAGCAAGTAGCGATAGACACGAAACTCCTGAAACCAATCGCAGAAATGAAAGCAGACACCTCTCTGAACAGCTCCAAGCTCCACAAATCGTTCTTGCAGACATTGAGCGCGTTCTTGTACGATGATGAGAGCGACGAGAGCGATGGAAGCGGCGATGAAAAGGAAACGGTGACTGGTGATTCCAATGGCCAGCAAACAAGTAATGGAGACAAGCATGCTATAGAGCGCATTGAAGATGTGCACGCGAACGCCCTGCTAAAACTCCAGCAAGTTCTGCGCCAAAGGGACGTGGCCAGATCGGACCGTGAAGCGCTTCGAAACAAAGTGGAAAAGCTAGAAAAGAAGGTAAAAGAATCCTCCGACTTGATTATGAAAGCCTCCCGCTTCAAGAGTGAAATGGACGAGATTGACGAGAAGGAGAAATCGCAACTGAGCAGTCTAGAAGCTGTGAACCTGAACACGGATACGTCTGCCAGTCCGAAATTGGCGAAAAAAAAGAAACCGCGACGAAACAGCTTTTTCCAGCTTTTACAGAACGATGCGAAGGAGAACGTCGTTGCGAGCAACTACGGCCAACCTGTCGGGGCCGCGAGGAGCCAGCAGCCGGGCCCTGTTCAGGCGGTGGCCACGGAGCCGTACCTCGCTTCGCTCCAGGAAAAAACGAAAAAAGGCCCCATGACTTTGGAAGACACGAACTTGATCATCATTTCGATCTACCAGGACAAGATAATAGCAGACTCATTTGCGGACACTGACATGCGCCCGAGAGACCACCTCTCGACGTTTGTGAGGACGTACTACGTAAAGCAGTCGGGATCTCGCTCTATTGCTGGCAAAAGCTGCTCAAACCTGCAGTCGGCACTGATGAATTACGCGCCAGAAAATTTTCGGTGTAAATTATTTGCCCTTCTCATTGGGTCTTTGGAGCCGCGAAGTTATTTGAATCGCGTTGAAGCGACGGACTTTTTTGTCCGAATTTTGATTGATATATTTGAAATTGATGAAAAAGAGCTTATGATTAGGAACACATTGCCGGTTAGTTTGGTCGACATTATGGGAGACGGACTCAATTTTGATGGGCATCGACCTTGCCTTTTGTCCGCGGAGAAAGCCACCTCGATCATCCGAGGAATTTTCAGCGCCGAAGACGTAAGTAATTTGTGTTTTGTTCTTTTTCCGTTTCATTGTCGTTAATGTGTTTGTGCCATCGTTTGGTGAACCCCTTTTGTCTTTTTCTTATTGTGTGTGCGTTCTGTCTGTCTGTCTGTCTGTGCCTGTGGCCTAAAACCGCGTTTCCGCTGCTATTGTAGGGTGGAGTCACCGTTTGGGTCAAGGTACGGAATTCCTCTTTCTGTTTTATCGTTTCTCTTTCTGCTCCTGTTCGAGCCTTTTTCTTTCCTTTTTAACAAACCCAGTGCGCTAACGTAGTCTTTTTTTTCTTCTTGCTAATGTTCAGGGTTCGGGCGGGGCTTTGAAGCTTTTGGAGTCCATAAGCAACATGGAGAATGGTATACAGATCGACCTGTTCTTGTACGAGATGATGGTAATATGGTCCGCAGTGCATGAGTTAGAAATTGAAGTGCTTATACAAGTGTACGAAGCGATTGACGTCAGCAGAAACGGGAAAATAACGTGGCACACCTTTCATTCCGTAATCGACAACATAATCGGCACGTCTGAAGCGGTTTCAATGAAGGAGTATTTGGCGCACACGGGAATCGACGATATCCTCGCCCCAGAAGCATTTGTTGAAGCCACTCTGAATTGCCGATCGAAGCTTCAACACGATTTGTATCGTAAAATCTGCGTTGCTCTTGATGATGCGGAAAGAAACGAACTGGAACAGTACAAGCAGAACGTCGACAACCTGCTGAAACGAAGCTTGGAGTTTTTAAAATCCTGCTGACGGTTGCGGTAATTACGAAAATGTTTTTTTAAATTAAAGCTTAAACGTAAGGCGGTGTGGTGTATATTAATCCAGTGTACAATATAAGTAAAATGTCCATTATCTTGATTTAATTTTATAATTTTATTACTAATTTGTAACTAGATTCGTGCGACAAATAACCACTTCCGCACAGTACTTTTTAAAACTGAACCAGTTTGTTTCTTTTTTTCCCTTCTGCCCACCAAGTTGCCTCCTCTTCCTCACATTCACTACTACTCCAGCTGTCGTCCGATGTAACTGGGAAGGTTTTCGAGAGAAAATCGTCATAATTTGACTTTATTTTTTTCGCCTCTTTTGCTAGCGCCCAATCTACCGGGCTGCTTCCGTCGATGGAATGCCTCTTAGTGTAATTTTCTCGACTAGAGTCGCGGAGCCACAGTACAAACACCTGCTGGGTTTCAAAGAAGTAATTGCCTGGATCTTCTTTTTTGCTCTCTTTCATTCGTTTGGACATGTTGGAGAGGATTATTGTACAAATAATTTATTAGAACGAAAATATTTTGCAATATAAATGTGCCGCTGGAGATAATTTGATTGTTCGATACGGATTGTTTTGTTAATTGAAAAAGGTTCGTTCGTTTTTGACTACTTGACCGCTTCACCGCTCCGCCCATTCTTGCCCAAGCGACTACGACAAATACGAGAAGAAGGAGTCGGCGCCCAACACTTCCGGCGGCCGGGCGGAGTTCTAAATACACCACACAACACTGCTTTGCTTCGTTTGCTTCGATCGCCTTGTGTTGATTTTTTTTGTAACCCCAGTTTTTTTTTTTGGAAAAAAAACCGTCCCTGTGACCTGCTGTGATCCTGTTGCAATCGATTTCATACAGACTTCTATACAGTCCTCGTATTATTACAATAAATAACAATTCACTCTTACCAAGTTGGTATTTAATGTAATATATAATTAACTCCTGAAGAGTCTGTACCAGATGTATGGCGGTTTTACATTTTATATATTTTTAGAAAAACAAAGCCCCAATGTACATACGAATACCATATGTGTTGTACGAGGATACTAAATACTATGTAATCAAACCATTGACGACCCCTATCAAATGTCGCTTGAATATTGTACTTATTAGACTATAGTTGTAATGCATAATAAAAATAATCACATACCATCCAAGTAGAATAGGAAAAATCAAAACAAAAAATTTAGGATCTTGCCTGTCGGCAAATTGGGCATTTCTTTGTGAAAGAGAACGGCGAAAGATTCGTGCTGTCGCTTCCTATGGAGCTTCAATTCTTTCTCTTTTCGGATCATTTCATTTTTGAGGCGCTCCTGATCCTTCTTTTCCTTCCGGGACAAATGTTTTTTCCCACCCTTTGGCTTTTTTTCGTCCCTGGCCGTGCTTCCGACGTGCTGTTGTTTGTCCTTGATGAACAGCCAAAGTTGTCGCCGCTCTTTCGCCGACAAATCCAACTGGGCGATCATGTCTTTGCGGATTTCCCTGAGGTCCGTCACGGTGGTGACTTGCAAATACCTCATCGACCTAGAGTAGCACTTTTCTGTCAGATTTCCCTGTTTCAATGCCTCCTCTATGGAAACCTGGGGCACGCCTGCAGCCGGGGCCTTTTCTTCCGCCAAAGGCTTCTTCCCCGCTTCGTCGCCTTCGACGGCCTTGTCGTCCGGGGCCTTGTCGACAAAGTCTGTCAAAAATGCACGATCCTTCAGCACCAACGATCGCAGTAGGCAGAGGTCCAACCGCATGCTCGCGGTGACGGCCCATGGACTGTGCTTGGCGACCAGGTGGTGGCCTGAGTTACGTTTCGCAAACTCACGGTACCCCAAACCCTGCACCATAGAACCTTCGAGGATTCGAATTAGATCCTGCCCCTCCACGATCATTTTCTCTATGTCCGCCTTTGTCAGGTCACCTTTCGCGCTGGCAACATCGTCAACAGTGTTCAGAAGCTTTTTCTGGCGCGTCTCGGCCATCTCCAGCACAGATTCTCCTTTCATGTTCAAGAGGTCCAGCGCTGCCCCCTTGCTCAACAAATACACGACGCAAGAATTGCGCCCCCAGATGCAGCCATGGTGCAGCGCAGTGTTCCCTTCCTCGTCTTGTAAATCGAGCAAGCACTCCCCGACCGTATCCACCAAGTACGTCAGTGATACAGAATGGTCGTTCATTACAGCCCCATGCAGTTTTATCCTATTTATCCAATCCCAACCGTTTTTTTTGGCCCGACCTACTATTGCCTTCAACGGCTGTATACCAGTGAGCCCCCGCGACGCAAGGTATTCGCAGCGGTCTACGCGCGGCCTGGGTTGCCTAGTGGGTTGCCTAGTGGCAACCACCGAAGTCATCTCAACCTAATATCAAAAATGTGTTCACGACACGGACGGTACAAAACCACCTCAATATTTTATTGCAGAAATAAAGCACAAGATATAAACGTGCATTCTATGTTCAATCGTTTCCATCATTGTGTATCCGCGTATAATTTCTACTTATAGGCGAAGAAAACAAAAAAAGATTGTCTGTTTCCCTTTGAGGTTCCTTACCGCACCTTGTTATAAATTGTACGAGTGCTGGTCGTCCTCTGTTGTGTCCTCAGTCCTCACTCCTTTTCCCTTTTCCCTCCTCTCTCTTCTTCTTCCACCACTTCTTCTTCTTCTTTTTAATAATAGCCACAAAATCAAAATTATCAATGCTGTGTTTATATATAATAGTATAAGTATAATGTCGTCGGTACCTTGGTATTAATAGTAGTAGTACAGGTAGAAAGAGTTCGGTTTGTGTGTATGCGCTCTCGCTCCTCCGATGCATCCGATAGTTTTTTTATTGGAGGTTGATAGTAAACCCGACTGAAGACGAAGCTGTGAAATTTTGTATTTTATTAAATTTTCGAAAAACAAAATAAAGAATTCCTGTATATGAATTACTTTTCAGTTTGAGAATCATGGGGTGTCCAATTTCTCTTGCGGTTGTTTGTTTCCTGGGTGTAGTTGCCCACCATCCTGCCGCCGCAAAAGAGTTTGTTTTTCAGGGTAACCCATCCTCCCAGTCAGCATCGTCTAGAAATACGAAAATTTTCAACGAAGTCCTTGCCGGCCTCCGATCAGGGGATTCAGTGTTGATTAAGAATGAAACCTACTGGCTTGCGGGAGGAGTTCGTGGTTCTGGTTTGGACAATGTTACTATCCAACTGGACGGAACGCTGAAATTTCTTCCAGGGCGAAAAGCTTGGCCAACGGAAAAGTGCGTGGAAAAACGGAACCCGTTGCAGCCTAAAAAAACTGGGACGTGCGTGCAGGAGGCGATCTTCTTTGCAAACTGCACGGGCCTTACGCTGACGTCGTTGGGGGGTGGTACGCTGGATGGGTCTGGTGGAAGCTGGTGGGGTTACATCAATTACCTGTTGCATGGAGAGAACCGTCCTCGTCTATTTAGTCTACTGAACGCGACCAATGTGTTGGTGGAAAAATGGAGGTTTGTCAATTCTGCGTATTGGACGTTTACGGCGTACGACATATTGAACCTCGAGATCTTCGACTGCCATATTTCGAACCGTGTCAACGAGGATGATGGCCACGGCGTGGCGAACCTGGCGGCGTTCAACACTGACGGGTTTGATGTCGCAGGGAAAAATATTCACATCCACCATTGCAGCGTTTGGAACCAGGACGACTGCTTCACCATTCAACCACTAGATGCGCGCGGTTTCAATGCGCAGTGTACAGAGAATGTGCTTGTGGAAAATGTAAATGCAAGTGGGCTAGGGCTGACAGTTGGGGCAATTCACCCAACTCGAGGACACAACTGCATCCGGAATGTAACATTTCGGCATGCTCACATGCACCACACCTACAAAGGAATTTATATTAAGAGCGGAAACAGTTTCGACCCACAGGCATCTGGAGAAATCACTAATGTTTTGTACGAAGACATTGTCATGGACGCGCCGGAGCAAGTACCAATTTGGATTGGGCCTGCCCAGGAAGCCGACAGTAAAGGCGCATGCTCTTTGCTGTGGCCCATTCTGTCCTCGGACTGTCCTCCACCACCTACGACAATGGATTGGACAAACATCACGCTGAGAAACGTTGAAATTCGATCGCCAAAGGAAAGCCCAGGGATAGTGTTTGGCAACTCAAAACGACCAATGAAGGGTGTTGTGTTCGACCATGTTGTGGTAGATCCTACGGACCCATCCAAAAAGCCATGGGGAAAAGACTTTTACCATTGCGAAGGGGTTCAAGGCATAGCTACAAATGGCACAACCCCTGTGCCACCATGTTTCAAGCAGACGAATGTGAAAAAAAGCGGCAGCAGCCATTGGTGATTAGTCGAGATTTCAGATATTCGTACAGTAGAGATAGTTCAAATTATTTTTATTCCTAAATCGTAAATTATTACTATACAAAACGATATACTTTTACTGAAAATTTTAAATAGACGATCTAAGTATAAAAAAACTCAAAAAATAATACAATGCATTTCTATTCTAAATCCATTTATTTTGTTCTTTTCCTATTTATTGTTATCGTATACTTTACATATTGTAATAACAATATGAAAATCACAACCAACGAAAGAAGCTTCTTTTCGTCTTCTTCTTTTCTTCTTCTTCTTTCTTTTTTCTTCTTAATTTTTTTTATTAATTAATTATTATTTTTGTGTTGTTACTTGGTGCTTGGATGGTATTAATACCAGGTACCTGTAGCAATAAATTGTATGAACAAACAGTCGATTTTTAAAACTCAAAAGAGACCGATGCGCACCTATGAATCGGTTTATGAAATATGTATTCAGTCAGGTTGATTTAACGCATTTGTGTCTGTTCATTTTTCTGGAATTGTTTGAACGTTGATTGCAGTGTATTATTTTGTTTCGTTTTGCCTCTCAACATGCTTGCTTTTCGTAGGGTGTTGTCGTCCGTTAAGATGGTGCCGGTGAAGCGTGCCGTGCCCTCCTGCCCTGCCAATGTGGCCAAGGGCTTTTTCAGTAGTAACAGCGGTGCGATGGATTTAGATGGTAATGAAACGGTCGAAGAGTTTGTTGCAAAAACTACCCTTCCGTCTGGGGAACGTGTGCCTGGTTGGGAAGCGATAAAGAGGAGGCGTGGGCCGGCCGGGATGCGATTAGGAAACAAGCAGAGGAACAAGCGTCTTATTGGGGACGCCGTGAATAGCTGGTACCCGACGACCTTAGAGGAGGCTCTGGGGGGGGATTTCACCTCTTTGAAGAAAGAAAGGCGGAAGAACCAGCTAGAACGCTTGCGGCGTAGGGGAAAGGGCCCGCCGAGAAAAGGAGAGGGAAAGCGCTCCGGGAAAAAGTAAGTGGTGCCAAGGCCTCCTCAGTTGGAAGGGGTGTAAAATTAAGTGCAGAAGGGGGAAAAAATGCATTTTTTACTGTGTACAGTGTGTGTATGAAAAAAAAATATTATAAATCTCAATATACAATGTATTTAGTATTTTATGACGCGTTTACTTTTTTATTTTTACGTTTTTAAAAAACACACAATAAAAGAAACCTAAAGTTCCAGTTGTTTAATGCTGTTCGAAGAAAAGCACGGCAGCCGCGATGCTCTTGGGATTTGCCATTTATATTGTTTTTAGGGTTTGAGGAAGCTAAATTTAATTATGAATACTTAAATTAAATAACAGCCAATTTTCTTGTTTTTTTATTGTTTTTATCCATTTCTTTCGGGCATCATCAAAACACATGTACACGTTCTAAAAAAACTAATGATATAGTACACGTTTTTTTTATAGTACACGTTCTAAATAGTCGGTGGCATGGGTTGTTCTGCTAACAAAACAACTCCGGTCCCAGCTGGAAAGTGAAGGCCAAGAGGTTGAATTGATTACGTTTGGTTGTCTTTCTGGAGGGTGCCAAATACCTAGGATATCTTCGATCCTTCTCCTCCCCCTCAATGCACTTGTCGTGTATACACGCAAACTTTTCAATATCGGTACGGAGTACTTCAGGCGTTTACGATATTGAAAAAAACGTTTAAGAACTTACGTGAGATATTACAATAAAAAGTAAGATGTCAATAAAAGTTAACCTCCCGCTCTCCTTCATTTCTCCGGAAGGGACAGCCCGTGCTTGGAAACGAAGGCGTCGATTTTGTCCATCCGGGCGGTGTTCTGGTTTGCCTCTGCGTGCCCCCGGCACTTTGCCAAGAACTCCTTCGTATCGGGGTACTCTTTGTCGCCGGCCAAATTTTTCCACTCGATGACCTCGTCTAATACAATGCCGTACGCTTCGTCTACTTGTGTTGCGGGGCATACGCTGTGCTGGTCCTCGCCGAGTTTTCCACCAAGGAAAGAGGGCAACTGGTCCCTTCCCCCCACAACGTAAGGGTACAAATGTTCCTCTAATTCTGCCTCGGAACTGCCTAATATTTTGAACTTTCCCTTCGTCCGCTTGGGGAGAAAGGGCCGAACCGCGGCCCACAGCGTAGAAATGATCCACCCGGCGTTGACGAGGATTACCTTTTCCGTTATCTCTGGGTAATACAATATCCCCTTGCTGGAGATCTGCTTAATGACCGAGATGTAATTGATCATCCCTAGGCCGGCCCCGGTAATGTCGCAGACGATGATGCCTCGCACTTTCGTCCCAGACCGGCGCACGGACTGCCAGGATTGCTCCAAGTAAACAATGTAGCTGTCCGCGGTCGCGTCGAACGCGTCTGTGTTGAAATGGTGGGCAAAAGTGATGTTAGTCGGGTGTCCCGAGGGCGCAACAAAGAGAAGGAGGGAGGGGGAGAAGGAGAGAAAGAAAGAAAGAAAGAAAGAAAGAAAGAAAGAAAGAAAGAAAGAAAGAAAGAAAGAAAGAAAGAAAGAAAGAAAGAAAGAAAGACCACGACGTATGGATACTTGGTCGACCCAGTCGTCAAAAGTCAAAACGATTGCACTTACACTGATCCCTGTACAGTCCCGCCAAATCTACGACTCCCATCCTCTCAGCGAGCATAGGGCCATTGTTCTTCGATTTTACCTTCAGCAGGCCAGCGTAAAAACAGAGGTCCCCCAGCCTTGCCCGCGCCGTTGCCGCCGTGGGCGCCCCGGCGGCCCTCTCCCCCTTGGCCTCCTTGGTCGTCTCGCTGACGCCCGGGGGGCCCCCGCGCCACTCCGGTACCATGTGGGACAAGAGCCTAATTTCTTTCCTCCACGCAATACTCAATCGGAACATTTCTGTGGAATTTTCCATGGGGTCGTCCTCCCTGGACTGTGCAAGGACGTACCGCCACATTGTCGTGTCCTCTTTTATGTAATCCTTGGCAAGGGTGTCGCCCGGCTCATCGGTAAATTCCTTCAACCTTTTACGAAGTTCTGCAATGCCTGCTAACTCTTCTTCTGTGAATTCCACGCCCGGGTCGGAACCCAACGGGTCTGCTAATGAACTCATGGCAAACGCTTTTCAGACTTGCTACAAAATGCCAACTAACCAACTAGCCCCCAGCGAACTAATAAACTAACTAACGAAAGAACGAACGAGACTGCCTGGTCCCTTCACGCTCTATATTATCCTGGCCTCTTCTCACGCGTGTGGTACACAAACAACCAAGACGTCGTCGTATTATAAAAGGATGTGTAAGACACGAACAACAAGTTGCGTATACAAAATCAATCGAAAACCGGAACGATGGCTCAGAAGGCATACACTTGGCTATTTGCTTATCTTTCCCTCTCTATCCTTTTCTAACTTTAAACGTGAAACTTACCGCCTCCTTGCGTTGCTTGCCCTCCTCCGCCCCAGATTAGTTCCTATTGCCTATTGCCACATCATCGGGCTGGACAAGATAATCCACAATTAAGGATATGTGTTTATAGAGATATCGATAGGAGACCATTTGGAATAGATAAAGCCATTTTAGATATAGGAATTTAAATGATTTATTATAAATGATATTTAAGAATAAAGAAATAGAATGAAAAAAGTGATAAAATATACCTCTTTTATATATACACAGTATTGATAATTAATATAATATATATATCCTTAATTATGGATATTTATATTGCCCACCCCCCCGTTTTGCTTTTTGCTTTTTGCCCCCCCTTATTTTGTAGAATTATATAATTTAGGTTTTATTAATTAATAATATAGAAATAAGGAAGGGGCAAATTGTCTTCTATTTGTTGTTTAAAATTGTTTAAATTAATCGATACTTCTACGATATTATACATATTGTGGAATAAATTTAGTTTTAATTATTAAATAGTATTATAATTAAAGTAAATTTAATATAAATATATATTTAAATTAGAGATAACGTTTAAATTTACAATATCCATCTCGTCACCAAAATTGTTAAAATGTCGTCATCAATTAAAACTATTCATAACTGAAAAAAACATTCATTTTAAAATTTTAGATCATTCATTTTCATCATTTGCCTCAAAAAAGCTCTAATATTTATTTATCCTCGTCTATGTAGTGTACATCTATATAGATACTATACATACATGATGAATAGTCAATATCACGTTTCATTAATTCTATTTTAGATTTTAAAATATATTTGTATACTTAATATAGCCAATATGATTTTATTTGTGATGTTTTTATTTATTCGAAGAAGAAGTTGGAATAAATAATATAAATACATTATTAGTTTACATTGAATTTTTCCTATTCAAAAATATTATCCTCCCACAGCCCTACAGTCTAACACCACACATCAGAGAAGAAGATCAGAAATCAGAAGATACCAAGCACCAATAATAAGCTCTAAATCACTCAGTCACTCACTCAGTCCTATCATGATTTTCCCCAAAAAAGGCTCAAGGCTCAATCGAAACCATTTCACCAACCACAAAACAAATTATGTGGAATGGAATATATAACCCGTTTGAAAGAATTAAGGTCAGGTCCGTCCGGCTCAAGATTAAGAAATTATTATCGAACTTTTTCTTTCCTTCACACTCACGAACTTGGGTTTTTTGTTTTGTTTACTGTTTCTTTTCCACCACTACCACTGTCGTCATCATGGCTGGCAACTCACAGAGGATTGTCTACGGTGGGATAAAACCGGCAGGGGTGCAACGTGCCGTCGAGGCGGGCCACATAAACATAGGCATGGTGCGGGAGAGGGAAACACTGGAGCTAGACGATAAGACGCTCCAAGCACAGCACGAGCATGCGGAAAAGTTGAGGGCCCTGGAAGTGCAGTCGTTGGCGACCCGGATCGCCGTACCGACGGACGACCAAGAAGTGAAAGAGAAGCTCATATCGTTGGGGGAGCCCATTATCATGTATGGGGAAGACAAGGCGGACCGTCGCCTGCGCCTCCAAAAGGTCATGGCCAAAGCTCAGCTTCGGGAAAATCCTGACGCAGAGATTAGAGATGGCCTTGCCGATGCGATCGCAGGGAACCTGCAGCGCCGCGACGGGGACGTTGACATGGACGGTCAGGGCGCGGCGGCGACGACGCGGCGAAAGGAGACCTTCTACTACCCGGCGCCCAA
>Ga0099797_101484_pt1 | contig 12278 bp, 12 predicted proteins | sample Uncmet_Sort48C_1_FD_89871 | JGI IMG/M metagenome (GOLD analysis project Ga0099797, IMG submission 89871) | Marine eukaryotic communities from CALCOFI LINE 67, Pacific Ocean - C012_Sort48C_1 | ecosystem: Environmental > Aquatic > Marine > Oceanic | place: Pacific Ocean: Monterey Bay | collected... | reverse complement strand
TACTGCTCTCCAACTCGAGCTTTGGCCACACTTTGCTCGACTGAGCCTCAGATGTGACTGTGCATAGTTCTGATAGTTCTTCGAATTCACTGCACTGCTTCGGCCCAAACATTCTAATGACTTCTTCTGAGTTCTGACTTACTCATCTCACATTCGGAGACACTTCACTGCTTCGAACTTTGCTTTGTACGAATCCACAGGCGCCGTAAGGCGACATATGCGAATCTAGTGTATATATATATATATATATTATATATGTTCCTATCATATATATATATATACATATATATATATGACCCATCTAAAAAATATCATATATATATACATATATATTTCCTATTAATCCCTATGCATATCCTGTGCATATCCAGGCGGGGGACCACTCCTTCTGTAGTCAGGCAGCTGCCAGAACTAAGTATGCCTATTTATGAATGTTCATGTTTGGAGTGTGTGTGTGGGGGGGGGGCACTTCATATTTCCTCAGGGGATTAATAGGAAATATATGTGGTTTTTTTGTCCATTAATTCTCTGACATTTTTTCGGATGTTGTGTTTTATTGGTGTTGTTTTTTATAGGGCAGAAGGATGGGAGGAGGCATATTAAGGTTTTGCCCGCCAGGCAAACCCATTTTTGGGAGTTCTGTTGAGCACCATTCGGGGAAAATGCATTTCCGAAAAAACTGCACCCAAGAAAAAACGGACATTTTTGAAGAAAAATGCCACTTATATAATGTACCAAGTGTGGCTTGAATTGCATACCAGTCATCAACAGTAGGTACAAATTGCAAAAACTACAGACTAAGGATAAAAGCTCTCCCCAGCAATGGCATGAAACGCAGGTCTATATTTTGTCGCACCCCCATGATACAACACATTGTGTATAAATAGACATTCTAGTGCATGAGCAAATATACACTATCTTGTGTAATTTAAGGTGCCGTTGAGGGTCTTTACCGAAATGAAAAATATTTTCTTTTCGGTTTGGCCATGGCCAAACCGAAAGAAAATATTTTCATTTCGGTTTGGCCATGGGCCCCCATAGGGCCCACGGGGCCCAAGGGGCCCATGGGGCACACGGGGCCCATGGGGCCCATGGGGACCAGGGGCCCCAAGGGGCCCAATGGGCCCATGGGGCCCACGGCCGGCGGCCGGGGGCGGGCGGCGGCCGGACGGCGGAAAGTACCCTCAAATACCTTAAATTAAAAACGACCTTAATTTACGAAAGATAGAGTATGCATATGTGCTTGTTCAGCATAATTAGAGGTTTGTGTGACTTCCACATTATGCGCATGTCATTGCATAGTTTCTAATGCGTTGATTTGGGGAAGCATGCATGCATCTCATGCTATTCCAACCTGTTCAAAACATTCCCTCCGCAGCGCTTTATTTTTCACAAAAAGCCCTTTGCCACTTCAATGGTTTCCCACCTAGGTTGTAGATAGCAATGCACCCTAGGGTGTAGATGGCGACAGGGTATGGGCCCTCGCTTTAGGTTGCCCGAATACACCAATTGCTTGGCTTTGGTTGTTCTCGCAATAGTCATTTTTCTTACCATCATTGAAATCGACGTGCTCGTTTTGAGCATCCTTGAAATCGACGTTCATGTCGCCCTTTATTGCCATGTGTTTTGAGCTGCCACTCAGCTCTTTACAGATAAATGGTTGTATACGCAGTATGCATGTATGTACATACCTGCAAGATCAGAGTTACTCCTTGGCCCCAAGCAAGGATGGTTCATTAGTTTTAAGTGTACTCTATGGCTGTGCATTGCATTTTTATGTGAGTTTCGCACGAAATTACGATGACCAATAATCAACTTCGCAGCAACCAATAATCAACATTCGCGAGTAGTCCTATCTCCAGAGTCGATAAGAATTCCTTGCCATCATCAACAGTCAATAACCAACCAGTCATGCAGCTCCAGTCGTTCAGCTCTTTCAACATGGGTATCCCAGTTAATGTTTGTCTAAAGCTTTTACTAGATACATTTCATTCATATATATATATATATATATATATATATGTATAATGCATATGCCCGAAACCCGTCCATGTATAATAGTTTGGGGCAGACACTACGCCATTTCAACATGAATGTCTTGTGCACCCATAGCCCACATCAGCGCTTCTCAGTGGTGAGTTGAGGTGGTGCATTCTGCTCGTCTTTGATCGTTTGCCTCTGAGCAGATGTCGAATATGGCATGCTGTAACTCTCTCGGGTATTCGGTGGCATAACGTTATGTGACCTGCACTTGGAGTTCAGTTCTTGCAGTTCTTGCAGCACGACGACGCGCCAGAGCATCAACTATAGCAAGTCAGTTATGTTCTGTAACAGAGTCTCAGAGAAGCTGTACATGTGATACAATGACTACACCCTGGAAATATATGTTCCGAGTACATATAAACTTTGCAACAAGGGGCGGTACATGTAACAATCCCATGATCGAGAAAGTGCATATAGACCATGCTATTCAAGGTAACCTGGCTAAGGCGGTTTTAATGTCGAGTAATCTTTATCGAAGAGCCCTGTGTTTGCTCTTTCTAGTCTATCTCATGTGACGCCAGAGCAACAGGAGCTCAAATTGTTGAACATATGTAGAAGTTTGAGATCTTGTTGAATCATTGACAGGTGCACATGTCTGGTATGAGTTGTGGTTTCATAAATATTATATATGTATATTAAATAAATATATATATATTTTTTTTTTACATATATCCAATAGCCTTCGGCCAACCCGCTACCGCGCCTCGTTTGAGTCACGTAAACACACATGTGACGTTGACATGCGGAGGGCCTATGCAATCGGGGTCCTGGATACTATAGAAGACACATTGAAGGTGCACATGTATTGGCTCAATGTGCAAGGATTAAGGGTTAAGGCTTTTGTTGTTTATTGTTTGTTGTTTGCTGTTCGTGGTTTGTTGTTTAATGTCTGTTGTTTGGGACATTCGTGCTGGAGTACAGTAGACAAGCAAAACGAAAATTGCACTTAAACACACATGTGATGTTGACAGGCGGAGGGCCTATGCAATCGGGGTTCTGGATAGTATAGAAGACACATTGAAGGTGCACATGTAATTATTGGCTCAATGTGCAAAGATTCAGGGTCAAGGCTTTTGTTGTGTGTTGTTTGTTGTTTGGGACATTCGTGCCGGAGTACAGCAGACAAGCAAAACAAATGGGTGCACTTAAACACACATGTGACGTTTACATGCGGAGGGCCTATGCAATCGGGGTTCTGGATAGTATAGAAGACACATTGAGGGTGCACATGTATTGGCGCAATGTGCAAGGATTAAGGGTTAAGGTTGTTGTTGTTTGTTGTTTGCTATTTGTTGTTTGTTGTTTGTTGTTTGTTGTGTGTTGTGTGTTGTGTGTTGTTTGTTGTTTGTTGTTTGTTGTTTGTTGTTTGTTGTTTGGGACATTCGTGCCGGAGTACAGTAGACAAGCAAAAAAACAAAAATGGTGCACGTAAACACACATGTGACGTTGACATGCGGAGGGCCTATGCGATCGGGGCTCTGGATAGTATAGAAGACCACATTGACAGTGCACATGTATTGGCTCAATGTGCAATGATTAAGGGTGAAGGCTTTTGTTGTTTGTTGTTTGTTGTTTGTTGTTTGGGTCAATGTGCAAGTGGTTTGTGCCGGAGTACCGCCGCTCAATACATTAAAATTAGGGACGGTACCACCATACCGTAGATTAAAGGGGGCCGCTATCGCGATTTTTCATTGTGTTGAAGAGTATAGAACACACATACATATATAGAGAAGCAAAAGTAGATGTTTGGGTGCACGTAAACACACATGTGACGTTGACATGCGGAGGGCCTATGCACTCGGGGTTCTGAATAGTATAGAAGACACATTGAAGGTGCACATGTATTGGCGCAATGTGCAAGGATTAAGGGTTAAGGCTTTTGTTGTTTGTTGTTTGTTGCTTAATGTTTGTTGACTATCGCATTTTTTTGAGTTTTAGGTTTCATTGGGCTCTTTTGGCCTGTCTTCGGTGGTCTTTGGGGACCCTTGGGCTGTCTTGGGTGCCTGTGGACGGCCATTGAGGCTCCATTTGTTACCTTTGGGGTTCCATTGGGGCGCCTTTGGGGCGTCATTGGGCTCCATTTGTCGCCTTTGGGGGTCCATTGGGGCGCCGTTGGGGGTCATTGGGTGCCACTTTGGGGGTCACTTTGCGATCACTTTGGGAACACTTTTTCACTTTCGGTCACTTTGAGCACTTTTATAGGTTTGGGGATTTTTTAAGAAAAAGTGTGCCATGAAGCGTCCCAAGTGTGAGAAAAGCACAATATTTGTATGTCCAAATAGAGGACTCTAAAAGACAGTTTTTTTTCTCTCAAACGCGACATCGATTTCGTGTGCATATTTATTGGACTAAATGCACTTCCCAAATATTCGTTCACCAGACTGTTGAGACACAAACCCAAGTTTTACGATACCAAATTGTCCCCCCCAAATCAATCTTTAAATAGAAGAATCATGCCCCGAGCTTGTGTAGTCCCTTAATTAAAATATCGAGAACAAGTACTAAAACTCCTTGCAGTCACTCCACTGGTGCCGAAGGCACGATGTAGCTTCTCACAGAGACTTTCACCAACTATATGACTTCGCATTGTGGATCTGGGTAAACTGACATGCCAGCATGGGCGCACAACGAAGCTGCACACCAGATCCCCACAAGCACTAATGGGATAAACATTGGCAGATGGGCATCATTTTGTCTAGGCACAAAATTCATAAATAAATAAATATATATATATTTTTTTTTTTTGTTCCTATGAGGGGGTCCCGGTTTTCCGGGACTCGGGCTGTTTGCCTTGGTGCGGTAGCGGGGGAGCTGCACTACCGCATGGGGACCCCAAGCCCCCCAGGCCAGGCCCCTTCGGCGGCCTGGTCGTTCGTCCGTCCGTCCGTGCGTCCGTCGTCCCGCACCCCGTGTGGTGCTCCTACGGGTGGTCGCCGCCCTGTCTTCTTGGCTACTGCTCTGCAGGACTCCGGGTTGCAGCTTGCGGCGCCACCCCGCTGACACTCACTCCCGTGGGCCGGTCTTGTTCGTTCGTGCTTGCCGCTTGGTTCGTTTCCCGCTTTTGGGTCTCCCGCTTTTGGGTCTTCCCGTGCTTGCCGCTTGGTTCGTTCGTGCTTGCCGCTTAGTTTCGCCGTGGCTTTTGGGTCTTTCGCCTGAGCTGCTGTGGCTGAGTCGGGCTTCGGCTTGGGTTGCTTGGCCGGCTGTTTTTTGTCGTTTTTGCTCGCTCTTGCTTCCTGGTTCATCTCCCGCGCGCTCCCCGTGGCTTTCTTGGGTCTTTGCCTGAGTTGTTGCGGCGGAGACGGGCGTCAGGTTGGGTTGCTTGGCTTGTTTTTTTTTTTTGTTTGTGGCGGCTGGAGGCATTTATGTGGGGACAAGGGAGCCTTGCCACTGTGCCGACTCTCTTTGTTTTCCGTGTTTTTGACATATTTCTATACTTCTAGTTGCTGTTTTTCCGCAGGGGGGGAGTGATTGACGGGTCTGTGCACTCCCCAATGAAGGCCACACACCCCTTTTCATCAATGTGATCGTACCTGCTTTTCGTAACCTTTCACTATCTGTTGTTTGGTTTCTGTGGAATCCCATACCAATATTTACATAATAGTGCTAGCCTATGCTAGACACTCCCCTTTGGCGAATCCATTGATTCCAATGCCATAACCAACAATGTTACAAAACTTCCTTGCATAAGTGGTTGCGCTGCCTGTTCGGCAGAGGGCCTCCAACAAAATAATAAAAACTTATATATATATATATATATATATATATATATATATATATACATGCCCCAACACCTTTTCGTCCCTCCGATTCTTAGCCTAGTTGGGTGTGCCGTTTGTATTGCTTGCATTCGGGTTTGCCCACACGATGGGTTTTTGGTCAACTATTTATGGATGTTGTATCTATATCAAAAATATCTTCAAAGGCAGTAACTTGCATGCTACGACCACCCGGGGGTTTGGCATAGGAAGTGGTTGGACATCGTGTAGGATATATGATACCGGATGCTCTGGTCAAATTATTATCCAGTTTTTTTTGCAGGCTTGCGCTTATGTTGGGCATGACCCCCTACAGGCCTATTCCACACAAAATTGTATGTTAATGGTTTTGGGGGGTCCAAAAAGGTATGCTATAAAAATGGTGTTTAAATGGTTTTGGGGGGTCCAAAAAGGCATGCTAAAAAAATGGTCTTCAAATGGTTTTGGGGGGTCCAAAAAGGTATGCTTTAAACATGGTCTTTAAATGGTGTTTGGCCCCCTCAAAACCATTAAAATACAATTTTCCCAATATTATAAAATTGGTCCCTGTAGGGGGACATGGCCTGTTTAAGCTTGCGCATCGAGAGGAGATGTTGGATGGTTCGAGGTAAGATTTGTGTACGTTGCTCTAGCCCGATTCCATCTTACTACAAGGTGTGGAAGCCTTAAATGATTGAAGTCATGCACCTAGGCTTTCAGGATATTAAAAAGTAGGTTGGGCTAGCAATTTGATTTGGGATTGCCGGGACCACAGCGATTGGACATTTCTTTGGAATTGTGTTTTATACAAAGAACTACCCATTCGCTGTGGTCCCGGCAATCCCAAATTAAAAAGTAGGTTGGGCTAGCAATTTGATTTGAAAACTGAATAAATGAATAAATCAGAAGTCCGACTTTGCTCGACTGCGCCTTCAGACTTGCAAAAACACAGTAAATACCATGCTTTTGCTCACCTGAGCCTTCGACCTCCCGCTTGAGGTTTGGTGCCCCGCACGAGGTTTGGGACTGCGCCTTCAGACGTGCCAAAACACAGTAAATACTATGCTTTTGCTCACCTGCGCCTTCGACAACGCCGTGCCAGGCACACTTTGCTCGGCTGAGACCGACTGCGCTCCCGCTTGAGGTTTGGCGCCCCGCACGAGGTTTGGCTCCAAACATGAGCTCCAGATGGAGGCTTGGCACATCCTGCATTTGCTCACCTGAGCCTCCGACAACAACGTTCCTGGCATACTTTGCTCGGCTGAGCCCGACTGCACTCCCGCTCGAGGTTTGGCGCCCCGCACGAGGTTTGGCTCCAAACATGAGCTCCCGATCGAGGCTTGGCACAGCCTCTGCGCTCCCGCCGAGGCTTGGCCCCTCCACTGCGCTCGAGCTTTGACCATACTTTGCTCGACTGAGCCTTCTTAAACACATTGCCTACCATGCTTTGCCTTCTCAAACACAGTGCATACAGTAATTCGGCAGCTGTGCCTGTGCATAGTTCTGACTTGCTTATCTTTCCTTCGAAACCACTGCACTGCTTTGCACCTGAGCCTTCACTTCTACAACACAATACATACAGTACTGCTTCGGCTCTGTGCCTGGGCATAGTTCTGACTTGCTTCTCTTTCCTTCGAAGCCGCTGACCTGCTTTGCACGTGAGACTTCACTTGTAAAACACAATAAAAACTGTACTTCTTCGGCTAGGCCTGTGCATAGTTCTGACTTGCTTATCCTTCCTTCGAAAACCTTTCGCTGCTTTGCACCTGAGCTTTCACTTCTGAAATGCGATAAATACAATACTTCTTCGGCAGTGCTTGCAAATAGTTCTGACTTGCTTATCTTTCCTTCGAAACCACTGCACTGCTTTGCACCTGAGCCTTCATTTCTCAAACACAATTCCTACAGTACCTCTTCGGCTGTGTCTGTGCATAGCTCTTACTTGCTTATCTTCCCTTCGACACCACTGCACTGCTTTCCACCGTTAAACCACAATATATACAGTACTTCTTCGGCAGTGCCTGAGCATAATTCTGACTTCCTTATCTTTCCTTCGGAACCACTGCACTGCCTTTGCACCTGAGCCTTCACTTCTGACACCCAACAAATACAATACTTCTTCGGTTGTGCTTGTGCATAGTTCTTACTTGCTCATCTTTCCTTCGGAACCACTGCACTACTTTGCACCTGAGGCTGCTCTTCTCAAACACATTAAATCCAGTACTTCTTCGGCTGTGCCTGTGCATATTTCTGACTTGCTCACCTTTTCTTCGACACCATTGCAATGCTTTACACCTGAGCCTTCACTTCCTAAAACTCAATTAATACAGTATTTTGTCGACTGTGTCTGTGCATAGATCTGATTTGCTTTTCTGTCCTTTGCAACAACTGCATTGCTTTGCACCGGAGCCTTCACTTCTAAAACACAATGAATACAGTACTTCTTCGGCTGTGCCAATGCACAGCTTTTCGAATTCATTGCACTGCTTCGACCCGAACATTCTCATGGAGTGTTCTCAATTCTGACTTACTCATCTCACATTCGGAGACGCTTCACTGCTTCGAACTTTGCTTTGTACGAATCCACAGGTGCCGTAAGGCGCCATATGCGAATCTAGTATATATATATGTATATATACCCATGTATATGCAAAACATTTGATGTTATTTGTGAAACATAGACTTCTCTCCTTATATAGATGTGAAAGTCATATGAACAACATGTGCAAATATATGAGCTACGTCAAGTCATATATATTTTTCCAGATGTGTTTCATAACATGTAATATGGTTCTGTTCAAAGAATGCATATTATTTGATGTTCTTGGCAGCTTTTGGAGCACATCATGTTTTTCTGGAAAAGATTGTGTGTTTCTGGGACATTTCGGATATGTCTGGAACATATCTGATTTACTCAACAAATGCCGGATTTCCTCGGGACATGGTATTGTTTAATTTGTGTAGATGTTTAGTGATGTCTTTGGAAATCATGAATATCCAGTGCCTCCCAGAAAATTTGGGATTTCCTCTCAGTGATTGCGTGTGGTGCTAATCGATGTTTTTTGATTGGGCTTGATGCTCTCTGACTTGTCTGGAAGCCAGATTTCCTTGCAAGGCCAATATCTTGATTACATCACGCTTAATTCAAAATCCATTCAAATATGATTAATACATTACTGTAGCCTGAGTTCGTCTTATTGAAAAGTGCTGGAAGCGTTAAATGGTTGAAGACACGGGCAGAGGACTTCAGGATGAATATGTATATATATATATGGTTGTCAGGGGTAGATGCACAACACAACCTTATAATTAATTAATTGACAAAACGAAATTGGACACGAACACACATATATATATATATATATGAAAACATTCGATGCAATATGTGACACATGTTCACATATGTCAAGTCATATGTTTGCGAAATATGGGTAATATTCTGACGAATCAATACAAACTTGAACTTGATGACAGTCCGGGATTCCAATGGTAGGATTTGCATACATTGTCCCACAAATGGATTGCAGCCATACTTCCCTAAACAAGGGCTACAAATGCTGTTTGTTTATCGAAGATGGGACATTGCAAGAATGCTGTCAGACATCATGACTTTAAATTGCAAAGAAATGTCGGACATTCGCTTGCCATGACTTTTCGAAATATGATGGTTCAAGTCGTCTCAATAAGGCTCACATAAGTCTTGCACGATTCGGTTAAACAGTAGATATCATGCGTGTGTGACTTATGGTGACTTGGCCATTCTTCAACAAAGTATGGGTTGTGCCAAACACTTTGTATGACACTTTTAGGTTTTCCATGCGTATGACATTTCTAAAATGTGTCAATTCTTCAACCTCTAGCAAGCAGTTGCGTGTGTGCCTATCGGCCTGTATCTTTTTCGCACACTAATCCGGACCATGTGTAAACAAATACACAAAACATAGGTCAACATGTCCTAACATAAAGTCTACACACATGGTTTGTAGCCTGCTTGCTTTATAATTTTGGGTACAGGGCACCCATTTCTAGTTCGGTGGAATGACATTTGTCAGGGTCTGAATTGGGGCCATTTTTTTGCATTGGAAGTGAGTAGGGCACAGCTCATAACCAGAAGGTGCCGCTCCAGCAAATTCGAAATGCGAGAGTTTGTAACGAGGTCATTTGAAATGAGTACTCTGGACTTCTTGAAGGATGTCACACACATGTTGCGATATGGTACTATGCCTTCAATGTATCGACACGCACGTAGGTATGGGCGTCAACATAAGACGTTCCGAGTGGCTTTGTTATAAACCATGTTTAAACCCGCGTTCATATTTGTTATGCGACGCCCTCAGCCAGTCGTCAGGCCGGATGAATGCTTGCCTTGGCCGATGTACTGTGGGCACAAGTTTTGAGTTGGCAGAGTGTTGCTTTGTCGCCGGGACGGTTTGATTTGTAAGCCCTCCCGACCTCCCTGCTTACCCACCGCCGGGTTTTGCAGCCACGGTGCTTGGGCTTGACTCCTGGCTGAGGTTCATGCAGGCACTTTTCCCAATGGTTGCTGCATTAACAGTTGGAGGCGACACAACATTGTGATGCAGGATATGTGCAGCAACAGGTGAATAACTATTCCATATATGGTTGGACCGTAGCAGTTGTCTCCGGTAGCATCGGGACTTCTTTTTTTCTTCGAGAATATATGTATATTAATTCATATATATATATGTATTAGTAAGTGATCCCCCCTCTTGATACAACATCACAATTGTTTGTTAGCGCATGGATCCAATGATTTTGCTGCAAATTGAGTTCGCCCACCATGTTCCGAGTGATGTTGCGAATGGCCGAGTGTGGTCACATAATACGGCAAGCGTACTGTCGCACATAAGTTACAAACACTCACAAACATGCATAGCACATTGCAAGTTGCATTCCAGGCAACTTTCTTGTTAGTCTCGCTAACATGTATGTGTATATAATATCTATATTGTGCATATACATTGTACGTAATGTGTATATATATATATATATATGTATATATATATATATATATATATATATATATATGTCAACCCCTCTCACTAAATCATGGCAGACCGGGGCACCCCACTAACTCACCCCAATCAATATTTCGAACAATGATTTTTAAGCAACTCTGAAGCAAATATGAAACAGGTCTGAAGAATATCTGAAGCCCCCCATCAACTCAGCCCAATAATTATTTGAGGTGAGCTCATATCCTTGTAAAATGAACGAAAACTACGAAACGTACCTCGTGCAACTCACCCCAATAAAACAATTGTGAATCTGCACCCGTGCAGCTGAAAATTCGGGGTGTTGCTTCACATTTGTTTTAAATTTGGTTCAAACTAGAAATTCGGCATGATAATAATGGGGATACATGGGCTCTACCCACAGATGCAACCAAACCCTTTCCCATTAATAATTTAATTAAATGTTTAATAAATTGCTACCATGCACAGATGCACAGCAGATTGAGCATGCCCAAACTCATTATGACGGGGCATCTATAAGAAACCCAATTTTATGGGATGAGGGAACTAGCAAGAACAAGTTTTTAAGGAATAAAAAACTGTATGTTGAGGCAGCCGTCCTTGAAACAGTTCAAGCTGGTGCCTCTTGGCCTACTGATAGGCTTGCAGGCACTAAACCTGAGAGGGACCCATATGACAGGTTAGTCGGGACCCCCCCCCCCCCCTCCTCCAACGGATAAAGACGTATGTCAGTTGTGTAAACAAAAGATCAAAACCACTGACATTTGGCACAAGTACTGGACTTGCCCCTGCATTGTTCAGGAAGACCATAGCTACATTACAGATTCTAACCACTCGATAAAGGAACTTAAAGTAGAGGAAATTGCCTTCTATAACAGGGCTCTTCTCTGTGAGCATAACTTGCCCACACCAGAGGGCTTTCAGCCACTTGTCGAGTATCCCTTCTTTACTAGTAAAGTTAAAAGTAAAGTTAAAACAGAGGTTAAGGCTGTTCCCAAACCGCTTCCAAAACCTAAAGGAATTAAAGGGAGAGTGAGGGATCTGTCAGAATTTGAGGGCTTTGTACCCAATGAAGGACCAATCCTGTTACATCTCTTCCCAAAATGGCTGGATGGTTTGCAACCGGAGCAGCAAGAAGAGTCTAGCACTGCTAGACCCTCTACCGACCCGGCTCCGCTACCAGAACCAGTTCCTCCTGTACCACATCCTGAATCGGTGCCCACACCGTGGCCATCTGGCCACTACTTCGGGGATGGTTCCGGAGGGAAATACTCGAAGTACCCTACCCCAAGGAGAGCAGGGGTAGGGCTACACTCTGTTAATGAGGATAAAGTACCAACTTATATCTTTTGGGCAAGCGTTACCAGGTGAGCAGCAGACTGTGCCCAGAGCAGAGCTCTTCGCACTTTGTCTAGCGGCCACACACATGCATGAGGTTGCAGTTGTTGACTTCTTCACTGACAGTCTCATCACTGCTAACACCTTTAACAAAGGCCCTAATCGG
>Ga0099797_101483_pt1 | contig 12278 bp, 6 predicted proteins | sample Uncmet_Sort48C_1_FD_89871 | JGI IMG/M metagenome (GOLD analysis project Ga0099797, IMG submission 89871) | Marine eukaryotic communities from CALCOFI LINE 67, Pacific Ocean - C012_Sort48C_1 | ecosystem: Environmental > Aquatic > Marine > Oceanic | place: Pacific Ocean: Monterey Bay | collected... | reverse complement strand
GAAACTCGGCGTCGCTCTCGGGCGTGATGATAGCGGTGGGACGCAATGAACCACCGGAAACCGAGGTAAGACCGATAAAAGAACTCCAATAGAGATATTCGCAGGAGCGAACACCGAAGGAGAAGCCGGCGGAGAAAGCGGTCCAGAAAAACAGGAGAGTGAAAAATTCGCAAACGGAGGAATCCAGAAAATCGTCGAGATCTCCGAATTCACGCATGGACCATGGGACTTTTTTGATAGAATTTATACTCCAAACAATACACAGAAACAATGGAGAATTAATGGATATGAGAAAATACTTATGTTTGTACAGACTGCAGAAAATGATGTAAATCAAAAACACAAGTGCGAAACTAGTCTTCGTTCTAGACTACAATTCTACTGAAACAACTTTAACGCATGCAGGCTGATTACGTTCCGGGGACGCTTTTCTGACAAAACGATTTAGTCACTCGACGCGATACTTTCTTTCCGTGCTTAACATCCAGGCGCACGACGCCTTTTCCACTCTATTAGTATAGTCTACGGTCCGATAAACTGAACGGAATGACTCTCAATGTTGAACACTACAATATTCTCGTATTACCACTGACTCACAGTATGGCGTTTCGTGCATCCTGAGCTATTTCGATAACTTCCAAAACCGATTTAGAGATCATTCAACATATAACCCATGCCAGGCCAACCATGCTTTACAATATACGGCGGGCTGTTCCTGAAGCTTTATTAAATATCAACTGTGTACTCGGAGTGCTATTGATTCCCTAAGTTCCTCCCCACGTCTGCGTTGGTTTTGTTCCCCGCCAGTCTTCTATTCAACTTTTTCTCCTTCTTTCTCCGCTTGAAAGAATGCAGGCTGGTGTCCATGGAGGTGGCGTTTGCCGTTTTGAGCTCGTGGATCGTCTGGGCCTCGCCGTCCATAATGGCACGCGACCGTTTGCGCGCCAGAGCACCGCGCTCCGCCCGCTTGTCCTCCTTCTTTGCCTGCATACTGATCAACGCTTCGGCGTCCCGACGCAACTCGCGCGCGGCAGCACGCCGCATGCTGCTCTGCTCCCGCTTCTCACGCCGGGCGGCCGAGCGGTTGGGGTCGCCCTTGGCCAGAATACCGTCCCTCGGATCGTGGAAGACCGGGTCCAGCATGGGGATCTGCGCCGGCTTGCGTTTGTGCAGTTTGAGGGGGACGAGGTGCTTTTTGGAGACCGTCCCTTTGAAGAGCGCCGGCGCGGCCGGCCGCACCCAATTAGGGAAGAGCTGTTGCTGTCCGTTATTCGATAGAGCTGTCGAGCTCGAAGAGCTCGCGCTGACGGCTGTGAGCTGCTGCAACTTCTTCACGAACTTACCCGCGAAGAGTCCCGGAACGTACTTACCGAATTTGTCGCTGTCTGGCGAGCACAGATTCGAAATCTCCAGCAGCAACGCCAGATGCAGGGATTCGAGATGACCCTCGCCGGCCGCCTCCGTACCCGGCACGCGGTTCAACAGCGTTTCCAGGATGTGACTCAAAACCGGGTGCTGGAGGTCGCTGATTGGGAACAGATGCACGCCCATTTTACTCAAATACAGGAACTGCTCGGTGTTTTTGCTACTCTTTGTCAACAGATTCTTAAATCGCAACGCGACCTTCTGTGCCGCTCTGCCGAAAACACGTAGAAAATCGAGCCATAACGGCTGCAGCCCCACGAAACTGTCGAAATAATGCAGATCGCAGACGTCGGCGCGAAAGAACTCGAATAACCCCAATAGAAATTTTTCCGAGACCGTCTGAGGCTCCGTACTCGCCTTTTCGAGGAGCGGCTCTGGTTCGGACGGCTCCAGCCCCGCGGCTGCACGCCTCAATAGCTTGGCGATATGCAATAGAGGACGACGTCCGCCCTTCTCGTCGTAGAAAATGTCGAGGAAACCCTGGGCGTCAGCCGGCGCCTCGACCAGGAAGGGCAAATGCTCCTCCCCAGCCAAGTTGTCGGTGATATCCAGGTCGTCGCACTCCTCGGTGGACAGAACGGGGAAAGAACCAGCCGTCAGAAAATCGCCACTTATCGCCGTACTGCGACTGCTCGAGGATTTGGCGGTAGAGGAAACCATGGACTTCTTCCTAACGTTTGGGGCCCCTTCGTTGTCAGAATCTGAAGAATCATCCGGGTCCTTCTTCGTGCTGTCGATGATGAACTCGGTGCCGTCGTCGACGCCGGCCGTGCGTTGCTCCAGCTGTGGGTCGACCGCAGCTCCCATTTGAAACTGCTCTTGAAGGAAATCAAAATCCTCGCTCGGTTCCTCCTCTTCCTCCTCCAGATCTTCGTCGTCGTCTAATTCAGCCTCCGCAGAACTTTTTTCGCTCATCCCTGCGCCCAGCGGGATGAACACTGAATCGCCTCCGGCTGCTTCGCCTTCCTCTTCTTCTTCTTCCTCCTCTTCACCATTTCCTTCTTCCAAATCACCACTCGCACCATTTTCTTCGTCCTCTTCATCGTCCGTGAGTGCGTCCAACGGAATCAGGCAGTCCTCTTCGTCTTCTTCGTTCGCCTTTTCCGAGCGGGTCCCAAACGTGTTCTGCGCACGCGCCAACCGCTCCTTCTCCAGTTCCGCCAAGTGTTTCTTCTTCAGTTCCGCCAGCTCCGCCGGCCCCCGCACGCGCTCCCCCGCCTTCAGCGCGATTTCCCGCGAGAACCCCGCCATCATGCTGTAGTAGCCGACCGCATCGTGATGCTGCTGCTCCCGCTTCTTCTGCTCCCCCTCCTGCTTGTTCTTCTCCCCCAAAATGCGCTGCCGCAACTTGTCGACCTCGGTCTGCGTGCCGCCGCCTTGCGCGTTCTTGGGGTTCTCCCGCCGGTCGGTGCGCATCATGCCGAACAAATGGGATTCGATCTCGTCGAAGTTAGCGTCGATCTTGGCCTCCAGCGCCTGCATTTCCTGTGCCTCCCGAAACGCGTCCTCTTGGCTCTGCATCTTCGCTAATTTCGACTTCGCGATAATTTGCGCGTAAATCTCCTCCCGAGATCTGGGTTCCGACCCGTCCCCGAAATTCGCCGAAGCGAGCAGGCGCAGCGCTTCCTGTTGGTGTTTATTGAGGTTCGCTATGAAATAATATTTCCGAAAACGGTCGGTATAGATTAACTACTTTTGCATGAATTATAAACATCAAGTTGACATGCACGAATCTCTCTATAAATCAAAAATTTCAACCTTCTGTTCGTCTTCTGCCAGCGCCTCGAATTCTTCCTCCCTCTTCAAACCCTCCTCCCGGAGTTCCTTGTCGGTCATGTCGTTCAATTTGCGCCCCCCTTTTAACACTAAGTCGGCTTCCGGCGCGTTCAGACTGAACTTGCTCTGCTTGTTCGTGGACTTGCGGATCTGCAGCTTCTGGAACTTGAGCCAGTCCGCCTCGTCGTCGTCGTCGCACTCCTTCCCGATGCGCTTGTCCTTGAAGCTGCCAGTGCGCCACTTGTCCTTGGCGGCCTGCTTAAGGTTCGTCAGCCGGTCCTTTTATGGGTTTTTCTTTCATTCAATAGACTTTTCTATTTGCAGATGCTAGAAGTAGAACAGCTAGTTGATTTGTCAGTGCTTGCATGATAAGATGATGACCCATACTGAATACGCAATCCGTCTGCACGTTACTGACGGTTCTATAAAATAGACTGTACCTGCCGCTGCGCCGCGCGAGTGGCCGCGACATTGCGGTGAGCACCGGGAACGGCCTGGCCCAGAATGTGGTTGCCCTTTTTTCGCCGGTTCTGGAACTCGTCAAACGGGTTCGTCATCTTCAACGACCACTCTACTGTACTATTTCACTCTCAGGCTATGGGTCTCGTCGAGAAATTCCAATTCTTATTTTGTTTCACAACTGGAAAAAGGAGAGCACATCTATTGTCATATAGGAGCTGCATGGTTTGAATTGAGAACAATGCGGAATGTTTACGATTGAATGAAAACGTTTCGATTCGGGAATTCGGACAGAAAATTGGAGGATTGAAGAACTGAAAGAACGTGTGAATCGAAAGGGAGAGGAAAACATTTGGAGCGAAAACTTTATCAAGATCGCCTGATACACACGATACCGTCACTCATGAGATTTTTGGGTGCAGAAAAATACAAGAATGTGAATTTCTCCTTCGAGAATATAGTCGCAGATTATCTCATGTTAAAAGCTACAGCATGCTGAACGGAGAGCGGAAATGACCCCGTCCTTATCAGTTATGAGGCATTACGGAAATTAGAATTTGGTTTTGAATTTCTATAAAAGTTACGATGAATAACACTCTAGCTATGCTAATAGCCTGTGTGGAAACGATGCTGTATAATACACTATGCAACACAACCTGTACTTCAATCACGCTTATTGATGTTTGTGTATTACAAAATTCATAAATGGTGCGCAACCCCTCGATTTTATAATATTCACTCGAGTACGAACCTTGCGTCCGTGATGCTAGACACCGCAATCCCGTAATCTCGGAGGTTCGGGTGGTCCAGAACGCGTAGGTGGGGCAACTTCGTTTTCAGCTGCACCAACAACACTTCGGAGAGCTCGCGCAGATGGATTCTCACGAAATACCGCTGGCCACGGTTCATCAGGTTCATCCTCTCCGGAGGCGCAATAGGCACTTCCGCAACAGGTTCCGTCGTCGTAGAAATACCGGTGCTACCGCTGGCTGGTGGCCTCACAGTGGTTTTTCCGGAAGAGGAGGCGCCGCTGGGCCGCGTGGTGGCTGCGTGCGGAGAGCTTGTGGCGGTGATACTACTTGTTTTTTCGCCATGGGTTCCGCTTTCTACGACGGCCGCTCTAGTTTCAGAGGTAGCAGTTATTACCGGACGTGCAGAGGAAGAGTCAGTCAATGTCGTACGGGCAATGCTGGGCTGCACGGTACGCTGCGACTTGAGGCGAAGCGCTTCCGCAAAGGTCATCTTTTTAGGAGCCGCGCCAACCTCGTTGACACTCAGCCGGCTTCTTTCGGCTTCACCAACCCATGGAGAACCACGCAAAGCAGACCGCACCAATGGCCCAGCTTCCATACCTCCATCCACGAACGAGCTCCTGGGGTCCGCGGGAGGCTCGGCCCTTGCAAACAAAATTTTGTAGCTCGAGTGAGATGATACATGCTGTGGACTTATGGAGGAGACTAAAGAAACAGCTAGCTCCTCTAGCAAGCTATTCTAATTCAATAAGAAGTTGACACAAATTCAATACAGAATCGCTCTCCCGTCCCCTGTTGCGGTGGCGTGCTTTATGGACACCACATGGCACAATCCGTCGTGCACGGCGCTGTTGGGAACCGTCCCCGTGACCAGGCCGGCACACAGTGCGCGCAGGAACGGGCTCACGCCGATTCCCTGTTTTTTCTCCACCGCAACTTCGGACTGCAACGTGCTGTCGTCTGGCGTCCAGCCGTCGTAATATTGGCCGAAGAAAATGTTGGCCGTGAACTGTACCTCGCCGCTGACACCGCCGGCCCTGACCGGTACTTCTTTCACTACCTTTCCTTCTTGTGGACCACTTGATTGACGACTTGTCCTACCTACTGGTTTTTTAGGGCCCCCTAGGCGGGGGCTCTTCTTAGGGTTCCCGACTGGCGCCGATGTAGCGCTTCCGTCGGTGTCTGCACTAACACTGCTAGCATCCTCCGTGGTGATCGTGACACTCGCACGGCCGCTCCCGGAGCCGCATTGGCTGCCCGAGGTCACACTTTGGCTGCTGTCCGCAGTTTCCGTTGCGGTATTGCGGCCAGTACCAGCGACGGCGCCGGCTTGTTCCGCAAGCCCCTGCTGCACCCCAGCCCCGATAGCGGCCGCGAGGGTTTCTTCGTCTAGCGGATCCTCCTGCATGGCGTAAATTCGGCTACGCGCTGCCGGGGGAGGCGTCTCGTTGGTAGCCTCGCGTTTCCTTGGTTCTTTCGCTCTTTTTCCGTGCGCTCTTTTTCGACCCCCGTTGGGGCCCACGGTACGCGCCACGAAGGCGTGGAAACGGTCGGTACCGCCCGTCTCTACTCGACTTCGTTCTCGCAACAACCCTGCGGGAATGATCATGTGGTCCGGAACGTGAGTGACCATATCAATGGTGTTGTCACTCTGCGCGTCCAGACCTCCGCCTTCCTGCAGACGGCTTGTGGAATGCTGCACATCATTAGACGGAATCTTGAGCTTGGAAGCGCGGGACACTGCCTCTTTCCGGGCGCTTTCCTCCTGGCTCCAACGTCGCCACGCCTCCTTGTCGGCTGCGGTGGTGGGCCGAAAGGTGGCGTCACTGTTCGCAGAATCCTGAGAGCCCATAATCCCGTAGGACTCCACAGCGGTGCGCGACACCACGCTCCCGACGTTCCTACCGCTGTTGCCCCTTCTTCTCGTCCCGCCGCCGCCGCGAGGACTCTCGTCCTGACGACGCTCCAGACTGTCCGCATACACATTGTACGGGTCCCGGCTAGACCGCGCCCGCCACCGCCGGTTTTGTCGATCGGCCATTAGTTGCGCCGCTTGGCCCACGAAACGCTTTCCCCGCCGCTCCTCGTCCTGCCACTCGCGCAGGGCCTGCCGCTCCTCCCGGCTCTCGGGCCGGAACCGCCCGCCGGTGTCCTGCTCCTCGTCGAGCACGACGTAGTACGGGTCCATGCCATCCGGCTGCTTTTGCCGCGCAGATGCTTTCCGGGCAGAAGATCTCGTGGACGCTGATTCCCTGCTGGAATGTATACGGGCCTGATCCCGCTCGGCTAAATTCCTGTCGCTGCGGGCGCGCGGCTGCTCCAGATGCGGAACCGAATGTGAAAAATCGGGCCCCTCTACCGCACCGCCGCGGTCCGGTGTGCAGTTCAGCGTCCCGGGGGCGCAGCTCGATCCGCTAGCAGGGTCAGGAGCGTGCTGATGATCGGCGTCTTCGGTTCTGTTTGGAACCCCTCTAACCTCACCGTTCGGAGCGTTTGGGGCGGCGCCTCCTGCGGATCTGCCCGGCGTACCTGCCTGGGCGGGCACAGAAACGGCGTCTGCTGTGGACTGCGCCACGGAATTGTTCGGAGCAGAGGCTGGCTGTGTCTTCATCGGAGAATCGCTGGACGTTGGTTTGACCTCTTCTTCTTCTTGTTCTTCGTTCTCCTCGTCATCCGCTTTTTTTTCCTCCTCGGATTCTTCATCCTCCTCTTCATCTTCCTCATCGTCGTTCTTCTTGGCTGGTGGCAGCTTCTTCGTGGCATTTGCCTTCTGCGCCGCGGTTTTGGTCATCGCGGTAGGAGCGGTGCCGGTCCTGCTTGGGTTCCTGGGGGCGACCGGCTTCTTGCCGGCGCCCGACGCCAGGGGAACAGTGTGCGGTTTCTTCTTTTTGTGATGTTTACCGGCTCTCTTCGTCATGCCCGGACCACTGCCACCAAGCACACCTAGCGGCTTCGCGGGATTGCTAACACCCGTCCCCAACCCTAAATTTTGTGTACCCCCCGCGAAGCCCATCAAACCTTGCTTATTCCACGCAGTACCACTCATTGAGCCTTGTGTACCACCTCCCGTACCAGCTGGCGGAGCCATGACGCCTGTCGCGCCTTTAGTTCCTGTCAATAATTGTTGCAGGCTGTTGAGGAGCTGCTGGCTCTCCGTTCCTGCCGGACCCGTTCCGCGGAACCCGTTGCCGCCCACCAAGGCTTCTAATGCCGCTGCTAACGGGGCAACGCTTGTATGCGTGCTGGTAGACGACGTCGACGTGGTCGACGTCGTACTCGTGGTAGTGGTTTTCTTCTTCCTTCTTCGCCGCGTACTCGTCGAGGTGCTGGTGGAAGTGGTGCTGCTGCTCGTGGTGGTCTTCGTAGAGGTGGTGGTGGACGTGCTGACGAGCGTGGACGTGGATGTGGTCGTTTTCGTCACCGTAGACGTCGTGGTATACGTGGTCGTGGAGGACGTGCTGCTGCTGGTGGTGCTCAGCCGTGCGAGTTTCGTGCTGGTGACAAAGGTAGTGGTGACCGTCGTGGTTGTGGTGACCAAGGTGGACGTGCTCGTACTCGTCGTCGAGCTTAGTTTTATCTGGAGCTTGTTGGCATAAACGGGAACGTAAACGCTGTAGATCGAAACAAACAAACAAAAAAAAACACTCAATCACTGCATCTCTCAACAATTTAACATACGCAGCTGCATATGAATTTGAACGGCAAAACGATTCACCTCGTTGTGGTGGTGGTGGAAGTCATCGACGTAGACGTAGTGGTAGTTGAAGTAGTCGTCGTCGCACGAGTGCTGGTAGTTTTGGTTGAGGTCGTTCGTGTGCTTGTGGTTCTGGTCGCAGTCGACGCAGGCCCCCTCCTCTGTGACGAAGTATTTGTCGTTGCTGTGCTGCTCCTCGCGTTTTTCGCAGCGCGGTCCTGTAGCGCCTCGGTCGTGTGCTGCGCCCCCTTGTTCAGGCTCTCTGGGGCGCCTTTCTGCCCCTTCTGGTCGGCTTTTGCCTTCGGAGCTTTGGCGTTCGGGGCAGGCGTAGACGAAGCAGAGACCGCCCCGGTGGCTATCACGGTGGTATTGGGAGCGGCGATTTCATCCACGTTTACATTGGAGTCGACGAACGGATTCTGCCCCGTGCGCTTTGTGCGCTTCACCTTCTTTCCGAGACGCGATGCGCGGCGGCCGCTGCTTGGTGTTGCAGTGCTGGTGGAGGTGCTTGAGTCTGGCGCCTCCGCATCCTCAGGCTCTTCTGCGCCCTCAGCTGCAGGGGCTGTTCCCGACTCTTCCGCATCCTCCGCTGGCGGGCCTGTCGCCGGCTCCTCGCCGCTCTCGGCTGGTGCAGCCTCCGCGGCACTCCCTGATGGCGCTGTCGCGGCGACGGCGTTTTCCTTTCTAGGGCCCCTTCCGTCCATTCGCCTCCTTCTTCGTACAGTGGTCGACGAACTGGCAGCAGCGGTCGTTGTAGCCTTGGTCGACGTGAGGGCTGGGCGCGTTGAAGAGGTAGAAGAGGGCCGGCCCAGCCGTTCCAGGATGCTGGGCGTGGTGGTGCTGTGTGTGGTGGACGTGGTCGGTGCCAGCGTCGTGGAGGTGTGTTCGGTGGTCGTCGAGGTCGTCGTCTCGCTGCTCGAGAAGCTACTAGATGGCATAGTGGAGGCCGTGAGGATCCTCTGTACCGATGCCGGCTTGCTGCTACTGGTGCTCGTAGTAGACGACGCACTGCTCAGTTCTGGCGCCTTCCTCACGTCGTCAAATCCGCCGGTCGACGTGTTTTCGCTCTTACTGCCGGCACTGCCGCCGGGTTTGTTGTCCACACTTTTTGCGTCGCGCTGCGTCTTCCGACGCCGCGCACGGTCCGCGATTTCTGCCAGCAGATGCTGATCCCGCCGCTCCTCCTCGGCCAACTGCTGCTCCTGCCGTATACTCCGCAACTTGCTGCTGAAATTTCGCTCGGCCTGCAGGTCCTGCAAGTACGTTGCCTGGAGCTGCTCCTGTTCCTGCAACTCGCGCGCGGCGCGCGCCTTGTCCCGCTCCGCCCGCTGTTTGTCCTGCTGCTCCCATTCCTTGTAGCGCTGCTCGCGCGCTTTCGCGGCGTCCGCGCGGTCCCGGGCCTCGAGGGCCGCAAGGTCGCTCAGTGTGGCGGCGCGGAACGCCGCTGTCTGCTTTGCCACTTCGGCGGAGACGCTGAAATTTTCTTCCGGGCTGCTGGCCGGTGCGGAGCCGGAGTTAGGAGTTGCCGCCGCTGAACCATCATCAGCTGTATTCGGTGGACTATTCGAGTCTGCTGCGGTCAGATTGCTGGGCGATGAACCGAATACCCTGCTGGCGTTGTCTTGCTCGTCTTCTCCTCGGGACCTGGGCTTCGAAGCTGTTTTGGTTTCTCCTTTTGCCTCTGTAGTACTGGTGACTTCTGTAATGGCATGCCGGCCCACTTTTTCTGCACCCTCCCGAGTCCGAGACAGCTGCCTTTTGTCATGCGTGAGATCTCCCTCGGACTGCGCGAGCATCGCTTTGGTTATGGCTTCCGTTTCCCTCTTTATTGCCGCAGACGTGTCGGTGGTCCGAGCCGGCACCTGCTGTCTTTTGTTATCGTCTTTTTTCTTCCGCGGGACCTCTGCGACTCTTTTTTCGGGCTTGCCGCGCTCCATGGAATTCCCAGCCGCGCACAGTGCAGGCGTATGTCGTGGCAACGTCCGCGGGTCTGCACCACCCGCGGCAGCGCGCGCGCAGGCTTCCTCCGCAGCGAGACCCGTGCTCAGGTAGTCAGTCTCCCCCTCCCCAGCTTGCAGTCTCGACGTTTGTAGGCGTGCCACCTTCACGCCACTGGAATCCCCTAACTCTTCGGCTTTTTTTGCCGCAGCGCCTTTTCCGAACGTCGCCACCAATCTGGGACCGTTACCGACAGTTGCGCGGGGTGACTTGCTTTCCATACTCTTTTTAGGCTGCTCTGCCTCGACCAGACCAGCCAGGACCATACCCTGCTCAACGGCGGACTCCTCGTCACCGCCTCCTGGCGCGTCCGTCGTCCCCAGCTGGATGCGCGACTCTGCAGACGCTCCTCTTGCGCTCCGCAAATCCTTTCCGCCCGCTATACGCGTCATCAGGACGGGGCCAGACGGTCGCCCCGGCGGTTGCCCGGACGGCTCCGGATACCCCTTCTCGACGTGACTCAGTGCCACACAAGACCAAAGAACGACTGCCAAATTCAGACATCGCAGACGAAAAACACGCCAGAAAAACAAACGGAAGACAAAAGAAAGCGCCATTTCAAGAAAATCCCCAGGAGACGGACTCATCTTTTCCTGCAATCTATTCGACAATAAGAGACGAGCGAAGGGTTCTCTGCAGCACTGGTGACGATACATTGCATTTTTAGATCATGTAAGTTTCTCTAATTATGCGATGACGACGGGACAAATTTTCCGAAGGCCGCCACGCAACGACACTCTGAACTCCTGCTTCTGCTTGCGCCTTCAGTTGGCCTTCCTAGCTTAGCGAGCCAGAATATTGCGAACATAGCCACCTCTACTCTCAGAATTGCAAAAAGACATCTACTGAATTATCACAGTATCAGACATTCCTTTCCTTGATTATCATTCAGTGACTCAACAGAGGGAAACGAGAAAAACAACCGTCGAATCGAATAAATTTGCGAATGCTTTTTCGAAAACTCCATCTGCTGTGGCGATAAACAATATTAGGATAAGACATAAGTGCACCGATGCCGTACGCGAAAAGCACTTCTATGTGTTTCGTATGTTTTCAGCAGCGTCTCACCATGACACCAACTCTTATTGGGCAGGCCAACTGCATCTGTATGGCATATGGACTGCCAATTGTTCCAATGCTCAATTTTCAAATCTTATGGAAGAACTGGGTTTCAAATAATACTTGTGATGTATGCTATACTCTTGTACAGGCATGCGCAGAAAAAAATTCAATATTTATCGTTCCTGGGCCGGGATTCGGCACTTTATCAACTATCATATTTGATTTTCCTGTCCGTAGAAATTTTTTCGCGAAAGGACCAACGGTGTATGACTGTAATCTAATGATATTATTCATACGTACCGTGAAAGCTGATAATTTTAATGTATAACTATTCAGAAAGATGGGATTACTTTTTATAAAGGTTGAAAAGAAATCAGAAAATTCCTCTGACTTATAATTGTGTACTGCCAGAAGCAGTGCCCGATTGCGCCACGGACGAAAATTTCGGGAGGTCTTAGTTCAACATATTCTCATAATAACTGAACGCATTCCTTGACAATTTGAGCCTAGCCACCGATCGTCTCTAAATTCAGAACTCAACAAGGAAACACCCTTGGAGAGAATTCTGTTACAGATGAAAACTCTACTGGAAGAAGAGAGGGTTGCAAGTAGTTGGAATTCCCCAAAGTTAGCTCAGATCTTGTTGCTTAGCCGGCGACCATTCGACCCTACGTCCTACGGCTCTTACGTGCGGTCCACTCTGACTCACTCACCCGGTCCCACGAAAAGCACCACCGCCCATTCTTCTCCGGATCGAAGGACGCTTGTTTCAGCAGACCCCAAAACACAATTTGTGGATTCGCACCCATATTCTTTTTTTTTTCGCATCATGTGTGTGAGTTGCAATTGCCCTCACGGACTCCGGATGATGTTGCTTTTTCGCATCATATTATGATATACAATACTGTAGGCAGAGTGTGAACAGTATTTTTAGCATGTCGCGTGCTATCTTCAAAAGTTCTTTCCACTAGCTTATAATAATTACGTTGTTGAAGGAAACTGTCATCACTACAAAATATGATCGACCGCAACATTATTGCGTGCAAGATACTACAATCCAGTCTACGCGGACTTCGGGCCCTACCAATACTTAAGTTCAAGAGTACCTACAA
>Ga0099797_101482_pt1 | contig 12279 bp, 4 predicted proteins | sample Uncmet_Sort48C_1_FD_89871 | JGI IMG/M metagenome (GOLD analysis project Ga0099797, IMG submission 89871) | Marine eukaryotic communities from CALCOFI LINE 67, Pacific Ocean - C012_Sort48C_1 | ecosystem: Environmental > Aquatic > Marine > Oceanic | place: Pacific Ocean: Monterey Bay | collected... | reverse complement strand
GGGCAAACGAGTGAGAGTAATGCATGCAAAAATTGCGTTGCCGGAAAATACGATAACGATCAAGGGCAGGTAGATACGTGCAATAGCGTATGTCCTGGAGGAAAATATGGGAGTGGTACGGGAAAAACGAATGTCGACGACGCTTGTCCTAGTCTATGCCCTGGAGGAAAATATGGAAGTTTTACGGGGAAAACAACTCTGGCAACTGCTTGCCCTTATCAGTGTACGAAAGGGAGATACGGTAGTGGGACAGGACAGACTAGTCTGACAGCTGCTTGCCCTAGTCAATGCGCTGGAGGGAAGTATGGTGACCAGGTAGAGCAAACGACTGAGAGTAATGCATGCAAAAATTGCGTTGCCGGCCGATACGATAACGATCAAGGGCAGGCAAACTCGTGCGATGGCGTATGCTCTAAAGGGAGATATGGTAATGTAGTAGGTCAAACTACTCTGACAGCTGCATGTCCTAGCCAATGCGCTGGAGGGAAGTATGGGGATCAGGTAAGTCAAACGAGTCAGAGTAACGCATGCAAAAATTGCGTTGCCGGAAAATACGATAACGATCAAGGGCAGGTAGATACATGCAATGGCGTATGTCTTGGAGGAAAATATGGGAGTGGGACGGGAAAAACGAATCTCGACGCGGCTTGCCCTAGTCTATGTCCTGGAGGAAAATATGGAAGTGGTACGGGAAAAACAACTCTGGCAACTGCTTGCCCTTCTCAGTGTACGAAAGGGAGATACGGTAGTGGCACAGGACAAACTTCTCTAAACGCTGCGTGTCCTAGCCAATGTCCTGGAGGAAAGTATGGAAATGCTGCTGGGGAAACGACTGAAAACGATGCATGTGTCAATTGCGAAGCAGGTCGATATGAAAACGACCAAGGGCAGGTAGATTCGTGCGATAGCGTATGTCCCGGAGGAAAGTACGGCGACCAGACCGGTCAGACCGACGAAAGCGCTGCATGCGCCTTTGTCTGCTCCTCTGGAAAATACGGAGACCAAACCGGTCAGACCAACGAAAGCGCTGGGTGCCCGTATCTCTGCCCTTCGGGAAAATATGGTGTTCAAGAAGGTGAAACAATAGAAAACGAGGCGTGTGTCATCTGCCTTCAGGGCTATTACACAGACCAAATAGGTGAAATTGAGTGCAAACAGTGTCCCGGGGGGCGTCACATCGTCGATGCGGGGCTCAATGCAACCAAACACAACGAAGAAAGCGATTGTACCGCCGCAGAAATCACCGGTATACACCCAAACAATCAGTCGACCTTAGGAGGTACCTTAACAACATTCGTCGGTAACAACTTTGGAGCTACAAGTGCTTCTAGGATTCAATTTTGGACAAACCAAATCGAATGGACAAACGTAACCTATGTGAACGATACATGCATCACAGCTATATCACCAGCGGGCGCAGGCTTTAATTTTCCAATATCAATCAACGTAGATGGGATTACGTATGAATCTGCCGCGGTGCTTTTTTCTTATAGGAGACCAAATATCACGAAAATAATTCCCCCTCCGTTTAAGGGCGGTACCCTGCAGCTGTATGGCACAGATTTTGGTCAGCTCGTCAATATTAATAGTGTTATGGTATTTGACACCAATGGATGTAACCAAGAATGTACAAGTCCTGAAATGCCTTCCAATGGGGAGTTCTTATGCCAGTACAATCAACTAGGTACCTCCGGCGCTACACGTACAGTCAGAATAACTGTAGCCGGACAAACCAGCTATGGGGTAGAATATTCCTATGATGTTGATAAAGGTGAAATCACAGGGATACCAGCAGGTCTTCAAGTAGTCTCCGAAATGGAAGCTTTGAGCTACACTATCGGTCTAACGGATGGAGTGACTCCGACTTCCGAAGTAGTCATCCATCTCCAGGCTACCTCGACAAAACCAGAATTCAATTGTACGGTAGTACCGGTGAACATTACCATATACGCCAATGATAATGGGACCAAAACACCGATCAGTATAAAGACCAGCGGCAATGTGATCGACGAGGGAACTGATACACTGGCGTATTCCTGTTCCGTTTTACACTCGTTGGAATCATTTGACCCACAGTATGCCAGTAGTCCTCAACGAACGGTTACCATCAACATTATGAATGACGATCACGCCGACGCAAATTTATGGACTATCTCTGACATAGATTATTCTTATGAATACGATGTCAAATTCTTATCGTTTTACAACTTGGAAGGAGAGAGCTTCCAGTATGGCGTTCGTTTGGACACGGAGCCGCAATCGTTGGTACGTATCGAACCTCAAATCTCTCTACGAAACGACGAAAGTATAATGTCTCCGCCAATGCTGTCCACAACTCCAAAATATGTAGTGTTTGACGCGTCAAATTGGAGTGTACACCAACGATTCGTCTACTCAAGCATTCCCGATTCCACAGACAACGATCTTCAGGTCTTTGAGATAACCCACGATGTAATTACTGATGATGACGTTTTTCGTGCAAAATCAACCGTGCGGGGATTGAAAGTGGTTGTCAATTCGGCGGACGATGATACAGCAAAGCTCCTGGTGGAATCAAAACAAATCGCACTGACAGAAGGTGGAGATTCCGAGACGATTACGATCTCCGGGCTTGCGTCGAAGCCTACCTCCGACGTCAATATCACCATTAAAGCTCCACCTTTTCTAGACGTTCAGATTTCAAAGCCAGTGATCAAAAGGTCACAGTGGAACAATTGTACCCGGAGCATACAGCTGAGAGCAATAAGCGGAGCTACTCCAGGATCTGCGGTCATTCGGCTTCAGCCCAGAAGCCTCGACCCGAAGTACAATAATACTGCTCCAGGGGTATCCATGGATATTATCGTATTGCGAGCAACGATCCCAGCTGTGTTGGGAATGCCGCTGCTGGCAAAAGTCAACGAGGGCGATCCATTTTCCTACGAAGTTAAGTTGTCGACAGTCCCCGGTTCATCGGTAAAGATTCATGTATCGTCTACGTGTGACCTTGTAACAGAACTTAATTTTGTGGATAAGACAGGCGTACCAGTGATTATACCCACCAAAAGTCGTAAATTGGCAACCGCGAAAACCTCAGTGGTTGATACTTGCACAGTTGTGCATCGTGTGGAAAGTAACGATCTGGATTACTCGAGTCTTCCGGGTCAGACTTTAAGAATTGATATCATCAGTACTGGTTGCGGGGTTGGAGAATATTTTGGTGTGTACAATCGTACAAATGCGACAGAATGCATTTGCGGAGTTAAATTCTACAAGCCACCAACTCTTGACTGTGCAGAATGCCCAGAAAAAGGACTTGTTTGCGACAGACCTGGTATCAAGACACCTGCAGTGGCAAACGATTATTGGCGTTACGATCCCACATCGCCCGATTTTGTAACGTACCCAATTTACGAATGTATTATCCCCGACTCGTGCATAGGCGGTAATTCTACGAAAGGACGGTGCGCGCCGGGATACAACGACTCAGCGCCAATCTGTGCCGTATGCGATAAGGATTATGTCTTCCAACAGGGAGTATGTTCTTATTGTGAGGGGTACGTCTCGGGGGGTATTACTTCACCAACGCCTCAAATGATGACGGCAGCGCTTTTGTGTATGTTCATAGGAATGGCATTTTTGTACTATTACTTCACCCTTCCTGCATTAAGTCGCCAAGAAGAGAATGATCTGCGTATCAAACTGAGTACCCTGGACATTGAAAGCCTGTTTGAAAAGAAGAAACGACTAAATTTGCTAGCTTTTAGCCATCTTGCGGACGCTGAATTGACGGATAATGAGATTGCTCATATTTTTCGGGTGATCGACAAAGACAAGAACGGTTTTATTTCCAAGACGGAGTTAATAGACTATACCACTGACGACGGGAAGATTGACATTGACGAATTACAGGATCAGAGAACCGATTTAAGCGATAAGCAAGAGACCACAGCCGACGCCGTGTCTACCCTAGGGACTGCCATGGTAAAGTTCAAAATTTTGTTAACTTACATTCAGTGCATGAGTTTTCTCCCAGTAGTTTTCGAATTACCATTCCCAGAGACGATGACTCATCTAATGAAACTGTTGGAGTTCTCGTCGCTGGACATTTATGTTTTCTTCGGTGAGGTCTCGTGCCACATGCAAACGACGTTTAAACAGAAGTTCGTCTTCCACATGCTATTGTTCCCAGTAATTTGTGCTTGCGTGGGCATCGTTTGGAAGCTTATCCTGTTGCGACAAAAATACCTGGGGAAATATTATGAACCGTTTTTTACCAGAGAAAGTATGCGGACGCGTTTGTATACCTTTGGTTCTCTGTTAGCGTTTGGTTTATACGCCGGTTTGTCCACGAAAATATTCCGTTTGTTTAAATGCAAAAAGGTCCAAGAACGATTTTATTTGGTGGCAGATTACTCGGTAGAATGCTACGTCGGTACTTGGTGGAATTACGGGGGCGTCGCTATCCTTTGCATCATAATTTATGTGATGGGTATCCCTGGAGTTCAATTCTACGCGCTCTGGAACAATAGACATCATTTGCACGAGACCTCTGCCCTGGATCAGCAGTCCCACCGGTTAGTCAAGAAGCAGTTCGGTTCTTTGTACGCCAGTTACACGGAGGATTGTTTCTACTTTGAAATGGTGAACATGTTTCGTAAATTGATGATGACGGGCGGTCTGATCCTGGTTGGGGAAGAGTCGGTGGTACAGGCGCTGTTAGGAATACTAACGTGTACCGTTTGGTTTGGTTTAGTTGCAGCGAAATTTCCCTACAAAGCGTACTGGGACAACATGCTAGAAATTGCGCTCTCGTTTGGTCTATTGATGTCGCTGATTAGTGGTTTTGCGTTGGAACTGTTCCATTTAAAGGATACCGACGGGTACGAGCAGGTCACCTTTGACATATTGTTGGTGTTAATGATCTTGGGATGTATATTTTCGGGGGTATTTGCTCTGGTGATCACTCTACCGTTTTGTAGATCTCGTTTTATCAAGTATTTTATGAAGGGGAGGATTCAAACAAAGCGCCGAGTACTTGACGAGTGGGTGTCTAAGCATCTTGCAGTTGTGAAATGGCTTCCTGAGGAAGATATTCAACAATCATTGAGGTCATTTGGGGAACAACTAGAAACAAAAGCGAATCGAGTCATTCAAAAATCTCAAAAGAAGAAGCGAATGTCCAAGATATATCCTACTAAGAAGACCTCCTTAGACGCAATTGTAAGGACTCGTATCTTGGCAAAGAAGCGGAAAAAATTATTAGCAATCCGTCAAGTGATGTTACCTGCTTATGCAAAGAAAAGGAAAACAACATTTAAGACTCTTGGGACGATGGTTAAAGAGCATGTGAAGTCCAAGTTTAGGCAACGCAGATTGCACACAATGGAGGTAAATCGTATCCACGAAGATCGAGAGCAGCAGAGCCATCATTTTAAGAAGAAGCAAGAGGAGATGAACCAATTGAAGCTACAAAAGAAGAAGAATTTGGAGGCAAGATTAAAGTCTAGAAGAAAATAAGCTGTGGTACATTTATATCTTGTATAGTACTTACGAGAATAATATTCTTCGATTTATAGCAGCTACATGAGTTGTATATACGAAGATGAACATTAACTATTGGTCATCGTTTGCGTAGGCTGCAATCGCATTTTTGTAGTTCGCGTTTCAAATCACCCTTGTCCGCAGGCGCAGAATAATTTTTTTTAGAATTTATCTCCAGGCGCGGACATGTAAAGATAGGTCAAACTCTTAGGTTCTTGGACTATATAAGTTTTTAATTATAGTTTACGCGTATATAGTATAAAATGTCCGTATTATTAATTCTTAATTAAATTTATATCTAGCAGTCTATCTAGTCTACTACACGTATAGGAGTCAATTACAGCAGAATACTATCCAAGTCTGTAGGGCTCGTGACAGTGTGATGTGGCCAGTAGCGATATTATTCGAACAACAGGATCGCACCATTTATTCGACGATAAATAAAACCCACCGCCACGTCGTTTAGCTACAGCACACCATGAGGAGAACAAATGGAGAAGTGCGATGAACGAATTTGCCCCACAAATATTATACCGTGCACGGAAAAGATATTGCACAGCAATAAACTTCTGCATCAACGGCTCTATTTTTGGGCGCTGCCAACCATTCGTCAGGCACAGCAACCCACCTTAAACAAGTGCAGAGCGAGAGTTTTATCTCTGACACGCGTCATGTTTTATCAGTGAATGAATGGTCTAAACAACGAGATAAAGAGATAGCCGTCTCTAACAAGACTGAAAATAGTACATTTTTATTAATAATTAGCGGGTTTATATCCCCCCAGTGACAATTTATTCGAAATTTGGGCCCTCCTATGGGAATAACCCAATAATTAGCTAAGGTCGAGGTCATCTCTCTTCGCTACTCAAAACCACACTCAATACTCTATAATACTACATCTCGCATGCAGCGCATCTAAGTATTTTACATCAAAACATCAAATATGTCCACTAACTTATGAATATATATTTAGACTATAATATAATACATAGATCAACTTCGACGGATGAAAAATCGTTTGAAGAACGAACGGCGATATTTTGGGTTGTTAGTAGTAATTGGTGCTTTTTTTTTTTTTGAGCCCACATCTCCACCTCTTCTTGATTTTGAATGATGGATGATGTTGTCCCCACACTTACTTTCTACTAAAAAAGAGGAAAATCATCATTTATTTTTTATTTTAGTAGGTTTTTTTTCCCCTTCTTCTTCTCTCTTCTTCTTTTTCTTCTCCTCCGCACTTCCCGCCTTCGATCTGCTTTCCATTCCTTTTACATACATATTGTTGTATCATAGACGCTGCAGATCAAATATAAAATGCATTCATAACGTACAAATTTATAAAATATATAAAGGTGCCAAGGCGGAAGAGAATATGAATTATACGGGAGATTGCGGTAGTGCACATGGAAAACGAAAGTGTCATTCGGACGGTGGCGACGGTGACAGCGCGGGCAAACGGGTGAAGCGGTTGGGTGAAAAAATGAAACTGGGGGGTAGACTGAAGCAGCTGGGGTATGGCCAATCCTCTAACAGGAAGATCCGGAAACTTTTAAAATCACGTCGGGTTTATGTAAATGGTGTAGTAGAGACAAATATATCTAGAAAAGTGACCGAAGACTTTGAAGTGACAGTTTTGACTGCGGATAGTGGTGAGGCCGAAACAATTTTGCCCACGCTGCCTAAAATTTTTGTATACAATAAACCGTGTGGAGTCGTTTCATCTTTCAATGGGGATTTGGGCCGGTTAGATTTGGCACAGTCTTTGCCAAAAGAAATTTTAAGTATCAAAGGGTTGCACAACGTCGGTCGATTAGATCAGCACTCAACAGGGCTGCTTATATTTACAAACGATGGCAATTTAACTCGGACGCTGTTAAGTGGGGAAGGCATAAGTAGGAAGTACGTTTGTGTGTGTCGGGGGGGGGTATTGGACGTAGACCAATTGAGACGCCACATGAACGACGGCGTGGATACTCGCTTTGGGAAATTGCGCGGGAAACTGCTGAGTGCTCATGTATTGAACGACAACTCTTACGGGTATGAGCACAGGTTTTGTGAGGACGATGTAGTTCGCCAGGACGGTCCTTCGAGCATTTCAGAAAACCACTGCAAGGACGACACAATATCTGAAATCAGTCTGATTTTGTACGAAGGGAAAAAGCGCCATGTAAGAAGAATGCTGGCACACCTTAACCACCAAGTCTTGAATTTACGCCGGGTAGCTTACGGCCCATTCCAACTAGGAGATCTGAAGCCTGGTTCTATCCGAGAACCAACCCAGGCCGAGAGCCGATGGTTAAAGGAGTTATTATCGCATTCGAATCAATCGTCAACCTCGTCGCAAAGTACACTGATCAAAGACTGGGGGGGTGGGGGTAGTATGAAGGTGCTGTTGAAAGAAAATATTTTAAAGCTTCTGAGGACGCGCGATAAAGGAAAAACATGTTGACCCAGTGAAATCCCTCGGCGAATGCGAAAGCAGAACTGGAGAGAGTTGATGGAGCCCACTCGAGAAGCTGCTAGAGCACTCGTCCGCGAAGGCAAGCTGGACGTGATGCAAAAGGGGAAGGTATTGGATACAGACGAGCCATACAAAGGCCCCATTCGTCTCCGCCTTTCAGATCTTATGCATACTAGCTGATGATGGCAGTCACATTTTGTTTTATAGATGGGGGTGAAACTTGAGCAGACAATATTACCGAATAGAAAAAGAACCATCGCAGGAATATTATTATATATCAGCTTTCGTTCTTTTTTTGTTAGTCGCCACCCCACTGCCGGAAGCAAGAAAAAATATTTTTTAGCTACGAGAGGAATAAAGAGATCATTCGTAGACTATCAAGGTATGATAACATAAGAAAAATCTTTGGTACACGCGTATTTATAATTTACACTCGCTCTAAAACCATATTTTAAGATTTAAGATCTTAAATAAAATATGGTAAAATTGTGAAGTGTATCTTGAATTTAAGAGGTACGCTACTATCAGAAGTTCTTTCAATGGGGAAAAACGTCTTTTTCACGTACATTTTCTTTACCGAGAAACACTCTTTTTTATTTGAACGACACCACGTTGTATTATAATACTGGTATGTTATGCATAGTTATCTTACTTAGCGACTCAAGGTTAAAATAAAGAATTAAATAATGATACGTAATTCTTGCAGGATCTAAAACATGAAAAATACATTACAAGTGCTACCCAATACCCACATGTACTTATCATTTGCCGCCCCCAAATTTAACACCCGTTACATGAACTCCATCGTCCAAGGTGTCAAAACATACTTCAACACCAACCCTATCAAAAGAAACACTAAATGCATTGTTGTTCCCCGTGGCTTTTCCGCGCCCTTTGTTCTTGGACCTAATATCCAAACTTAAGACTTGCCGAAGGGTTTCAATAAAATCATCGGCCTCACCCTCTTTCCACCAAAGGCTCCGCTTCCCATTTACATACCTACTCAGCTCGTTGTGGACGTTTTCTTGGAAGAACACATCTAGTTTAGGAAAAGCTGCGTTGTCCGATATCCATTGCGGAACCCGTAATGTCGAAGTGTCTACACGATCGAAGGGCAAATATGGCTTTATGTCCAAAATAGTTGTGCCGTCAATGAGGTCAATTCCAAGCAGGTCGACTTTTCTTTTCAAAATATTTACGCGGGCAATTTTTGCAACGCTCAGCCCTATGCTGTTTGGACGATGAGGGGTTCTAGTAGACAGGATGCCCACCTTCTTTCCGTTAAGCTGGGGAGGTTTTATTTTTCCCTTTAACGTCGTTTTGCGCCCACTATTCTTTTGGTGCATGTCAGTGTTTTGATCAAAGCAAAAAATAATCCAGCAATGACTGAAGGAGTCCAGGGAGTCCAGGGCAGCGCTGGGAATGTTGGCGTTCAGCTGGATGGATGCTCTGCCCGAGGGGACTAAAAGCGGCTGTCTCGGCGTCCCGTTTCGTTTTGGAAAGCAGGAACGACAAATCCCGATCGGTTTGTATGTAAACCCACTGTCTGCACTCTCTTTTCTCACGTTCTCGCGCATGATTCTCTCTGCGCGAATACGCCCCTTTCTCTCGTCTTCCCTTGACTTTGCCATCTGCTCCAGCTGCCTTTTCACTTCCTTCAGTTCCGAGTCGTTTTCTTCCTGCTCTTCACCATTTTCTTCGATCTTCTTTTCATTTATGGCATTTCTGCGTTCACTACCACCCCTATCACACGAGGGCTCTGAAGCGCGACCCTTTGACGTCCGCCCAAGGTAAAAAAAAGCGACGAGCAGCCCTCCGGAAAAAGCCGCCACCGAGATCAAGACGTTGCCAGAAGACGACATTGCCAACGCTTACAGAGGTTGGGTCCGCTGAAAATGGATACAAACACTCTTGCCACCTTGGCCTCTTTGCCAAAACAAAGAGTTCTCATCAAAACTACAACTGCTTGTTGGTATATCATTTTCAATATGAACATATAGAAACATAGACAAATTGGCGCTTCGTCTTCTTCTTGGTATGATTTCAATTAGTAGATAACGGTAGGACTGAGGAAATATATTATACTTTATACTTATGACAGCGATTGATAGATGAATTATTAATACAGAATATAATACTTATGTAGTTACAATTATTAAACAAAGACATTACAATACATATTGATTCCTATTTATTTACAATTTCTGAAGTCGAACAACTTGAAGCGGAACCAAAGAAATGACGACGAACTAAAAAATTCACCGCTGTGTTTTGAAAGTGTTTCCGACGGTTCTTTTATCAAAGTTTTTCGATTGATTTTGTTCGATTGTACAACTGAAAGCAAAAAAGGACAACGGTTAGTACATGTATTTGATTTCAACGAGAGGAGCTTATGGGGGGGGGATCCAACCCCAAGAGGATGCTTGGTGCCACCTTTTTTTGCTCAGAAACAGAATTGATATCATTCCTAATTAATTACAAAAGGTCCTAAGAGATTCCCACCTGTTGGTATATCATCATAGCGAAAAAAGGTGTGCTCCATGTTGTCGCGTGGAAGGGAAAGAGGGGGGTAGACTTACGGTGGTTGGCGTTGCAAAGTGCTCTCACAAAAACGGGGACCCTGGCAAACCCTTTGCTTTCTGCAAGATTGCGTCTTTTTCCATGTCGTCACTGGTGGGGAGTCCCCTCTGCTTTTGACGTTGGTCGAACATGATCTTTCGGATGGTCCCTTGGGTTTCTGCATCGTACTCGTGGACGTGGCGAGTAGAATCAACTTTTTGCGTATCTATTTCGGGGTCGCCTTTTATGACGGATTTCCACCACGTTTCGACGCATTTGTCTAGGGTCAAAACGATAGTCTTGTTCGACTCTAGGGTCCACAAGCTGTCGACTTTAATTTTCCCTCCAAGGTCTCCATCGATTATGGGGTCTTGCCCTTTCAATCCTAGTTTGACTTTGGTGCTACTAATTTTACAGGCAACGTCTTTTCCGCGCGTGCCTTCTGGGACATCGACGTATACGGTTACCTCGCTCAAATTTTGCGTCCAAAAATACTTTTCACAGATACCGCCATTTCCAATCGGTATTTGCTGCCCTTTCTCGTTGTATTTTATCGGCGGTTTGGAGGCGCTCTTTTTCCCACTGCCGGCGCCCCCTTCCTTCGGCGAGGGGGGCGTCGGCCCTGCCGTATCTCCTTCCTTTGCCGACGAGGTTTTCGGTGCCTCTTTCTCGCTAGGAGCTATTTTCATATTTTTCAATGACGACGCTGGGGCAGACGGCGGTTCCAACTCCACCACGCGCGGTTCCGAGGAGGTGGGGTTCGCACGGGCACCTCTAGTTCGTATTTTCGCAATGTCCTTCATCGGCAGCGAGTGGAACGCTCTCATCACTATTTTTTCCGCAACCCCGGGGGGAAAACCCATGTCGTTTTGTTCTTTATTGGCAACTACGTACAAGTCGGTCTTCCTGTGAAAAAACGAAAAGATCGACTTCAACAATGGTTCTATGCCATTGTGCCGCGCAGCCAACTGCATTAGCATATTGTCGTACATTTCTTGCTCCTGCGGTGTGGTCGCCATGCTCGCCCGTATCTATCTATCCGCAGTATATATATATATATAGTTCAGTCCGTTCCTCCACTTTTTTAATTTGATTTAATTTGCCGTATACATAATTGTTAATCATCATTTTACTCATACAAAGCCTTCACTTATAGCTTCTTCTCCAAAAAAACTTCTTTCTCTTCTTTGTTGTTCGTTGGCTCTAATAAAAAAGAAAGAAAGAAAAGAAAGAAAGAAAAGAAAGGAAAGAAAAGAAAGAAAGAAAGAAAGATAGAAAGAAAGAAAAGAAAAGAAAGGAAAGAAAAAAAAGAATCTAAATTTTATTTCCTTTACTTTTTACTCTCTTAGCCTCTCCTCTCTATAGCGTTATTAAACATAACTATAACGAACGTATATTAATAATATGAGATGAGATACACAGTGTACATTAGTAGGATGTGGAATCTCGTTCTCTCGTTCTCTCGTTCTCTCTCTCTCTCTCGCGTGTTCTCTCTTTCGCTCTCTCTCGTTCTCTCCCTATTGTTGTTTTTCTCTCCTTCTCGTTCGTTTTTGTTTCCCTTTGTTTTTGTTCTTTGTTTGTGTTTTTCGGCGCTGGCTTGTAAGTTTATAAACGGGGTTGGTTTTTAACAGTGTTGGGCTTGTTTGCGGGCTTCCTCCCATCCATACCGCAATGGCGCATTGTTTGGAATTCATTTGTTGTTTTTTCGGAGCGTTTTTCGTAATTTGATTTTCATT
>Ga0099797_100957_pt2 | contig 12281 bp, 13 predicted proteins | sample Uncmet_Sort48C_1_FD_89871 | JGI IMG/M metagenome (GOLD analysis project Ga0099797, IMG submission 89871) | Marine eukaryotic communities from CALCOFI LINE 67, Pacific Ocean - C012_Sort48C_1 | ecosystem: Environmental > Aquatic > Marine > Oceanic | place: Pacific Ocean: Monterey Bay | collected... | reverse complement strand
GAGTTCACCTTGCAGTCATTTCTACCAAAAATCTCTTTTGGTGAGTTTTCAAGTTTTTGTTGTTTTAGAAAAAAACGCACCGTGAAGCGTCCCAAGTGTGAGGAAACCAAAATATTTTTTGGTCCAAATAGAGGATTCAAAAAACAGTTTTTGTCCCCCCAAAACGCGACATCGAGTTTGTGTTCATATCTGTCGGTCTTAATGCACTTCCCACAAATTCGTTTACCAGACTTTTGTGACAAAAATACAATTTGTACGATACCAAACGGTCCCAGAAAAATCAATCTTAAAATAGAAGAATCATGCCCCGAGCTTGTGTAGTCCCTGAAAACAGTTCAATTGAGAAACAAGTACTAAAACTCCTCGCAGTCACTCCACTGGTGCACGAGGCACGGTGGCGGATATATATATATATATATATATATATATATATTGACATGTCCTTGTGTGGTCCAACACATTTAACATAAATCCTTTTGGGGCTTTGAAATCTAAACATATGTTCGATCAGGGGATTGGGGTGGAAGGTTTCCGGGTTTGTTGGTTTAGTGTTCAGTTTTAGGGTTTAGGGTTGAGGGACTAGTGTGTTCTCAGCATTTAGCACCAACAACGGAACCGTTAGAAACTACCAACATCACATCCGGGGCATCTGGGTAAAACCACAATCTGTGATCTAGCAAACACAGAGGAATATGTAGCAAACAAAACAGAGCATTCGAAAACAGAAATACAATTCAGTAAACAAACATAAGATGGCTCAGCCCAGCCAGCCCAGGTATTGATTGGGGGGGGGAGCTCCTCCAGGCCACGAACTATAAGGTTAGAGGAAATCCTGCAAAATGACTACTCCACACTGGATCATACTCCAGTGTTTTAGGGTTTGTTGTTTTGGGTTGGGGTTTTAGGGATTTAGGATTTAGGGTAGATGGTTGAGGGTCTGGCGCATGACATTTAGCACATGGAACGAATGCGCCAAGCCAGAAACGCAACTACTTGAATATCCTTAACGTTCGCCTGCCGGCTCCTGGAGGCGCACCTCTCTCCAACCCTCTGCCCGAAGAGATCACCACTCAACAGAGCATTAACCATGCAGGCCCAGTGCTAAGGATTAATAGGAAATATATTATGGGATTTGTTTTTGGTACCCTAAACCCTGGTCCCTAAACCTCTAACCCCCCACATGCTCCCCCCATACATCCCCATTTTGGGAGTTCTTTTGAGCGCCCTTCGGGGAAAATACATTTCCGAAAAGCGCACCCCAAACAAAAACTGTCAGTTTTTAAGGGAAATCAGTTATTTGTGTAATTTTGTACGCGCTCCTTGTATAAACCATAAAAGCTTACGGCGGCCGAGTTACAAGCCCACCGGAGCATTTCGGTTGGCAGAAAACGGCGTTTTGAATTGCGAAATGGCGGGCGCTCCCTATATAACCGCGAACACAGATTCAAAATAAATACTTATATCAAACATGTGTTCAAGTCCCGTTGAGGCAGTCTTGAACAATATATTTATTAAACAGAAGCCCGATGGTCTGGCAAGTTTCTTTGCATAAGTCAAGGACATTCAGCGAATTTGCAATATGTTGGACATAGTTCTTGGTGTGTGTTTGTGTTTTTCATGTTTTTCGAAAATGTGTGTTTGTCCCGGCGGGTTGTCAAAAGAAGCCTTAAACATATTGAAAATCCAAAAATGCATGGATGCCATCCATTGCACAATGATTTAAATCGATTCCAGATGCAAGACCGATGCAAAACACAAACCAGATACATTTAAATGTGTCCCCGACTTGTTTCGAATTGTTTTTAATCACAATCCGATCAAAAGCAATGGGACCCTAAACATAACTTCATACCCAAAGAAATTATGAATATGTGTTTGGGGTTGTTTCGGCCTCAAAGGCCAAACAAGGACTTGCCAACACCATGCCCAAATATGTCAATGCGATAAATTGAATAGGGGGCCCGGGCTCTTCGCATGTTTTGGAGGCCGAGGTGTCTCGAGTTGTACTTGAATAAGCACTTATATGAGGATTGCAATGCAGATGATATTGGGTCGTTTTCCAGTTTGTGGTTGTTGGTTATTATCATTTTATATTTCGTGTGTGTTCCGTTTTAGTTTTCTTTTTCTGTTTCATTTTGTTTTTTGGGGGGGATGCAGGGGGGGGGGGTCCAATTGTTCATTGTTATCATTATTAACCAGACCTATGTCTTGTGTTTGTTATCCGTTTCCGGGGCCCGGGACTAGTCCCAATAGATTGGATTCCGTGCTATTCCGAGGTATTGATGCGTCCATAAGTCCGATGTTGGATTCCACGGACACCAAATTAATGTTCGGAGGTTCTTTGGCCAGCCCTTCGGGGAGAGCACATTTTCGAAAAAACGAACGCGAAAACAAACACCAATAACGTTCGTTTGATTTCTGTGGTGGTTGTTGACAATAATGAACAATAAAGGACAATTGAACGACCGTTTAAGAAACACTTAATTAAATGAGCATAAATGAAAGTTGAAAAAACAATTGATTTTGTGTTTGATAGTTGTGTTGTGTACCTTCGGCTTTAATTGAAAACTCATTCAAAACAGGTCGGGGATGTGTTTCAATGAATCGGTGGTGTTCGTTGCATCCAAGTTGCCTGTGGGAAGGTTTAAAACCATTGTGCAATCGAGAATATCCAAACATTCGTTGAGTTTCATTATTTTCGGGGCTTCTTTTGCCAGCCCTTCGGGGGGCATGCATATCCGAAAAGCGTACCCACAACGACAACATATTGATTGTGTTAATTGATTTTTGTAATTTATATTTTCTTGAAGTATGGTGGTTTGTTAGGGTTGTCGACAATTAATGAACAATAGATGACAATCGGATGACAATTTAATGAAACCACTCCCAAAGTGTTCCAGCAACCCTCCCGGCACAGGGGCCGGACCGGGCACAGGGCCCGGGCCAATTTTTGGGCCCGGGCCCACAGGGGCGTTTCTGTCAGCAGAAAACGAGATTTTGAATTGCGAAATTGTATGGGCCCTATATAAGTCGTTCTTTCAATGTTTGGGCCTCGAAGGCCAAACAAGGACTTGCCAACGTCATGCCCAACTATGTCAATGTGATCGACTGAATAGGGGGCCGTGACTCTTGGCATGTTTTGTTTGGCCTTGGTGTCTCGAGTACACCCCCCACCACGGCTATAAGAAATAGTTCGGGCCAACTTGGTACTCAATTTCCTGTTTGTTTGTAATAGGAGTAGATATGGAAGCCAGGCTTTCATGCCATATTCGAGTATCTCAACTTCTTATTGCCATGTTTCTTATTGCCATAGGAGCAGGTGTATTCGAAAATGCTAACACAAAGATTATAATACAGATTATACTGAAGTCGTGTTCTGATCATTTCCGATAACAAATTGCTAAAAATCAGAGGAAATCGTGGCCGTTTATAGGGGTCGCATAAGATTTAGCAAGGCTTGCATCTGTAACAGTAGAAACACGTTCGACAAACATCACGACACAGTGAAAAACGGGACAAATGAGACACACACACACACCGTTGGGAAACGATCGACACAACAACTTAAATATGTAATTGGAAAAGCACCGTAAAATTCAATTAAAACCTTTCCAACCCAAACATCCTGGAAAATTCTGAGTTTGATTGCTGAATATATATATATATATATATATATTTATCTATATATTCTTTCTATCTCTATATCAATATATCTCTGTATATGTGTTTTTGTTTGGCCTCAGAGTCCCCAATAATGACTCATACAAGGAACACTTGAAATTTATCAAGGCCCAGTATGCCATGCCAAGTACAACCCCTTGAGCCCACATTTTGTAGCAACGGCAACGGTGATTGCGATGTCCCTGGGAGGTAATTAACAGGGTTTGGCACTAATAAGGTTTTACACTAATGACTGTAGTTATAAGGTGTAAACAATATTCATGTATATATATATATATATACACACAATAATATATATATACACGCATTTATATATGCACCATATGGGCCCATGGGCTTTATGGGCCCATACAGACGGATGGCGAGCGGGCGGGCGGGCCAACAAAAACCAAGACGGTTTTCTTGATTTCCCAGCATAGTTTTTGGTCTGGTTACTATTGGAAGGCAGTTAATATAGTTAAAAACACTGCTGGGTTTCAATCCAAATGGGGATTAAACTCTATGTGTTTCTTGGCCCCACGGAGCATTATTCTGACATTTACAGTTAAACTTAATCCAGCTGCTTCGCATCCCGCCATCGTGTCTTCGGGCTTTTGCATGTTGTTTGTGGCGGCGCCCACAGCTGCGCTTGGAATAGGCTTTGGCTTCGACAATGCCAATTAGTACTAAGACAGCGGTTACTTTTTGGTCCATCGGTTTGTCCGCGTGTCTGCTTTTGTTTGTCCGCTTTAGATGTCAAATTTAATGTAGTCGTTGTCGATTTAAGCTTCAGGGGCAGTATTTTGGGAGCCATGTGGGAGCATTTTGGAGCCTGTTGGACCATGTTGGAGAATTTGGAAACATTCCGGGAGCCATTTGGATTTGGAGTGAATTTATTAACCCTTCCGGTTGTTGCCGTCCACGCCTTGTTATCTTACCTTTTCCGTGGAAGGAACACCCATGTTTTGGCTGGCTTTTGTTTTTGTATGCGCCTCGCCAGCTCGCCGATCGCGCCTTTGGCGCTCAGCGCTCTTCGGGCGGTCGGTCGGGGCGGCGTTTCGCGCCGCCTTCGGCCTTCGGTGGCGGACATCGCTTCGAGCTGCTATGGGGCGCCTTCGGCGCCAATAAGAAATTGACTCGGACACCGGCAAACATGGGACTGCGAGACTGGGCACCTGGGCTAGAAATGGAATCCGGGGGGTAGACATGGAACTGCGAAGCCCAGGCCGGAACATCCGCCTTGGGCACCCCATAAGAAATTGATTCAGACACCGGGGGGCAGACATGGAACTGCGAAGCCTAGACCACCGGGGCAAGGGGGGCAGACATGGAATCCGGGGGGCAGACATGGAAAACGGGGGGCAGACATGGAATCCCGGGAGGCAGACATGAAACACCAGGGGGCACACATGGAACTGCGAAGCCTAGACCGGAAAATGAAAAAATGGGGGCCTCAGGGAACCGAGGCGGCTCAAAAACAAGACTAAAACGAGATTTGTAGCAAAAACCTAATATTTTAGAAGGTCTTTACGTATCTATCCAGGTAGGGGTCAGCAGGGAAAGGGTGTAGGGGATAGGGTAAACCCTATCCGCCCTAGGGGGCGCAGGATACGCTTCAACCGAGGGGTCGGCGGATGTGCGACCATTTTGGGACCGATTTGAAGAGCTAGTTGGGAATCCATTCTGCACACTAGCGGTCATTTGTGGCAACTTGTTGCTTCATTTTGGTATCGTTTTTGTAATGATTTGTTTTATATGGTGTCGAGTACCTCCAGTGGTTGATTAGGCCAATGTCCTTCACGTACTGCAAAAACTCTATCAGAATGAGATTTCCCATGTTACGAAAATATACGATGTTTAATGAGTTTTGGAACATATTCAAAACATTCTTGGCACACTTTGGGCACTATCGTTGCTAAATGGGTAGCTCCGCAGATGGCTTGAAAATCATGATTTTGGGTCCAGGTTCGAGTTCAAACGTACCAAGCGGCATCACGCAGGATCATGCAAGATCACACACACAGGGGGGGGGGGCTCGGCCTTACTGGGACTTAGGAAAACCTAAAACAAACTAATATAGCCCCAACAAACCCATCAGTGCCTAGCGGCACGGTGGCGGATAGGAAAGCCAACACAAAATTCCACCCTGGTGGCAACGGACCCCGAACAACGGTTTTAAAGGGATTATTGGGGGCCTACAGTCTGGGGGCCTATAGTCTCCCGTCACCGATTTGACCTACAGTCTGGGGGCCTACAGACTGGCGGCCTACAGTCTGGAGGCCTATAGTCTCGGGTTACCCATTTTGAGTCTGGCGCCCCACTTACGTGTGCTTCACATAGACTGAGGACCTACAGTCTGGTGGCCTACAGTCTGGGGGCCTACAGTCTCGGGCTACGGATTTTGGATCTGGCAGCCCACTCACTCGTGCCTTACATGGGATATAGAGGACCATTAAACGGGAACGTTGCTCACGAAAATAAAACCAAATGGTTGATTGGCATATCGATGGTTTACCAATCGGCGCGGCCATAGATACATATATAATATATATATATATATATATATATGTTTTCATTTTGTTTGTTGTTTTTGTGTGTATGTGTTTTAGGTTATCTGACCAAATACCGAAATCACGTTATAGTGGCACGTTTATCGATAAACCATCGATTTACCAAAGAATAATGTTGGGGTATTTTGGTTTCGTTGGTTTTCCTATTATTGGCCGTGCCTTGCACCATGCCCACTGGGGCCAACCAACTACTGGGATTCAATGCAAATGGGGATTAACCCCTATTTAGATCAAACCCCATCCAGGGATAATATACAAGGCGTATGAGAAGACATATATTCGAATTTTATTGACACCGCAGGGAGATGCGACCGAAGCCTGCATTAAAACATATTTCTCGCATATTCTCGCTCAATGAGGTTTAATCACAATTAGGGGAATCCCTGCTCCAATTACAGAGTTTTCGTAAGCACACGAAATCGGTCAGCACCCTGAAGTCTCCGTAATGGTCCTCCATGCCAGTTATGATTTTGACACCATTTTCCAAGGTTTTGAACCCCTGAGGGTGCGCTTCCCAAAGGGCACTGAATTATATAATTTGATAAAACAACCAGGTCTGTACCAACACCTAAACCCTAGAATGCTTGAACGAATCGAGATCCCATACAAAACTCAGAAGACCAAACAAATATCATAATGGACTTTCCTAGACGGCCAAATCTGAGTTAGCTTCCCACGAACATGTCCCACTATAATTGCAATCAGCAAAAATGCGGGCACAAATATATATATATATATATGTATATCTCTCTCTATATATGTATATGTATATATATATATATATATATTCATATATTTTCCATAAGAAATATGTGTTTGTTTTTGACACCCATGCCAGTCCTTTGGAGCCCCTTGCAGATGGTCGGTGCTGCTTGGGGGCCGTTGTGGGGCGCCGAGGGGCCGCCATGGGGCATCGAAGGGCCGCCTAGGGGCCAGCCCCTTGGGGCCGCCCGTCATGAATATATATATATATATATATATATATATATGTATCCACTTGTTTTCGGCCTTCCCGCCACCATGGCGCGTACTCTTGACTTGTGTTGCGAGGGGATGCTAAAAGTCTGCACGCGTCAAGACATGAAAGAAGCACATGGTTGCAGAAACAAAGGAACGATTCAACCAGCAAGTGTATTTTTTAGGATTCCCAAAATGCAATATGCGCTTCGCGCGTGGTGGTCGGGGGAGCCCTACTCCGAGTGGTAATGGATTACATCATATATGGACGGGAAGCTTACAGCAAGTCCTACGCGCTTGTCTGTTCTGCCTGGTGGTTGCATTCGTCTCTGTGTGCGCCCAAGACATAGATAGTTGCAGCATGTGCCGAGAGGGCGCTTACTAAAACACAGATACTCTGATGCCGACAAAGGTCTAGCATGCACTGGCCGCTCTCTGCACTGGCATTGGCTGATAAATGTGCTGGCAAAGTTTACCAACCCGCTTCATTCCGGCGCCGCACCAGTGCAGTGACTGCCGCCTGCATTGCTGCAGGTAACGTGTCCACAGTACAGTATCTTCTATAGCTACATGGATGTTGGTTCAAGTACAAATGCGGTGGAACTTTGGGGAAATTGGCGGAACTGAGTTTCGTTGCAGCAGCTCATCGCGACAAAGGCATCTTGTGCACGTCATGGAACGCTCGCGCCAGTGTTTTGAAGTTTTGCTTGTCTATCATGTGGTTGCATAGTAATACAGAACAAAAGCTACCTCAGTCCCGTGTTCACTGAAGCGGGGCTTGCGGTTCCGAACATGAAAGTTGCCAACATGCACTTGCCATTCTTTTTTTGCAGCATGTGCAGTCGCTCGGGCTTGTGGGCCATTGTTGATGGAAATTGTTCCATTATATTGTTTTCCAGATATGCTCTCTTCCGGGTCTTGTTCGGGACATATTTAGTTTTTGTTTGCAAGGTCTTAAAATATGAGTTCGGGCACGAAACTGACCACCACGGACGGTACAGACACAAACACCTGGAAATTGGATGGGTCCGCGATGCGAATCCAAAGGAAGTGTCCCGGACCAGGATTCGCCCCCAAATCTGTAAAAAACAGTTCGAACGTTATTGTTTCTCCCCCGAGCAATCCTGGGTTATAGTTTGCTGGATACCATTTCTGATGTACCCAACCGTCTCCAAGCCATTCCCACACATGTCATCTTCACTGCAGTCAATCAAATGCATTTACTTCACTCACTCAGCACATGCACCGGGGGCTTTCCCTTGCCTGATCAGGTGGGGCAATTGGTGTTGTCCTTTCCCGGTCGTGTTCGGGCCAACTTTCCAATTTTTTACAATTTACAACATATGAATTCGGACACGAAACTGACAGCCACGGATGCTACAGACGCAAAAACGCTGGCTAATTCAACGTCTCCGCGACCCGAGTCCAATGGAAGACGTGCCGGACCAGGATTCGGCCAAAAGTCCGTGGGTAAACATCAGCTTCATTTTGCTTATCCGAGCAATCCTGGGTGTTGATTTCTATACCTGGATTACACCACCATCACCGCGAAGGTGGTAGGCCAGCGTATGTCCGGGCCATTTTTAGATTGCATAGGATTACTATCCTATTAGACCCGCCGTTGCTCGGGCATATGTTAATTTTTTGTTTTTCGACAGTGTCCCACAACATGTGGTCGGACACGGAACTGACTGCCACGGACGCTACAAATGCAAAATCACCAGTCTCCGCGACCCGACTCCAATGGAAGACCTCCCGGACCAGGATTAGGCCAAAAGTGGTGGTGGTGGTGGCAGTTCTTCTGAAGTCTGGGGAGACTCTCAGGCGTGGGTTACCCCAGGTACGGTAACAACATCGGGCGCATTGAAAAACAACCTAGATACGATGTTTTACAATCGCGTCCCGTATGTTAGTGAAATATAATCAACGGACTACCTGGGCTAGCTTCCGCAGCGAGTACGCGGTTGCAGGGACAACCAAGGCAACCACCACGGTAAGTTCACAGTCCGGACTTAAGTAATGATATAACTATGATGCAAATAATAAGACTGATGAGAAACAGACAACAAACAAGTGTAAAAACACAACGGTGGCCATGTCACTCTCATATACATCCTTTGCCGGACACATGCACAATATTTGAATGTAAAATAAATAATACAACATGAGCATCCCATCCAGAGAAGGGCTGCCACGGTTAAACCTGGTACCCCGATTTGGGAGCCTCCTCGACCCGAGAGGACCACACCCCCCTTAATAGTCTTACACGTAGAGGTAGACAGATGGCTAGTGCAAGATATATGTTTCACACTACCACGAAAAGAAGTGCAATCATTAGGCGGGTTGGTCACCGCCTATAGCTCGCCAATATACAACCGTATCAAGCTCGAGCTCATAAGCCCAAGCTAGCACTATGCATAAACAGGAATCACCGACTCCACACTTCAAAAAACACAAAGTTAACTCATCACGCGGCATGTCGACGGAAAGTCCGCTCATATGTAGGAACTGTGTGCGCCACTTGAGCCACCTCGGGCAGCAACAAATGCAATGCTTGATGCTGTTCCTTACGGTGGCACCGCAGAAGATACAGTCTTGAAATCGTGCCTCGCTCTGCCGTCCACCTATGCCGGCCAGGCGCAATGCTCCGCACCTTAGCCTAAGAAAGCTGCGAGCGTGAAGTAGGGAGCTCCAAGGATAGCCACCATCCTTCAAGTCCTGTAAAAGGCTACTGGGAGTATCTGATATAAGTCCATATGGTATCTGTAGCTGACTGCTCTGTTTGCCTACAGTCCACTCTAGAAGGCACTTCTCGCGAACTTGTTGGATAACATGTGCCTTGTAGCTGCGAAGGTTGTTGGATGGAGCGTCAATCTGCCAATTCACCCAGTCACGGATGCCCCAATCCGACAAGACCGCAGTACTATTGGCGGCCCAGCCTATGCCTTGCGAGTTTGTGATTTCGAAAACACGGCGGTACAGGTCACCAGCCGGTAGTGATTGAACACGTGCGCGCCGCATGGCCATGTCAATGACAGCTCGGCCACTACCCGACACCAGCCAGCCAAGCTAACCACAAGCCGCCGCCGAGTTGCGCCAAGGTCTGAGACCGAGTAGCCGCTTACCCCAGCTGTTATATAAACTGTCAAGGCGCGACGTAACCCCGGGCAATCCAATCAACAGCCACCTCGATATACGCAATAAGGAGTCGACCTTGCTGATGAAGAGCTCCAATAAGAAGGTTAACGGGAGATGTCCACTGTCCAAGAGGGCCTGCAACAGACAGAATTCAGAATTCGCCACTCCAATGCGAGTATTCAGTTCTTGTTGAAAAGCTAATGATTCACACCAAATTAGACCAAGCCACTTGTGCGATGATACTTGGAGTAACTCGGACAAGGTGGTAGAGGGGCCCGCTTTGATGTAAATCGGCGGCATAGCACCCGAGTCAGTCGCATGTATATTTCGGCACAGCATGGTGATTGTTTTGTTGCGCCCGTGATGAAAGATAGCGTTATGGCGCCTAGCCCAGTCCGCTACCAATTCTAGCAAGCAGCACATGGCCCCATGACTGGAAGCAACAAACATAGGATCATCAGCGTGAAAGATGGATGAAACCCGGAGTGAAGCAGACGCATCTAAGGCACTAGAGGCACTCGCCTCTAGAGCCGGCCATAATCTGAGTGCACCTGCCGGGGGTAGGGGGATGCGGCCGCGTAAACCATCTGACAGTAGCTTCACTAGAGTGGGTACAGGAGTACCACAGCCAGACCAGCTATGACCGCACCAAAGCGCCGGTATTGCCGCATCTACGCCGAAACCATGATTGGCTAGGCGGAGTTCCTTTGATAACGTACTCGGGACGGCCGTGTAAGTGAGTGTACCAATGTTACCACCCTCCGGTATGCCATTTGGTACGGAGGCCACCGAGACGCCGCTCATCCATATATTGACAGAGTCGGGCGAGAGTATGCTACATAATAAGCAATAGTAGCAGCCTCGTATGCCGGATATATTCTACAGTCCGGAAACAATTTCAACTTGAATGTGCTTACCCGCACAATCTTGGGTGTTTATTTCTATATATGGATTACACCACCATCACCGCGAGGGTGATAGGCCAGCGTATGTCTGGACCATTTTTATGTTGGATTTGATTACTAGCCTATTAGATCATGGTGCCAGTGTGTTGTGTTTGTTTAACCCAATGCGAGGGTTCGATCCAAAGGGCATAACATGATCACAGCACATCATTCGTGACCACCTTGTGTTTAATTCATAACACTTGCATGGAACGGGTTCTACCCCACCTTGTTAGTTTTTGGATTTCATTATGTTCATGCTTGCTGTTCCTAGTCGTTGCGAGTGTTCATTTCGGTTCACCAATGTCGGTGTGTCACTTTGGTCCATCGTGGGGACTTCGTTGTATGACCTTTTGTGCCAATATCATAGGTGCCTTGATTATATCGGCCTCTATATTCCCATAGCATTGGACTCCACTCTATAGCATTTTCCTGAGGATCCTTTACGTTTTTGTCTGTGCTCGCTTGCTGTGTGAGTTTGTTTGCAGGAGTCGAAATGTGGAGTGCCTCAGTCGAGTTGGTAATAACAACAGATGGATGTACATAGACACATGTGTTTCTAGATATACATCTCTCTCTCTCTCTCTATATATATATATAACAACGGTGATTGGAGACGTGCTCGTGTTTGACACCAACGCTAGCCCTTTGGAGCCCCCGTCAGATGGCCGGTGTCGCCCCACGGCACAGCTTTGCTGTCATGCCGCAGCTTGTCGAGCTGTCTCTTGGAGCCCCCACCAGGCATCCATTGCAAACCAAAATAGAAAAATCGTGTGTAATATCTATATATACATATATGTATTTATGATTGTACGTAAAACATAATTTTCACATATCGACACAAAGTTTTACTGTATTCAGACTTGTGCAAAACATGACTGATGAGCATATTTATATATACACACAATGCAATGTTGACAGATAGTGATCACAAAGAATGCGGGTCCATAGTGGACAGAGCTACTCGCTTCCATATGTGTAGATATTTGGGTGCCACCCCCCCCCCCTCCCA
>Ga0099797_101481_pt1 | contig 12286 bp, 16 predicted proteins | sample Uncmet_Sort48C_1_FD_89871 | JGI IMG/M metagenome (GOLD analysis project Ga0099797, IMG submission 89871) | Marine eukaryotic communities from CALCOFI LINE 67, Pacific Ocean - C012_Sort48C_1 | ecosystem: Environmental > Aquatic > Marine > Oceanic | place: Pacific Ocean: Monterey Bay | collected... | reverse complement strand
CCTGTCGGCTCTAGCGCCTTGCCGTATTTGATCATCTCATATTTGTGCCTGATTCCGTCGCCTTGAGCGGATTTCTATGACCACGCTGCCGTAATCTAGCCTTTTTGGTCGGATCCGTGATTGTAACGTTCAAAGCTTGTGCTGGATCTGATTTTGAGGTCAATACTGCGATGATGCTGCAGTATGCCTTGCGCACTCTCATTCTATTACAATGCGAGTGATGCTGTGGTGCCCCGTAATACTGAACTCTATTCGGCAGGTCGTGCCTCCTTATGTTAGCCCGCCCTGGCCGCAATTGTGATGTCAACGCTTTTCTGAGACCAAAGTATAAGCTCTCTTGAACCAAACCACACACAGTCAACTAGTAGATCACGTGGATAGGCTTCACACCCATAAGGGATGGAAAGCGGTGGGAATGGCCGCTCAACCCGCGCTGACCTGGGCCACACTTCATCTCATAACAATACCTAGTATTGTTATAAAAGTCCTGCAATTAATCCAGGACCGAGATGAGGTGCCCTTAGTTGACTGGATGCTTGACAATTAAATTTGCTGGCGTTTTTGAAATTGAATGACTTACTTTAAATAAAACCGTCTAACCCAGTTGACATATTTCATTTTCGAATCTATACTTATACCTAATATAGTCCCCTGGCCCTAGTCCCCTGGTCCATCATGAGCACCTCGGGGACGAACTCCACCAGGCCCTCCGGGACGAGGATGGTGCCAAAATTCTTGCCCATCTTGGCACGGGCCTAGACCATGCCAGGGGGATTAGGGCCAGGGGATTAGGGCCGGGGGATTTATGTTTTAGGGCCAGGGCAAAGTTCTTGCCCATCTTGGCACGGGCCTACACCATGCCGCAGACGAGGGAGGTCTATCATGGGGGCAATCATTTGTATTGAGGTGGTGTCTATCATATGCAATGAGGAGGCTCTATCATTGGTGAGTGAGGAGTGTGGAGGACAAGAAGTTGACGGAGAGCCACTTGCTGGAGATGCTTGGTTTGGAGTCGATCCAGTTGTTGATTCGCAAAAGAAAGCTACAGCGGGTGGTTCATTGTGCAAGAAGGGAGATAAGGATCTCATGCGAGGAAGATGGTGAGAGAAATCGAAGATGGAAAAAGTAAACGGGGGAGTACATTGAAGGAAGATTGGAAGGAGTTGGTAGTCAACTTAATTCGAGGATGGTGCAACAAGGTCAAAGTCCGTTGCTGGTTGGCACCCAAGTTGGATGGGAGTAAGAAGAAGAAAAAGAAAAAAAGCAAAGGGAGACACTACAATGTAGTGGAGTTTCATCAATATCGTCTCCGTGGACATTGATCTATGGACGACGATTTTTCGCGTGTGAAGATTCGTGGCCAGGACGACGGCGAAGGCGGTCACATGTAGTGAGGGGCACGCGCCTCGACCATGCCGCAGATGCGCGCCACAATGCTCGCGAGCGACGAGTCATTGGCCTGCTCCTCCTCGCCCACAAAAGTCATGTTTGGACATGTCTGAAGGGCACACTCCAGAGTGATGTGTGACGCAGAGCGGCCCATCAGACGAATGAAATGGTAGTACTTGCGCGAGGCTGCAGCGTCCATCTACAAACGCTGCTGTGAGAGGGAGCTAAGGCGGTGCTGAGTTGTGGTGCACGGCAGCCCGATGCGGAAGTGACCAGTTACAACGCATCACGGATCACGGTGAGCTCACGGAAGATTGGCTCCTGGATGTTGGCGATGAGCTCGGCGTAGGTCTTACACGCGGTGTCAAAGCCAAACGAAACCTGCAGGCAACACATGAATAGGGATTCTTGTGCGAACGTGTGTAACAAGGTCACAACGGCCCCGCGCCAAGCGAGACACATGATTGAGGTGGTGCAGTTGGGCTCTTTGGCACATGATTGAGGCGGTGCAGTTGGGCTCTTTGGCACATGATTGAGGTGGTGCAGTTGGCCTCTTTGGCACTCGAGTGAGGTGGTGCAGTTGGCCTCTTTGGCTCGTGAGTGAGGTGGTGCAGTTGGGCTCCTTGGTACTCGAGCGAGGTGGTGCAGTTGGGCTCTTTGGCACTCGAGTGAGGTGGCGCAGTTGGGCTCTTTGGCACATGATTGAGGTGGTGCAGTTGGGCTCTTTGGCACGTGAGTGAGGTGGTGCAGTTGGGCTCTTTGGCACCTCGATGAGCTCGTTCTTGAGGTCGCCATCAATCGTCTTCGGGCAGCCGATCACTTGAGTCTTTACACCATTGGCCTGGGAGCAGCGCTGGCCTCAGTACATATGATACACCGCCTGCCCATTGCATGTGATAGGCCCCCCTCGTTACATATGCTAGAGTCTGTCCATCATTGGCCTAGGGGCAGCGCTAGCCTCAGTACATATGATAGACTAGCCCCCTCCCATTGCATATGATCTTTTCTTTTTTCCATCTCAAAACATTCTGTGACATTTGAATTCATTCTTCTGAAGATTTTTCATCTTTCTTTTGAACTTCTTTGCATATGATAGACCCCCCTGGTTAAATGATAGCGTCTTTACAACATGGGCTGGGGGCAGCGCTAGCTGCAGCATCAAATTTGTCGCGCACCTCGTAGAACAAGCAAGGGAGCAGCATAGCATGGGGGCTCGACAGGAGCCTTGAAGTACTTGCGAAGAAGACCAGCATTTGCAATGGGGGGGGGGGGCTATCATATGCAATGAGCAGGGGGTCTCTCATACGTACTGAGGCCTTGAAGTACTCGCCAAGAAGAGCAGCATTGGTGTTGGAGTCGTCGCCACCAATCACGACGAGGCCATCGAGCCCCATGTTGGTGCAGTGCGTCGCCGAATCAGCGAACTGTTCGGGGGTCTCAATCTTGTGCCTGAGAGGGCTCCATCATATGCGATGAGGGGAAGTCTATCATATGCCAGCCATGAGGGGTATTCATATGTAATGAGGAGGGGTCTATCACACGTAATGTGCGGGGTCTCAACCTTGTGCCTGAGAGGGTTTAGAACGATGCATACGCAGCTCTAGAAGGAAGGAAGCGTGCATCCGCATGCATGATCAGGGCGGCCACAGCAGATGCATGATTAGGGGCTCTGGACTGCTCGAGATCTGCCTTCCGGAGCCAATGATGTCGAAGCCACCCATGTTGCGGTAGGCCTTTGAAACAGGCAAAGGCATTCGTATGGGAGTTGGCATGGGTTGGAGGTGGAGCAGGCATCAATGCAAGTTGCAGGAAACAATGCGCTGGGACATATGGGGAAGAAGCCATTTGCAGCTGCTTGTAAACCTGGATGCGTGCATCATCGAGCTCCACATAATTGCCAGTCATGATGCCATGAGGGCCATTCAGGAAGCCAAACACCTGCGATGGCTCTGCTGAGAAGCACAAGCACGGCGTGATCGGAGAAGCAGGAGGGTGACAGGCATTGTGGCATGGGAGAAGCTTCATCCAAGAGGCAGATAAAATCAACAAGAGGCAATATCCACTTACTTGGGAATCATGGGCGATCAGTTTTGCTGCATCATAGAGCCCAGCGATCACATTATGTCCTGTAGCGCCCAGCGATCATAGAGCTGCTGTGCAGTGTCTGGGCCAAATCACGTGAACACAGGTATTGTACAGTGTGAAATGAGGCTGAAACAAAAAAATCTGAGATCGTCACCTCCAGATGCCTGGCCTCCAGAGAGCACGCACCCGATCTTGAGGGGGGTTCCGCTTCCCGGCATGGCACTCCCTGAGGGTGTTTTCATGAGTCCGTAGCATGCCCAAAGCAAGCATTGAGTTTCACACGCTGTCACTTCTGCCAAGCATTGTCGAAATCATCAAGCACATACGTTGAGACACCAAACTCGAGGTGACTGAGATGATGTGCTGTGTGCACCGTTCTCGAGCAGCTCGACGAATGGTTGTCCATATGTTGTTGGAAAGAGCTTCTCAATAGCCTGTGTTTATGCATTCAGGGCATTCAGGGAGCCACATGTTGAGCCAGATCAGAGCAATAAAGGACTAGCGATGCTGGCAATCACAAAGAGTGACTCTTTCAACGAGACATACAAGTGGGTGCCAGGTGTAGGTGCCTCTGCATCGCGAGCAGCAGTGGTGGGCTCACCAAGCTTCAGCTCCTGCCCCTGAGCACAGCTCGCCTAAAGCGCTCCCAGCTAGCATTAAGCAGCAGCAGTATATCCATGACCACGAGATAAAGATAAGATAGCCTTTGCAAAAGAATCCTTGGTATATACTCGAACGGAATGGCGCTATGGCTACTGCAGATGCTGCTAATGTTTTCGACGATTGTACCAGTTTTCAAAGGCCATGCGCATTTGGCACCACTTACCACGCCAGGCCGTAGCGCAGCAGGCAGCGTGTTTTGAAGTTCGATACGCTCCTTTTGCAGAGGGGCGTAATCTTCGATTTGTGGGATTGGCATCGCGCTCATTTTGCCTGTCGAGAATCTGGTGGAAGGTAATCATCAGTCGAGCTACAAATCCAGTAAAAAGGCCACTTCAGCGTTAAAGTAAAATACGAGGCAACATTGTGCAATTCTCCCAGGAGTCAATGGAAATTCCATGATCCTCAGGTAAGTAGGATGGGCGCTCAGCGACGGCATAATTTGTGCACTAATTCGCACAATCAGTGATGGGAGGGATCATGCAGCGCGTGCTTCAGGAACGTCCCTGCACCCTCTTCCAGGCTCGCGGTGCTCGGGCACCTCGTGCGTGCTCGGTTACCTACCTCGTGCGTGCTCGGGTTACCTCTCGTTACCTCTGCAACGTTGCGTGTTTGTTAAATAAAAGTGAATTGATGACCTGGTACCATTCGTTCGATGTTTAAGTTAAAGCCCCCCCCCAATCAAACAAAACTTTTCGGGGGCCCTCGAAACTTTCTTCTCCTTCCATGGCCATGTCCATGGCAGGCCGACTTCGAATCTTCCAGGGGCCAACGGATCGCAACATGGCCCGCAGGGTGGCAGCATGTGACCCTCAGAAGGCACCTGCAGGTTCGCATGGCCCCCCTGTGGTCCACTCGTTGACATGACCACTCGCGAACGAGTGGACTACAAGAGCCATTCGAACCGAAAGAGGTCCCCTGAGGGTCACATGTTGCCACCCTGCGAGTCAGGTTGCAATCCGCCCACCCCTTAAAGATTCGAAGTCAACCTGCCATAGATGGAGAAGGTAGTTTCGAGGGCACCTGAAAAGTTTTGTTTGATCTGGGGTGCTTCAAATCCAACACGCAGGGTTGCTAGATGCAAAGGAACAAAACAAAACAGAACAGAGCAGAGCAGAACAGAACAGAACAGAACAGAACTTAACAGAGCAAAACGGAACAGAAAAGTGTTGCACAGTAGAGCAAGCCGCGCCATGCCAATTGCAGCCCAAAGATGATGAGGGCATTTGATCATTCAAGTTAGCTGGCATTCACCAATAGGCCACACTAGGCGGCAGTATGCCCGAATCCCGAATAAGGAGGAATGACCATAGCACTGAGGGGAAATGACCGCAGGGCAGTGCCCCGCTGCGCAAGTGGGATTGCCCGTTGGTAGAACTTTCCCGCCTTGTGGCGGTGCTGGGTGTTTAGTGAGGGCCAGGTCCAAAAAGGTGCCACCAGAAAAACTGCCATTTTGCGGTTGAAACATCACACCAAACTTCTTTTTGTGAGTGCAGGCTTGTGATCTCTAGTTTTTTGCGCAGGCACAATCATACTTAGAAAAATGTTATGAACATGTCCATAGTGCTCTAGCATTAGTTTTTCATCATGCAAATTACAAAATGTGTATTTTTAGTACACTGTCTGTGAGCAACCAAAAAGTCACATTCTGGCTCTGTTGATGGCAACAGTTGATGCTAGAGCACCACTAAAGTGCTCTTAACATTCTTCTAAGTGTGATTAAGCCAGCCCAAAAAACTAGAGATCAAGAAGCTTGCACTCACAAAAAGTAGTTCAACATATACTATCAACATACAAAGAACGAAAAAAATCTCTCGGACCAATCTTGCACACCTGCGCGAACCTGCATTCATGACAGGGACGACTGTGGCCGCACTGTTTGGTGTGCTGTTTCAACCTCAAAATGACAGTTTTTCTGGCGGCACCTTTGTGTACCTGGCCTGAGAATCATTCATAACTTGGCAGCCTTATAAGCACATAAGCCAGCCATAATCATCTTGCCCACGGGAATAACATAGTGAAGGGCCCCTCCTCTCGCACATCGCTGGCGGCCGCCCGGGGTGCCTCGGCCGACGACACCAACAACCTGGCTGCTACATCGGCTGCATTCTCATGGCTACAAGCTCATTGAGCTTGAGGAACAACAAGCACTAGACCAGCTGATGGCCAGTGCATGCGAGTGGGTTAGAGCCACACCAGCACCTGAATTTGGAGAATAGGTGAAACTCAAGGTCAAGTGCAGTGTGCAGGGAACCATGGGTGACCCTGGCGACGCCAGGGTGCCTTGGTCCCAATTGCCAGGGTCGGATCGCCAATTCCCAGGGTAAAATTACTAAAATTAGTAACTTCTAGGCAAGTGTACCAGGGTAGCAAAACTGAAACCGTGCACCTTGGTCAAGGGTGACGCCAATGTTTTGGCCCAGCTTCTGGAACTTAGTGGAAATCAAAATAAATGGAGAATTCAAAAGGAAATCAAAAAGGAATTTCATCCAAAACCACTTGAAAAACATCAAAAAACACTAAAAAACACCTCAAAAATTGGGGTTGAAATGACATTGGCGCCACCCGTGCTCAAGGTAATGCAAACTAATAGAAAATGAGAATAGTCCAGCTCCGCCGTGCAGCAGCCGCCGTTGTGAACGGCCCAGTATACTACCGTCACTTGCCAACGCCGGGCATGCTGGGACAGCCGCGCTTCGTTAGGTTATGGGCCCGTGCACAGGAGCAGGTCCGAACAGTTGCAGTTGGCTTGTAGTGCAGGATCTGATCATCTGTTCGATGCTATGTCAATCACGCTCGATGAACTCACCCCCGACCAGAAAATTAAAGCAGCGTCACACAATCTGCTGCTCGACACGTCTGCAGTCAACCATTCACCCTGAAATGCAGCCAGGGTCCGAGACAGCTCTATTCAGCAAAGCAGCAAGAAGGTAGAAGCTGTCAAAGGCATTTTGCTTCTTTTGTAAAAAGAAGTGGCACATGAAGCAAGATTGTCCTCTCTTAAAGCCCAGTGCAGATGAGGGCAGTGCAGGAAGCAGTGACAGTGATACACGTGAGCACATTTACTTTCGTGCCTCTAAAGTCAAAGGCTCCAAAGCAAGAAGAAAGACCAAAAGCAAGATGGCAGCAGCGCAGCATGCGCAAGATGCTCTGGCTTCAAGCCGAGCAGGAGCAGAGTGGGGAAATCCCCCTGGCTGGAGCCAGAGTGGGCTTAGTCCCACTGCTCTGCAAGAAGAGCAAGCCGAGGCTCAAGGGGCCGAGGCTGCAGGTGAGCTTTCCGACTGGAGTCAAGTCCCAGTCGGGTTCCCCTCCTTTCGGTTTAGTCTGTGAAGTTTCATGTAAGTTACACAGCAAAAGCTTGAATGTTCTGTTTGTGAAACTTAAGAGTGGGAAATGAGAATAGTCCAGCTGCACCGTGCACCAGCCGCCGTTGTAAACGGCCCAGTAAACTACCGTTACCTGCCAACGCCGGGCATGCTAGGACAGCCGCGCTTCGTTAATATAGAGCAAAAGCTTGCAAGAAAAAGAGAACACCCGCGGTAGGTTCCAAACATGAGGCACCACCGAAAAAATATTAAAGCGGCCCTAGAGCATCCTCAAATCAGAGGGCAGAGGCTTGGCTCAACTCCACACTTGATGAGTGGGAGGGTCTAACTAAAATAGGGGTCCTAGACCACAACTACACCATACGAGAGTGTAGCTCTAGAGCTAGGAATCACCTCAAACCTTGTACCACTGACGATACTAAGTGCTAGATCACAAGTATGATGAAAACTGGCAAATAGCACGGCTCAAAACAAAGATAGCCGTGAGGGGTACCCGTAAACACATGCACCAAGGTACTCACTTCACTGAGACCTTTGCTACGGCAACCAACATGAATAGCACAAGAATACCCATGGCACTCATTGTGCACTTACGGTTATATCAAAAATGTTGGGACATCTAGAAGGCTTACACATGGGCCAAAGATGAACGTTCTGGGTTTAAATTTGGGGTTACGCAGGTGATCCACAACTTTGTGGTTCTGTGCAATAAAAACGAATTTTCACAGTTGGAATCAGCTGTCAGATTGCTCACATTTTTGACGGGGAAAAAAGTGCTCAAAATCGCCTGAAAATGTCACCAATCACCTGGACGACATCAAGAGTGTGCCAAATCTGGTGTCAGATCGGTTTTTTGATTTTTCGAAAATGGTGACAGTAGCGTGCACCTGCGTAACCCCAAATTTAACTCCAAGACATTCACATGTGGATTCTGCAGTGTTACCATTATGTCAAAGAGATGGCACAGGAAGGTGAGAACCTAGTCAAAATCAGAGTGCATGATCTTGCGGTTTGTCAAAAGGTGAGTCCCACATATGTGATGAAAGTTTTGAGTGGCGAGCACTACAAAAGATTTGGTTAAATGGACTTTCAAATCACGTCAAAAACATGCTAGATTGTGTTGGAAACTTTTGTTTGATGCAAGGGTTTGCTAACTAAAACAAAGGTCATAACTTTTACAGTTACTATAGCGTTCAATCTAAGGTGGCAAGATGCAAGAACCACCTTTTTCTTAAAAAACTGGAAAGTTGTTGAGCAACTAAATTTGATGCCAAAATATTCACTTGGACCTGAGATGTCCTGCTCAAGGGTACAGTGGAGATTTACTTATAAGGAAGTAACAAGTAAGGAAGTTACCCTTGCACACCTTCTTCCAAGGGTGTACTTCCTTATTTTGTTACTAACTTTAGCAACAACTTGCTAAATTTAGCAACACTTCCTTAAACCCTTGAACCCTTGTTTCTAGAAACACTTCCTAACAAGTGAATCTCCACTGTATGACGGCAAGTCTTCAGCAAGTTGAGGACCGAATGTAGAGGAGAAATGCGCTACATTCACCGCTCAATGGTGAATGTGGTGAACGTGGTGAATTTCCTTCGAAGCGGCTTCGTATGGGTCTTCGAAGCTCAGTCATAGTTCCAAAAGCAAGCGATGCTGGTGGCAGTTTCGGAAGTGGCGGTGGGCTAGTGCGGGGCCCGGGCGAGTGTGTGTGAAGGTGCGGGGGAACGCCAAGCCAAAGCACAGTGCGATGGCACTTTTCGAACAGTGTTAGAATTGAACTTCAAATTAGCCTACGGTCGTGCTTCGCAAAGGAAAATGCGAACGAAAGTAGCGCGAGTGGGCTTCTCAAAGAACTCGTACAAAAGCTTTTTGTCCGCTGCTGTAGCACCTATAATCACAGATTCAATATCCGCTTTGAAAGCACATGCTGATACGGAATCAACGGCTAGGCTCTGTACGGTTCTCATGCCTGGATACACCGAAATGGCGTTGTTAAGATTCCAGGCTCTAAGATTCTACCTAGGTACTTTTTTCACTGAACCTGCCTTTTATGATAATTTTCTATCATAAATTACTAAAAATAACAACAAAAATAAGATTCTGTACAAGGTACAATTTTGTGGCAGAATCTTAACAACGCCATTCCACTGTAATCGAGTGCCCTTCTCAGTTCTTCTTCTTCAATTCCGTACTGCTCCAATAGAATCTGATCATGAGCGTTTCCCATCAAGCCGCGTGACGCGCGTAAAGTAAAATGGTCATTGAGATCCTTAATGGAGGGGTGACCAATGAACGTTTTGCGCCGCCAGCTCAGCAGACTCTCTTTGAGAAGGGAGAAGAAGGAATCAAGAAGGCAGAAGAAGGATGTGGCTACACGTCACTTCAAAAAATCTCAAATTTAGTATATTCTGATTATTGGCATGGCAGTGGAGTTACTAGATTCTCCACCAGTCCATGCAATCATTACTGCAAACAAAGAACTTTTGTTTCATTTACCTGAAGTGGCAAAAGTGATTTTAAAAAAGCCTGTGCCAAGTGTTTTGAAAGCTATTGGTTCCAGCTTGGTGGCGGCAGTGCTTAAAGTTTTAAACCCACGGGGTGGCGGAGAATTGTTCAGGAGCAACGCAGGTGTGCGCATTGCCGCCACCACGCTGGAATTGAGCATTCTCACTTTAGTGAAATGTGGCTGAGCAGGGTAGAAAATAGAGCTTCGGGCCCGGACGTTTTTTTGAGAAAAATAAAAAAAAACGATCTGAGACCAGATTTGGCACACTCTTGATGTCGTCCGGGCAATTGGTGCTATTTTCAGGCGAATCTGAGCACTTTTTTTTCATCGAAAATGTGGGTCAGAAAATAAAAAAAAGATTTGAAAAAATTCTAACTGCTGGAATATTTAAAATTTTCAAATTTTGATTTCAGATTCTGACAGTTCAGATCAAGATTGGTATAGAACAACCGTAAACTCAAAATTGAGTCGAGCAGAGCAATCTCTGTTTTCTACCCTGCTCAGCCACAAATGACTACTACCAAATCATGCTATTTGAGCCATTTCAGGGTCATTTCAAGCCAACTTAGTATTGATAGTAGTCATTTCACTAAAGTGATAACGCTCAATTCTACAGTGGAGACGCGATTCTAAGATCCACGTTACTCAAAAGTACCTAGGTAAAGTTCTTAGATTTATTTCCTTTTTTGGTACATTTTAGCGTACAATTTTCCTTTTTTGGAATGTCTCGGTGTTTCGCACGTTGTTGTGATCTAGTGAACCCGGATCTTGGAATCGCGTCTCCACCGTAGCTTGGTGGCGGCATTGCGCACACCTACGTTGCTCCTGCCACCCCGTGGGTTTAAAACTTTATCATTTTGATCACTAGTGTGCCTCTCCATGGCAGTTTCGAGCCTCGAGGCTGATTTTAGAGATTTTTGGCTTGCGCATGCTCATTGATAATGCTTGAGAATCAAGGTAGTGCGTGGTGCTAGGCGCGTGGCTCCATTGGCGCACTCTCCTCTACCACCTTGTGGGGTGGGTAGAAAACACTTGTTGATAGAAAAACCCTTGCAAGAATAACTTTTTTTCAACTTGAGCTTTCATACTAAGGATAGATGCGATGGGATCATTTGTATGCCACTATTATGCGATTTAAAGCTTGATATAGAGTGATTTACAGAAGCCTCACTTTTTGCAGAAGCCTATTTTCGGAGAAGCAAGAGGCTTCTGCTAAACAGAGGGGAGGCAGGACGCAGGACGCGGCACCATGCGTGCGTCCAGGACGCAGGACGCAGGACGCAGGACGCTAGGACGCAGGACGCAGGACGCAGGACGCAGGACAGTGGCATCTAAATGAAAAAAGAAGAAAAAAAATGCCAAAAGCCGGGCTCGAACCCGAGGACTATCAAAATTCAGGCCATGGGCCGGTGCCGCTACACTATTTTTGGATTGTCTAGACTTGTGTAGTCAACTGCAATCCTTTTTTGATCAGAATTCGATCTAAGTGTGCAATGCAAAAAACGTTATAAAGCTACGATCGTGCACGCGAGTGTGCCACCAGAGATGCAAGGTGGATCCGTGACGATCGATGCAGAGCGCTTCTTAGCGCTAGAAAAAACTGCACGAGATCGTTTGGCGGATTGGCGCCATTCTTTTTCGTGCTTGTTCATATTGATGTCGAGGCTCATTCCAGCCTCGATTGACCTCCCGCACCTGCAGGATTCGGCTGGATTCTCTTGGTGCAAGTCGAGGAAGACCCGGCCTCCCATGGCCAAAGGAAACATCACTTAGCCCCAAATCCTCTTAAATCCTTTTCGCATTCATCTCGAGGGAAGGGAAGGTGATGAGAATCACCATTTATCACCTTGGATTCTCACTCCTTTCCCTTGAATGTAGGTCGACCCAAGGAAGTCACCTTTTACGTGCCCAAAGGTGACCAAACCCCTTCACCTCACACATATTCCTCGTAAATAAGTTCAACAAGCATTTCTGATAGGGAAATGCTTGTGTTTCATCCTTCTTCTCATGCCATGCCACGCCACCACTTCCATGGTCCCCATGATTATTTTTGTGCTTGTAGGAGGACTTCCAACAGGATTTGGGCATCGAGGAGGGTGGCCCAACACCATTTGGGCGTCACCCGGCATGCACAAAAAGAATTGGTGCAAATCTCTTCATTTTTGATGTTTTTTGGTAAAGTTGTGATTTGGCGAATGGGCCCTGGCCCCACCTGGGTGGGCCCTGCACCGCGATGCGGGCATCCAGGAGGGCGGGTATCCCCCCCTGCAAGCACAGGCCGGCGCCCGGGGCTGCCGAATGCTTCTGCAGGCCGCCTGAA
>Ga0099797_100818_pt1 | contig 12287 bp, 12 predicted proteins | sample Uncmet_Sort48C_1_FD_89871 | JGI IMG/M metagenome (GOLD analysis project Ga0099797, IMG submission 89871) | Marine eukaryotic communities from CALCOFI LINE 67, Pacific Ocean - C012_Sort48C_1 | ecosystem: Environmental > Aquatic > Marine > Oceanic | place: Pacific Ocean: Monterey Bay | collected... | reverse complement strand
GAATGGGACAGCAACTGGGTCAGGCAATGCTTGCTACTTTGCAGATGACGATTGCAAGTTCAATCACAAACATAGCTTGGACTGTTCACGTCAAGTCATTGGTGCATGCTATAAGAACAAGGATTGGAAAATGGGAAGAAAACGACTTCTTCAACGCCTTTGTGATGTTGCCTATTGTTTCCAGTGCACTGAAACGACGATTGAGCATGCAATGACACTCTTTGATCATCTCATCTGTGGTGAGACATTCAGACATTATGAGCAAGGTATACTCTATCTTGGTTGTCTCAACGATGATATGGCCATAAAACTGCTTTGTATGATCAGTGCATATGAGGCAAATGCTGACATCATGATAGCTGAAAGAGAGGGCAGGACCCACACAGCTGCTGTGCATAGACTGAAGCAAATCAACATGCAGCAGTGCACCATACCAAGTGAGGTGATTGGAATCATGCTCATATGTCTCATGATCTCAACCAAGTTCGGTAATCAAAGATACATTTCGCCGACAATGGTTGCGCAACACTGCACTTTTTATGTGAGGGAATCATTGGCAACAATTCGAGAGGAGGGCTTGCAGACAAACTTCTGCATGGAACCAAATGTGCTTGATGCTCTGGTATTGACATGCTGGAATTTCGAAAAACTGGGAGTCCACAAAGAAGCTTCAGCACAAACAGAGGAGGGCTTGCGGAATTTTGTACTTCGCATGGAACCAAAGGTGCTTGATGCTCTGGGATGGGAGGTGAACTTTCCCACTGTGTCAGAACTTTCAAGCATCATCATCAACCAATGTTTTCTCAAGCATGATGAGCTGTATGAAAAAGCTGCAGGACTGATTCTTCAAGCAAAGATGGAGGGATGCTGTGATAGTATGCATTCATGCTTCAGTGTGTGACTTGCAACTGCTGCTGTGAAAGTAGCAATGGTGGATTTGCAGATTGCAGGAGAAACAACTATTGAGGATGCATTTCAAAAATGCATTCCAGAGCACAGGTTTTCTGCATGTGAAAGCATTGCTGACACAGTTACACTCATGGATCTCTGCGGCCAGATTGAAATGCGCATTGCTCATAAGACATCTCTGAAATCTCAGAAATCTGAAAATGTGGCATGGATGGACAGTCGAAGCATCAGTACTGAATGGTCCAGGCAGACGTTGCGCCTCTCGTATAACTACACTCCAAAAGAGGTTAAGTTAGCTTATGAGCAAGCAATGGAAAAGAACACAAAAGCAGGCAAGTCATGTGCAAAAGTGCAAACTGCATATGACATTATGAAAGAGTGTTTAGGATTAAAGAAATTTTGAAGTGTTAATGTGGGTGCATGTGAAGCTGCATTCTTCCAAGCATACTCACCTCCCGATTTGCTGAGTTGATGTGTTTGTGATCTTGGTATTTTGGGTGATGTGAATTATTAGCGATTTGCTGAGAAGAAGCAGATGAATGTGCTCTGGGAGGGGTTAAATGTTTGATTGTCTCAGATATGATAAGCTGTAAATCAACATTTTGATGGATCATTGCACTTGGGCGGAGTGATGTTCTGTCATAACGGGGGACCACATAATGCTTGCGGTGCATCAGATGCACTGCATTCATTATTTCTGGTTTTGTTACATTTTTGTTTTTGAGTTTCACCTGTGATTCAATAAAATCAAAAGCATCTTTTGTCAAAAACGAATAATCAGGTGGAATTTCATTCATTGTTTAAAGCACACATTTTTTTTTGTGTTTTGAAATGCAATGTCTGAATTGGTTTCTGCATGTGATGCACTGCTGAAAGCAGTGATGGTTTCAGCTGAACACAAAATGAAACCTGCAGAATGTGAAAGGTTACGCTACCTGTCGAATGCACGCTTGAAACAGCTGAAAATGTTAAATGCCAGCAATCAAAGAAAAATGATTGATTACTTGAAAAAGGAAATTCGTGAAAAGGGCAGAGATCTAGATGAATTTGCCAGTTTTGGAAGTGCATGTGATTTTCTTAGTATTCTCAAAATCAATGTGAATGTTCCAGATGATATAGTTGACAGTGAAGTGCGCACATCATTGAAGAGCCTTATTGCAGTTCTTGATTGACATTTCGACTGACATTTTGTGCATGTGTAAGCTCACCTGCCCACTCTTTCATTGACTGCAGATGAAAATCAGCCTGTACAACTTTTTCCTTTGCACTGTCATCCTTCAGTGTAGCATGCAAGTTTCTGAGATTGTGTTGCAACTGTGCAATGTTGTCTGACAGCATTTTCGTATTTATCACTTTGTGAGAGTTCATTTTTTTTTGTGATAAACCAAATAGATTTTTTCTGATGTGATGCTGTGTCGGGATTGCGAGCGACCTGCAAGAAAAAAAGGCTACTGTCTGCTTCATTCACCAAGAAAATGTAAATGTGGAAGCATATGTTCTGGTGAATGTACATTCTGCAGAGAGAAGTCTGAACAACGGAAAGTTTATGAACACCAAATGAAAAACACCTTGTGTTTTCATGGGATTGATGACTTTACACACAACAAGCGTGTTATTGGGACTTTATATTCACCAGACTTCTTATGGCAAAGGGAAGCCTGGTACATAATTTTGGAGGTGGATGAACATGGTCACAGGTCATACTCAGCTGAAAAGGAAACACAACGTATGTGTGCACTTTCAATTGCATTGAAAAAGCCTGTTGTGTTTTTGCGTATCAGCATGCCTTGTCCAGATGCAGATCTGCAAGCATGCATAAGTGCTTTGCAGCAAGTGTTGGGCAGTATGGAGGTTCCATCTAGTACAAGCAGTGTGAATGTGGTGCAGTTCTTTGCAGGGAAGAAGCTTCAACCATAGTATTCACTGCTGCAGCTTGTATCCAACAGTCATATTTGCCAATGTCATTGCAACAAGTAAAGACACAAGTGCTATCCACCAGTAATGTGACTGATCTAAAATGTAAATGGCTTTGTTTAGTCCAAATGCCACAACTTCTGTTCCAATGAGTTCATCATTTTTGATTATCTGAGCAATGTGATCCATCCCATCACCTTTTACCATTTTTGTGATTTTGATGCATACTTTTTTTTAAGCAAGTGAAACCAGATAAAAAACCAGATGAAAAACCAGATAAAAAGCCAGATAAAAAGCCAGATAAAAGCCACATGAAAACACATTTATGGTTTGATGTGCATTGGGTATTGCCTGTCTGATTCTGGATATGACCATTCACTTGTTTTTAGTTTTTCACCTGTTCTGTAAAGTGGATATGCACATGGCTCATCAAAGCCTGCACGGCCAGATGGGCAGTTGTTTTTGATCAAGTCTTTTCTTGCTTGCAATCGTTTTATCATTGTGCCTTTTGTGTCTGATCCACTATAACCAAATGATGCCAAGTCATCTGTCATATCCTCCCTTAATGACTCGCGTCTTTCTCTTGATTCAGTAATACGTTCATCACGTAATTTCATTTGCTCAGCCAATGTTAGATCTTGAAACTGACGGACAGAAGATGCAGGGGGTGCAGATGCTCTGGAAAGTTGTGAAAAGTAATCAGGTGATTGCAAATTTCTTTGCATGTCATACTGTTCAGTTCTTGACCTTCCAGCCTTCACCTTCAAATTATCTGGCATTTGCAAGTAGTTTGATGTTGTTGTGCCACGTTTGCTGAGATTAACTCTTTCTCCATTGAGAGAATAGTACTGTGGTCGCATCACCATCTGATCAGTTACATCTACTTCATTACCAGATTTTTCAATCCACTCTGCAATCTGATTGTGGCGTTTTTCAAGTAGCCTGAGATCGAACATTGCAGGAAAACCCTCCCCTTGTGATGGCTGCACATAAGAAACACGGTCACCTGTGAATAATGGATACTGGCAAAGCTCAATGTTTGGGTCTATCAATCCACTTGTGCAATTGGCCTTAATAAATGCTTTGCGTTTTGCAATATCATGCAAATAAGACGACCCAAAACTGTTAGCATGCCCACCATGGTACCCCATACCAAGTGCTTCCAGTGTGTTGCGAAGATTGGTGTAGTGTTTTGAAACCTCATTCCTTGTGAGTTTGCCATATGATGGGGCTGGGAGAATTCCCATATCAATGAGGCGTTTCATGTGTGCATTCTTTGTGTTTCCAAGACCCCTCCCCTGTCCACCTCCCTCAGATGAGCTTGATGTCCCAAAGCTGATTCGTCTGATCCCCTGTGGTGGAGGCAGGTCTGAATGTTTTCTTGGTGCCTTTCTGTTCTGAGTGTTGAGTGTTTTGAATGAACGTTCTGCTGCCTGCACTGCAGATTCAAGCCTTTGTTCCATCGCATCTAGGTCATCCAAATTAATTGAGTATGGTCCACTGTAATGACGAATTGGATTCCACAAATGTCGGTTACCTGGCTCATATTGTCGTGCTTCATCATTTGCAGGAAGGTAGCATATTTCATCTAATCCCTGCTTGCATTCTTGCTTGATCTTTTCGCTTTTCAGAATTGCATCTGCAACATAAGTAGAACTGTCTTTACTTGAAAATCCAAACCCTGATTTTTTCAGTGCTGACATGATCTCATTGTGATCTTTCCTATGCTGCTTATAGTCAAATCCGAATGCAGAATGTGAATGCACGGCACCCATGATGGTTTTTAGTATCCCCCATAGAAAAAAATTCAGGCTGTTTTATTTAAAGAGTTGTGCCATTTGTTTACGTACAATTTGATGGTTGAGTGGTGCAAAGGGAAGCTGAGATATCCATTTCTGCACACAGCTGTCAGGTCTGATTTCAAATGGAGCTGCAAATGAGCACCTATTGCAACTCATCTGAACTTGGTCACATGTAGAACACTTTTGAGAAAGAAGATATGCGATCATGATTGGTATTTGTCTGAATTGGTATGTCACTGAAATGTGTTTGAATCCAATCCAGAAGCAATTTGTGGCATGAATAATTGCCCTGTCATTTTCAATTGTCTTTGCAGTAGCATGCAAGTGCGAGTGAATGTAGTACCTTGGCTTTTCCATGAATGCCATTGTTATGTTTTTAAATCTCGTTCGAAGATCAATTCTCTGTTCCGACAAATCCATGGTTTCTTTAGGCACTTCAAACTGTATTTGTGATATGTACTTCCATGATTCCAAAAGTTTTTCATTGCCTTGTTCATCCATAATTGTGATTGTGCTATTCTTATCACAGGATGTCACCAAGCTTTCAGGCAAAGCTTTCTCTTTTGCAATAAAGACACTATCAGTTTTTCCCAGAGAAAGTTGATCTTGCACTTTGGCAATTTTGGAATCCTTACAGCTGTTCATGTCATCCTTACAGCCATTCGTGTCATTCAAGTCCCTTGTGTCATTTGCGTTTGAGTTCTTTGTTGTTCTTCTCTTATTGCACCTTGTGTTTTTCTTTGTGCTTTTTGCTTTTTTGCATTTCGTTTCATCTTTTGTGCATTTCAGAGCACCTGTTTCATCTTCTTTGCATTTCAAGGACTTTATTGATTTTGTTGATTTTGGAGCTTTTGTGTGTTTTGTTGACTGTTGGGATTTCGTAACTTTTTTTGATCTTTGGGCTTTCAGTTCTGTGGCTTGTGTGGCTTTCGTGGCTTTTGTGGCTCTTGTGGCTTTTGTTGATGATGTTGCTGTGGCTTTTATGGCTTTTGTTGCTTTTGTTGATGTTGTGGCCTTTGTGGCTTTTGTTGCTTTTGTGGATTTGTTTGCCTTTTTGGCTTTGGTAGCTTTTGTGGCTTTTGAGCTTTTCATGGTCTTTGTGTTCTTTCTTGGGCTTTTCTTTGTTTCAGATTTGGTTTGTGATGAAATTATTTCAGGTGATCTTGGCGTTGGTTGAGATTGTTTTTGAGTTTGTTTTGCTTTTGTCTTATTTTCATTTTGCAGTATTTGTGAAGTAAGTTCAACAAGGTCTGTTTTAATTTGCTCTTTATTTTTCGATTTTGCATCAAAATTGTATAGCATTTAATCCAAACAAATTTTTTTGTTTTGTTTTTTGTGACAATGATCGATGCCATTCTCAGGGATGCATGTGCTGGTCACAACATTACCATTCAGGCAAGAGCAGGGGCAGGTAAGTTGCATTTTGCGCGTATCTTCTTTTATTCTGAATTATTCTAAACATGTTTGCTGTGCAGGTAAAACAAGTACACTGCTTGCAATCGCAGGTGCCATGAACAATAAAAATGTTCAAATATTGACTTACAATCGTGCACTTGCAAATGAGTGCAATGAAAAGATTTCAGTCCAAAAGATCAATGCACAATGCAGTACTGTTCATTCAAAATTTGGCCAATGTTGCAAGAAAATATGCAATGATGACTTTGAACTTCTTTGTCATGGAGATGTTTTCCGGTTTGATGCAGATGTCATCATGATTGATGAAGTTCAAGATCTCAGGCCTGTTCTTCTGGAAGCCATTTTAAAAATGATCCCTATTGAAAAACAAATCATTGTAGTTGGAGATGAGCTTCAAATACTGTATGACTATTGCATAGGTGATAAGGCAACTGATTATGTCTTGCTCAATGCTGCAGATGCATTTGTCTCAGTTACAACAGGGGAATGGAAGCATCACACACTTTTGGGATCATATCGTCTTACACAGAGTTGCGCTGCATTTGTCAATTGCATTTGGAATTCAAACATCATTTCATTATCACCACGTCCTGATGCACCAGTTGATATTGTGCTCTGCAATCCATGGTCAAGTGGAGTAGCACACTTCATTGAGAAAATGATACAGTCATATGGTGCTGAACATGTTCTTCTTCTTTCACAATCTGTTCTTGGTCCACCAAACCCTCTTCGTATGCATGTGAATAAGCTTCTAAAAAAAGGATTTCTATTTCACATCAAAGAGTTTCAACGCGGATTTGACAACTCAGAATGCTCTACCAACAGAACACGTGTATGGACATACTGCTCATCGAAGGGATGTGAAGCAAAGGTTGTCATAGTCTTCGGACTTGATCGATGTCCAGCTGCAAATGACCTTGGTGTTGCATGCAGTCGAGCAACTGAGCGTATGTTTATTCTTCATGATGATTCAAAGGCTATCAATTGCATTTTCAAAGACCTTACATACTCAGTTCGATACATGCAACTCAGCAGGTATGGTGACATGTCAATTCATTATGGCAAGAGAATTTTTGGTGAGGTGGAATCACATTGTACACCAAACACAAGGTTTACAGTATCTGATAGATCAAATATCAGTGCTCGTGTGTTGTATGATCTCTTTCATCATTTTGAGTTCCAAACCAAGGTTGTTCACTCACCATTTGAACTGGAAACTAATGCACTCTTCCATGGCATTCAAGAAGATGTAAGTGCTCTTTATGGAAAGCAAATGGAGTATCTTCTTCAAGTGAACTGTAACCAGTCCTGTCCAGATGCATGTATGCTACAGCTATCAGGTGCAAAGATCAGCAGCAAAGATAACCTGGCTGAATTTTTCAGTCAGAACAATGTCACACACTCAAGCCTGGACACACTTACATTTCCCATGAGCACATCACTCATCCGCCGTAAGTGCAATACCCATGAAGTTGAATTGCATTCAAATGGAAGGCATGTGCACCTGGTTTCAGATTCATGTAAAGAAATTCATCACATTCATCACCAGTTGACAATAGGCAAGCATGTAGTAGATGCAATGAAGCTTGCAAACTGTGTTTTAGCAATGGACTCATATGAAGATCGGAAAATGATGATCACTGATTATTCATGGGTGCAATGTGAGACAGTTGAAGACATGGTCAAAGCAGTGTTTTCAACAATGCCAGACCTGCACAGTGGCACATTTGAGCATCAGCTTACATATACTAATAATGGTATATGTCTATGTGGCAAAGTTGATTGGATGTGCCAAAATCAAGTGATTGACTTCAAAATGACAAGTGAGGTTTCATCTGATCATAAATTTCAGATCCTTCTTTATACCGCACTTCATGCTCTTCTTACACAAGAAACTGCAACTGGCTCACTGTACTACATAAGGAAAGGTGTACTTGTCACTGTGCAAATGGACTTTCATACTGCATCACATCTCATTGAGAGGTACATGCATGTTCTAGAGCATGGAACAATTCCTTCATAATTTTCTGAAAAAAAAATTCCTTATGTAAAAGTGAAATGAAAAACACAACACAGAAAGCACTTCTTCACATGCAGTGTGCTTTGCATGGCTTGTGTGATCTGCAACATGCAAGCTTTGGCAGTGGTGCTTATGACAGAAGTTTTGGTGAGAAGAAGTACACGAAACATAAAATTGCAAAACCAAACAAACTTCCAAAAGCAGGCAAAGATGATGGATCAGAGAGTGAAGAAGATGAGATTAGACCATCGAAAAGAAGAAGAATGGTAATCGAAAGTGATTCTGATGTATCTGAAGATCACAGTGCATCAGTGAATAGGCTACCAGACAGCTCTCCTTCCATCAGCAGGCCTCAACACATAAGGTGGGGTACACATACTTCAACTGATTTCAAAACTGGTAGAAAACACACATGGTTTGATGATGATGATGATGACATGTCAGGTCAATCAGAAGCAGGCACACATGCAGGCACACCTAATGATGACAATGATGATCAGTATGATGATGATGATCATGATGGATCGACAGATGCTGTGACTGGTTCCAAAAGGGCACAAAAAAAAGCAAAGTTAGTAAAAGCAATCACAACGGAACTCAGAGTTGCCAAGCTGAAACGTTCATTTGAAAGAAACACTAAATTTCAAGCTGAATCATTCAAAAACTTTAAGCAAAAAATGAAAGAGCAATTTAGAACAGATAAAGGAAATGTGTTCAACTTTCCAGGTCTTAACACATACACCAGGGCTGAGGCAAACTCATCTTCACATTTGCAGGAAAGACTTTTGAATCTTGCTGGGAAAATACAAACAACTGAGAATGCAGGAGACATACGATTTTTGAAACCAGACTGGTTTGATGATCAAAATTTCAATCCAGAAAAAAAGTTTAATCGGGAATCTGATTGGAATGCAGAAAATATTGCTGCATATTACCATGGTGGTAGGAAAAAACGTGGGGCGACAGACCCAATAAGGTGGCCTCAGTGTGATTTTGATAAACTACAAACACAGTACAGTAATGGTGTCATAATGAAAAAAGGAAAACCAACTGCTTCTTTAAATGCAAAACAAAAACGCATGCTGCAAGAGGGACTGACAAAAAGCTTTGTTCTTGATTGGAAATATGATGTGAAGGATGAAACAGGCATAAACAATGTGGATCAAACAAGCATAGTCTTGTATGTTGCAAGATCAACCATAAAAGGGGCAGGCATGGGACTGTTCTCTAACATTTACATTGAAAAAGGCACATACATTACACATTATGAAGGTCTTCATATCCCCAACTTGTTCTCACAGCCACGTGCAAATGGTACACGGAAATGCTTGTGCCGAACACTGATGAATTGTACTCATGAGGAGTCTACAATGAAACTTCAAGATAAGTCTTTACTTCCACTTGGCGTTTGTTGCTTATACAGCAATTCACATAAACTGAGAAGCAGAAACTCAGATGAGAAAATCATTGGTATTGATGGAATGCACAGCTCATGGAAATATTATGGTGTTGGATTGGGAGCTGCTTCATGGATAAATTCCAAACCGAAAAAAGCATGCAATTGCAAATGGGACAGTGCTGACAGTGATATCAGTGGTTTTCCTGTAAGATATGTTGTTGCAAAAGAAAATATCAAACCAGGTGATGAATTATTTGTTGACTATGATATTCAGCAACGTGGTTTTACTTAGTTTGGCATGAAGACATGCTTTGGTTTATGGTTCAACTTCTCATTCAATGACACAAGCTTTCTAATCAGTCCGCTACAGTTCAAATGACTGAGCATTTTGGGTGGCAATGCAAATTGTGCTGCTTTCAATGATGTGATCGAGCATTTCTCCAAATCAATAGATGACAATGCCAATGCACACTTTGGTGTTGGTTCAAACAATGAAGTGTCATCTCGACCTTTCTTTGTGTCACATGTACATATGTGCTTACCATGAATGAGACAATACCTTGGAAAGGCATTCACATATGCAAAATTAGTCCATGCTTGCAAACATTGATCATCGGAAATTTTTGTTTCAGTGCACTCTTGCATCTGTGTCATCAAATTTGAAAAGATGTGATAAGAGAGAGTGGTGTGATGAAAACCTTGTTTGTTGATGGTTTTGCTCCAGTTTGTGTTTAGGTTCATGCAGCAAAACTGATTTAGTAAGCTGCATTGAAAGTAGTCTCCCAAGATCAGCAGTTCAATGAGGCATACATCTTCACCAATAGATGTTTGAATGAAGCCTGAATTGAAAAAATGCAAAACTTTCTCAAATGTGATTGTTGATACACCCGCCAATGTTATCTCCATTTCACATTCATTGCTATCTTCAAAAATCTCTTTGATCAAAAGACTCACTTCGCAAAATGGTTTTCGTCTGATGATGTATGTATTTGAATTGAACCTTACTGAAAGTAAGTCAGGATCTGTGAAAACAAGGTTATCAATACATTCCAAGGATCCAGCAAAGGTCGTCAGCATTTCAATAAAGAGAAAGAAATGAATCATGCATTGCATGACGTAACAAAAAATCAAATTTTTAATTCAAATTTCAAATTCATTTCTGAAAGTTTCAAAGTGCACACGCCGATCCTCTCGCATTGTTTTCTTGTTGTATGTTACAATTTGTTGGTTGAGCCATTTATGTAAATAAACTTCTTCTTCTTTTTTTTGGCTTGGTCTCATTGGGTTTTTTCTCATGAATTCTTTCACTTGTTCAAAATTACGTTGCCAGATCTGGTCTGGTGTCATCAAAGAGTCAGCATTTCTGGCAACAAACTGAGCCCATTTCACTCGCTGTTCTTCTGTCATTGTTTTGTTGTTCTTGTATTCCCTCTCTCTGTTGTGAATCCAAATGCCAATCGTTTTCTCGACTGGGCCTTGTGCATGTGTTGAAGGTCTTTGTTTTGGATGTGCATCCATCCAAGCTTGAGCTTGATTCAGATTAAAATCCCACTTTGAGTCATTGAAATGTTGTGGGTATTTCAACCGGAGTTGTGTCCACAATTCTTTGATTTCAGGGTTCTTCATCATATACCAGCCTTTTTTGTAATAGTGGCCCATGTCTTGGAGCTGGTTTCCCAAATATTTCTCATCTTCTGCTTCTCGTGATGGCCGTCTGTTGTGTTCCACGAAAAACTCTTCGATTCGGGCAATCTTGGCTTTCACAACATCTTCATACACCTGGCTTCTAACCTGGATTTTGTGATTGGTCCTCTCCACCACTTCAGGCAGTTGCCCCACTCTTTTGGCAACCTCAGCAGATTGATCTTTGGTATCATAATTAGCAGAGATGAGTCTGATTTTCGACAAGAATTCAGGATCGTCGTACTTCAAAGTAGCTAGAACAGCAGCACCACTGTCCATATCATCACAGTACACAAATGCATTGGCCACTTTGGTTGGATTCAGTCGTGTTTTCCGATTGGCGCGGCTGAGTCTTTGAACAGCTGTGATGTCAGACATGGATGTGGATGTGAGCATGATTGAGTCACATTCAGGTATGTCCACACCTTCATTCAAGATCCGCACACTTGCAATGATTGAGATCCTTGCACCATTAGTGCTGAAATCTTTGAGAATTTGTTTCCGATCTTTGCTTTGTGTGTGTGATGTAATCATTTGTGCACATACTTCCAGTCCATGATACTCAAGTGCAACCCAAGTGAACTGTTTGTTGAATGTCCTGCACTCAGCTTGACTTGAGAGGTACACAATGCATTTGGATGATCCAGTTTCAAGCATGCCAGATAACAAGAACAAGCACATCGGTATTTGAGTCTGGTTAAACTCTGCCAACTGTTCAGACTGTTCAGACTGTGCAGATTGTGTAGATTGTTCAGATTGTTCAGAGTGTGCAGACTGTGCAAGTTCAGATGGTGTCAAAATGGTTTCCATGACAGGTAGGTGAATCTGGTAGTCACAGATGTACTTGTTTTCGATTGCTTCACGCATACTGTACTCAAACACAGTAGGGACATCATCAAGAAGTGCTGGAGGTGTTGCAGTGAGAAGCAAGCACATTGGAAGGTGAGAGATGTCATGAAGTTCAAATTCAGTGAGATTGTGTGCCTCATCGAAAATGACAAACCCACTCAGATGTTTGATATACTGAAAGCTTATGTATGTTGTTGAAATGATGACTTTTGAATGGTCTTTGATGTGTTCATCGATCATGTCTGCTGAAATAGCACCCTTGTCACTGTCAACAAGAAGTGGGGTGTGATTTGGC
>Ga0099797_101480_pt1 | contig 12291 bp, 5 predicted proteins | sample Uncmet_Sort48C_1_FD_89871 | JGI IMG/M metagenome (GOLD analysis project Ga0099797, IMG submission 89871) | Marine eukaryotic communities from CALCOFI LINE 67, Pacific Ocean - C012_Sort48C_1 | ecosystem: Environmental > Aquatic > Marine > Oceanic | place: Pacific Ocean: Monterey Bay | collected... | reverse complement strand
TATATATATGTATATATTGTAGATATGCACATAGTTTGTGTTTGTTTTTTTCTAATAATATCCAAAGCCAACCAAATACATTTAAAACTCCCATAATGTTCCAATTACAAGATGAGCAGTAGAAGCTCAAGCAGCCCACTGCGCACAAGCTTGCAATACGCGCGTGGCCCAAGCCGGGGCCAGCCACCCACAAGCGGCATCGCACTCAAAGGCCATGCTGCAGAGGCGACCTCGCCGAAGGTGTTGGTATAAAAGCCCCTTGCAAAAAAGACGTATGGTTTGATAGGATATATATTTTTGCCTAGCCGACTTGATTAAAGATTTTTAATCTTTCCAATCCCCAGAGCCCGGGACCCCCATAGCCAGCTCCGCGCTGCAATTTCTTCGAAATTGCCACAGGAGTTGCGCAAAATGGTCGAATCTCAGGCCGTTGCTGGCCTGTTTTTTGTTAGTTTCTAATTTGTTTTGGAAAGTGCAGTGCACATCGAGAGAAAAGTTTGCCTTAATTCCGGTGGCAAAGATGTTGGCAAATGCCAGCTTATGGTGCAATCTGAGTGATCGCGCAATCAGTGCACTAGACACAGCATACAATAATGTGTATCGCACTGTATATTTGTGTAAATTCTCAACAACCAAAAAGAATAATATGTATAAGCCTGTTAGCAATGCAGAGTTGTATCAGAAGCATCCTTTTGTAAACGTCATGGCCCGGATTAGGGCCAGACGGTTGCGATTATTGGCAAGAATCATACATGCTGCCCCAACAGAGCTGGTAGGCATGTTGCAGCATACATCGAGCGATCAGCACAGCTATGCTGCTGAAATTCGACATGATTTGATGTGGATGTATGAGAGTAGGGAAGTATGCGAAAGCTTCGAGTTGCCAAGGCCCGACGGGCCAGAAAATCTCTTTGTTTGGCATAATTTCATAGTTAACAATCAGACCAAATTTGTCAAATATGTCAAACAAAGTGAGAACACTGATCTCGGTCCCTTGGAGGTGGAGCCCACTAAGGAAAAAGATAATTCGATGGTGCAGTGCCCGCACTGCCATAAGGAAATGGAGGCCTTCAGGCTTCAAGGGCACCTGACAAAGTCACACAATCAGCGAAATCCGGTGAAGCCCTTTGTTGCAGGGTCCATTTGTGTAATGTGCCTCCGCAACTTTCAAACCCGTGCCAAATTGTGTAACCGTTTATGTTACCAGTCAAAAACATGTTTTGACTTTTACACTAACTATATGCCCAAATTGTCCGAGGAGGAATTAAAAAAAGAGGAAATGGAAACTGCAACTAATTCGAAGGCCTTACGTCATCAAGGCCGCTCCCAATTGTACTCACCGCTCCCTACCGTGCGGATACCGGGGCCTCTGTTCGAGGTGATGTATCGTAGTGGGGCTCGTAAGTGCAAAGACCTTTAGATGGTGACATCATAATCGGTCGACAAGAAAAAAGAAAGGGTAGGGGGCTGTTGCCACAACCAGGAGGTTCAGGTTTCTGCAAAAACAGAGACACTCGAACAGTCTAAGTTTTCCAACATTAACATCGAACAGATATTGAATAAACATTGATTTCCCCAAAATAACAGTAACGTCAAGCGACAAACCATATTTTGTTGGACCCTATCACTGCTTTCGTACCTTCATGAACTCTGATGATTTGTTAACTTTTGTAGTTGTGCCATGGAATTAAACATTTTAAATAATAACTCTGGGTTATAATGGGGTGAGTTGATTAGGTATGTGGTTTTGTTGCTGGAGTGGTTAACTATGGGTCTTTTATGTATGAACGGATGTCACGCTTGGACTGAATTTTACGTGACCAAACCTATGGATGTAGATCCCTTTGTATTTAGGGGGCCCACAATTATTTTTGTTTGACTTACCTTTTGTTGCGTTCAAGCCTTGCATGCCCTGCCCCAATAAACATGTAGCAAATCAACGAACATGTATTGCAACATGAGATTCCCTATGAAATCACAGAACTCCAAAGAAAACCACATCTTTCCAACACAAGAACCCAAGATTTCATAAGACAGCCGAAGAAATCCATATAAAAGGCCTTATCGGAATAGGACCATGTTACTGTTTTTTCTACTTGTAGTTAAAATGGTGCTGGAATTGGTGCACTTGAGCGCAAGGTGAAACAATCGGAAACTGTTTGAAAAACAGATGGAAGCTAATTGATGGATGGCTGGCGGGCCAAATTCACTTGATTTGCAATGGTTTTCAATTATTACTCGGTTAGTTGTCAAATATTCAATATATTTCGATTCGGCAATTAATTTAATTGCCAATTTTCTATTACTCCTTGTATGCTCACCTCCTTTGCAATGAAACTGCAGTTGTTGACCTTGTGTTGCGCTCAAGCTCTGCATGCCCTGCACCCTCTATGTAGCGACATCGTAAGGCATAGAAGCGCGCTCGGGCATCGTTAGTGCAGAGCAGGGAGGCAGCTAGCGACAGGCAAAAGCAAAGACGGACCTGGGCGGACCCATCTACTGGCCATTGCATGTCAACCGTGGCCCAGCGCGGTCCACCAAGCATGGCTTTGAGCAACATGCTAAATTTGTGTCGTCAAGAACCGATGTGTATTGAAAGGCCCCGATCCACTACAGCCTCTTGGTGGGAATTTGGTTGGAACACAGAATCTACCAAAATACAAAATCACATGTTGGATTTGTATGAATTTAACCGAACCGAATTAGAATGTTGCCTAAACTGGTAGGAAATTAAGCGGCATCGGTGGGATTCTTATCAATCATGGTGGGAATACGGTCGGAATTTGTGAGGGAATAGCTGATATTGGTAAGAGTTTATGTTCCTTGATGGTTCATGCGTTTTTACACTTTTCAAGACAGGAACATGATGTATTGGGGGCGCACAGCGGGCAACCAATGCGAAACCGAGATAACTAACATAACCAGCCGGCAACCAATGTGGAGTCCAGTAGCCCATACACATTCTTTACGACCCAAATTAAGAAACCCGTAAGTGCAAGCACTGTTTGGGGAATTAACCATAGAAGCCTACCTCAACAACAAACACATCCATGATACATAAACAGCCACAACGTGTATTTCACCAATATGTTCATACTACTGGCAATGGTGTGATATCGCATACGTGCATTGCTAGTTCATGTGTCATGTCATGTTTAGAGTTACACGCTAGATCTTGTATATTGTTACATATTTGACATATGCACAGCAGAATTTACATGTTGGCACAGGTGCGTGTGTGTGTGCAAATTGTAATTTCCATGCTTTGTGTTTGCACTTACGCGTTGGAGTAAACGTGAAATGGTGAAAAACAAACAGCGAGTCAATGAAATGTGAACAAACAATTAACACAAATGCCAGTTTGCACAATTCTGGCAGCCTACCATCTCGAATGGGACGAGACTTGAAAGTGAGCCTGACTTTACTATGAAGCTGTCGAGGATTGACAAAGATTGTACAGCACTCTTCAATCATCGAAGCCCAACTCAGAGATCATGTGAAGCCCCTTGCTAGCGAGGGGTCCAGTGCCCACGCACCGACTGTAGCCTGAAGAAGGGCAAAGCAGGACTGGTTCCTAGGCCATGCCCGAAGCAATATTCAAAGCCAGACCCAAAGGCGACCGGAGACCCAGACTAGTGAGGGATCCAGCGACACGCCCCCCGACCTACAAGGCAAATGCACCAAACGGAGTCCAGAGGTGGTGAGACATTCATCAAAGTGCTAAATGTGTTAGCGCTACTAGCATGTTGACAAAATCCATGCAAATGGAATCAGCCAAATGCGTGCAGATGTGGAGCCCACACAAAGTGTGAACACCTGGGGAAACATGTCCAATGAAACGTCCATCGACATCCAGTAACAAACACTTATGAACAATTAAGTTACTTATGATACATCCACTAAAAATCACATAATGTAATTGGATTCAGGTACGCAGCATGATTGTCAGCTGCACAACACGATGAATTTAGGAACCCTGGTATTCAGGACCCACTATGTGTTTATGGAATTATACTTAGTTGAACAAAACACACCACATAAATATGCTTAAAGTGTCATGCACATTTTGGGGGTCGACAAGACGTGAAACAAACGTATATGGGAATCAGTGATATGTGGGAACATGCACAATGTGAAAAACAAGGTGGGTGCAGGTGACGAAAACTCTCAAGGAGCGGCATGACACCACCAATATGATGCCCCCCCATGCACATGTAGGCAAGCACTCCGTCTGTGCAGACATATACCTGAAACGAACAACTGCGACTGCCAATGAAGAAGTGCAACATTCCCAAATATTGCCCGACCTTGAAAAGTGGTTGAGGGTGTTTACGAAAAATGGGGATTCAACCCCATGTAGATTAAACCCCACTAAGGGAGAAAACAGAAGGAATCTAAGAAGGTATATATTCTACTTAATTTCATTGACACCACAAAAGGGCCGAGGCCGAAGCCTGCGGCCCCCTGTTCTGTCCATTTCATTAGAATATATCTTCTCATTTTCCTTATATATTCTCCCTTAATACGGTTTAATCTAAATGGGGTTTAATCCCCATTTTAAGCCAACCCCTTTGGCATTAAACCCCAATAATTGCCTTTATGGGTACCGCTTCTCAAAGGTGCACGACGTGAAATAAGTGTTAAACAAACGTGAACATAACCCTGCGGCAAGATGTGGCAACAAACCTGGCGCGAGACATAAACAAAACCTTCCGACGCACGCATTGACAAAACAAACTGTGAGGGTTTCATTCTAAAGCAAGTATTACTGTTAAATATGTGAATATATATATATATATATATATGTGTATATGTGAGCGCCCGAAACAATTGTGTCTCATCTTGTGTAAAAAATGGTAACGGTTACGCAGGGCACCAAATTGAGTTGCCGAGCCGACCGGCCGCTGCTGCCCGCCGCCCGCCCGCGGTGCACCGCCGCGGTCGGCCGCCTGGACGGCTTGAGCCCGATGGGCCCCAGCCGGCCCCATGAAGGTTCATAGTCTGATATCTTGTCGGCCGGATTACGTAACAAAAACGCGCGATTGTTTCGGACACTCACACATATCTATATATATATATATATATTATATATATTATATATATATATATATATATGAGTTTGTGCACCCATAGCCTCGACATTCCTGCGAGAAAATCTGGCACCGCCCTACCCACCCAAGCAGCCGGCGCACTTCGTACTTTTCGAAATGTAATAGGTGGACGTCCCTTCCTTTGCCCATGCAGGTGCTAAATTTCAGTGTGCCCTATATTATTGTCAGAAACAAATGCCACAATGCTCTTGTCTCATATTTTATTCATATTATTTGCATATTCAGTCTGGCCGAGCCAAAGTAATCTGGCGTCAATCTGGCAAGTCCAATCTGGCACCAGTGTGGAATTCAGGCCAATCTGGCGCTGGGCAACAAAAAAACTTCCAATTTGTAAATGACCAATCTGGCAAGCTTGCCCTGGGGCTACTTGTGCCAGAGGGCACCCAATCTGCCAAAACACTCAAAGACCAGATTGCCAATTGCAACATGGGCAATCTGGCAATCTGCACCAGATTGCAACCAATCTGGCCAGATTGCTTTGGCTCGGCCAGCTTTACCATTATTTGCAGGTGATGTACATATGTTCAAGCAATTGCATAATATAGGATTTTGAGTAGGATATTTAGGATGTGCAGGGTTTAACATCCAATTCCCAAGCCCCAACATCCTAAAGGTGTGGGAGTGTGTGCTTCCAGGGTTCGATCGCATCAGCACAGGAACTCTACCCTTGTCCCAGTATGACTCTCAGGTTGGATGGCTGATGGATCAGTTGTGAGTGTGCAATGCCACTTTATATCTTCCCTTTCCGTATTTTCAAAGGCATGCGGCTCTGCCTCTTGTATAGTTATTCCCGTTTTTCGTGTTCCATTTATTTTTGCATATTTGAGTCAACATCCCACCCTGTAGGATTGTGGGGCTGGTAGTGGGATGTTAAGCCCTCAGCGTCCTACCTCATGTGACTGCCTGCTTTTATCTCGAGGTTTTGTACATAAAAGCCTGAACTACGTTAGATCCTCAATTCATGGAAGTATTGTTTGGATGAATTAATCAAAACATCAATTGTTTTTTTGACTTGCTTAGTCCCCCAATACACCAACGAGACTCAGATATTCAAGGCAACTAAAATATACATATATATATATATATATATATTTGGCTTGGATTATCCCAAAATAAATTCAACTATGTTTCGGCTAATCCCAAAGCTGTTTCTAATTTGTTTTGAACCCCTACCACAAGCACTTGCCTGCTTATATTTGAAGTGTTTTTCATAAAAGCCTGAACTCTGTTAGACCATCAATTCTAACACAAGCCTGTGCGTGCGAAGTTTCATGCGCTCCCTTTGGGGGCAATTATATGGCCCTTGAGGCCATCACTTATAAGGATATTGCATTCTTTTTTTTTTACCACTGGAATAATTGCCAACGAGGTAATTTACGAGTTACCTCCAATGAGGGCCTTCATCAATAGCATCAACGATGCACTTCCTGGCCTGTGCAACCCCTTCTTCTGCCGACGGGCACATAAGAATGCAAAGCACACAGAACGACTTTGCCCTGTTGATGGCGAATGCCTTTAATAACAACCACTGAAAATAACTTAGTAATAATAACTGCCACTGACCTATAATGCAAGACTACCTGCCACTGAACTAACTTACAAGTTGCCTCCGGAAAGGGCACTCATGCATAGCATCAAAGATGCCCTTTGTGGCCTGTGGAATCCACTCTTATGTGCATGGGCACATAATGCGAAGCCCCCCAAAACTTTGTCCAGTCGACGGCTAACACCTAGAAGCCCCTCGGCCTGCTGCTGCAATACGGTGCCGAACATTTGGCAAAAGGTGGCTCGGTGCTCTTTCCCCCTGATTCGCCCAATATCGAAGACAAATCAATGAGAACCCAGGTCCACAATTAATTTAAAAATGTGCCGGTTAAGTGTAAACATATGGGCCTAGAGAACCTCAGAAATAAGACTTTCGTATATGAACGGCTGCGCTCCAGAGTACCCGTACTGACTCGCCGCAGAGTACCAACAATAAGCCCGCAAGCTTAAAGCGAATAGTCGGCTGCTGCCCAAAACAAACTTGGACGAAACTTGCAAGAAACACGCTGACAATTAGCATCAATGAGAAAAATGAAATAGACCTCCCCACCTTTTCTTCTTCAAGACCGCTTGCAGCCGTGCTCAAAAGTCTGTCATTCGAATCTGGGCATTATGCCACCATAACACCAAAGACGGTTCAAAGCCTAATGAACTACAAATTGAGCACGAGGTTGAAAAAAAACACAAACCAAGTGCAAGGCAGGACCAGGACATGAGAGAAGCGCCAAATGCCCAAAAGTTGCTGAGCAGACGGCACAACATAAACATCTGGAACTGCCACAAAGGGGCACGTGCACGAATTAAGCCAGCTAGATAAGAATGCTTGAAGAACTATCGGATGATCTTGTAAGCATACATGCAAAAAACTAATCGCCATAACCGGATAGTGAGTGCAGGAAAAGGAGACATGCAACTTGATGAAGAAAAACTGCTAGATAGTTCTGCTTCAGGTCTGCCCTCACCCCCGCATTTCGGAGGGCTTCCAGACATCCTCGAACAGAATTTACAGCGGGAACAGACATATGTACTAAGACCTTGTACTAAGCATATGAGTAGACGATAAACAAACGGAAATTGTCAAAACAGAGCAGGAGCTAAGTGCCATAGAGCAAGACTAGGGAGAACGCGAGTGCAAAGAACTACGCGGTACCTCCTTACTCGGCTCACTTCCAAAATAAACAAATGGCAAGCTGAAAACATCCCAGGCCAGCAGCGGCCTCATATTCGACCATTTTGCGCAACTCCTGTGGCAAATTCACTGAAATCGCGGCCCAGAGCTGGATATGGGAGTCCCGGCGTCTGGGGGCCGGAAAAATTAAAAATCCTTAACTAAATCGGCTAGGGGAAAAGACCTCTTCCCAAGAACAACATCCAGGAATCGCTCATCGGGGCCCAAGTTGCTCCGGGCAATGCCCCAAAATAGATGTGTCACCCAAGGCCCGCAAACGAGCATCTCTGACTCCCAATGGTATGAACAAATAAGCAGAATGGTCCCTCAGAGAGCGTTCCATATACTGCAGCTTCTCTTGTGAACTATTCCCCCTCGAAATCGAACACCGATCAAAATATTCAAATTGTTTGTTTCGGGAGCCTGGCTTTCGAACCCCGGGACGTGCCCCATTGGATTCGTCCGTGCTACTTTGTGGTATTTATGTGTCCGGAGCTCCGATATGGACCCGTATCGGGAAAAAACGATTTTGGGACACCCCTTCCCAACAAACGAGTTAAAGTATGTTTGATTTCTGCTGGGTCTCTTGTGATTCGTGAACTAGTTATCAGGTCAACAATATGATGTATTTATTTTTTTTTTTGGGGGGGGGGGACTTGTCATAGCATTATTGATTTTGTTATTTTCCCCTGCGACAACCGGTCAAGGGAACAACATGCATAGTATATAGCGACCTGCAACCACAAGTGGAGGCTGCGAAGCAGTTTTCAAAACATCGGTCTCTTACCCATCACCACAACTATCCACACCTCCCTTTCTATATATGGAATATGATATATATATATATATATATATATATATATATATAATACAATATATATATATATATATATATATATATATATATATATATATATAAATACATACTATACATACTATATACTAATGTGAACCCGTGCATGTCCATCTTAGAGAAGACTGATGGGCACCTGGGCCTAGGGAAATCGAAATGGGATCGGGAATGGTCCGTCCGAAGGTGACTTCGAACAATGGGTTCGGACTTACCATGGGGTTGGAGGCTTCGGACTCGCGGGCTCGTTTGGCATCAAGTGCAATAGATAGAGCCGTTTTCAAGCGATTGTGCAACAACAAAATTGAAATTGCAATGTGTTCGACACCTTTCTAGCATGCGTTTCGAGTCGTTGCGCACTAACTACCAATGCTTTCGATCCAGTATTGAGAGCCAAAAGACCACTAAGCCACGCGCGGTAAATCAGAATTGGATGTATTGAACTACAGATGCAATGCCACTTCATTTTCGCAGAAAAATAGCTCTGGTCCAACGGGCAACACCCCAAAATTCGACGATCACAAAACTCAAAAGAACATGCATTATATAATATAACGGCCGCTTTGCGTTCGATCGGGAGTTTGTTTATATAGCGCTTGTCCCTTTAAGGCTCGCAGGCACAGTGCTCTCAAGTCTTGCGCCTGCGCACAATTTGTTGAGAAATGTTTGTCCTAGCCGATTCTTTTCTAAAACAAAAGCATCCCAGGCCAGAAGCGGCCTCATACTCCACCATTTTGCACAACTCCTGCTGAAAATTCGATAGAATCGCGACACGGAGCTGGCTATGGTGGTCCCGGGGTCTGGGTGCCGGAAAAGTTACAAATCTTTAACTGAACCGGCTAGGAACTTGTTGAGAAATGTTTGCTTGGCATGCATGGACGAGACCCTTTCTTGCAGCCGATTAAGTTTGGAGGGTGGGTGCCAAGGTTTTGAAGGGCAAGGCTCCCAAGTACCGCGCCTCGCACAACAAGTGATAGGGTGAAAACTATAGTTGGGAAACACACAGACACACAAAGATACAAGGAAGCTGATAAAACACACGGCGGAAAATACAATATGGGCCAGCAGCAGAAAAAACAATATGGGACGAAAGAAGAACATACATGTATTGTATTTTCTGCTTTTGGCCTATATTGCAATTTCTGTTTCAGCTCCATATTATATTGCATTTCGGAGACGACTGGTACCACAAATCCATTGTTTTTTCAGCTTCCCTGTAAGGTTGGGACACATAGACCCACACACACACACAAACGGTCACCCGTTTCAATGATCAGTGGTCTCAAGTACGCGGCCGGCATACAGAATCAGATTCCGCGGTTCCTTGGAGGGAGGCCAAACCTGAGCACCGACTTGCCCTTACAAAGCAAGAATATGTGTGGACTCTTGCGCTACATCCCAAATGGAGAATCCCCAACATTGGCTGGTGGCACAAATTCCGTTGGAAACTCACAAAGAAAAATGTAAGCACCCTCTGACCTCTCCAAGAGTGGTCCCCTACCCCAATGTCATACTTCTGATTTCACAGTTGGGTGAACCCTCGGAGGGCGTGCCCCAAAGGAGGGGCCTGGTTTGTATAACAAACAATCAAGTATACTCCAGTACACACAACACATACATTATATACAAGATCCGATGAAAACTAAATATACATAAATGAAATAAATGATGATGTAAACTACCAGACCCTCTCTAGAATCTGTCACATATGGAGACATAGTACACATAACCCGATAAAATGCGGCATGTCGTAAACATATGCAACATCTTAATCTTGAGAAACAAAGCCAAGTCTTGCCCGCTCTTTCGACGTATTCCAAAATTTTAGAAAACAATGCGACCCCTTCAAAATATTGTGACTTCATGCGAACATCTATGGAACTCATGTATCTCCACATAGTTATGAATATGCTTTCACATCTGTCACGCTTCCCATAGTCCTCTTGATGGCAGCCGTTAAAACCCTGGCATGACATATCAACCCTGGCATGACATATCAACCCTGGCATAACCAAGAATTTTCAACCCCGGCATGACATATCATGGAATGGTGTGATATTTGAGAAACACAAAACCCTGTAAGCACCCTGAGAGACCCCTTTGTTAATCAGGGACTTAACCTTGGCTAAATCTTGGGTGTGGGGGGGTGAGGGTCGGGAGATTTAACTTAACCGGCTCCGCCCCCCACATCAGCTTGGGGTTTTCACATCGGCTTGGGTGCGATGGGGCCCATGGGCCCCAAATGGCCGCCTTGAGAAGTAGAGGCTCGAAAGAAGCAGGTCGATTATTTTAACGTACTTTGAAAGAAGGACCTGTATCATGAAACAGTGTGAGCACCCTGAGCTGTCCGAAGTGGTCGCCCATCCCAGTGATGAGTGTTTTGTTTCTTCAGGATGTCATCATTTTGCACCCAGGCAGCGTGCACCCCAAAGAAGGGCACCTAATTTTTATGAAGACACCCAACTATATACACACCATAATAGACCAATACACATACGCCGCACGTGTCTGAAACCGGTACTACTTACACAAATCACAACCCATTAAATCGTTGAACGTTGTGCCATGAACGGGATGCGTTGCATTTTGCATTTTCCAATATCATATACAATGCTTAGCAAAGTCGAACTCCCATTACGATATCAGCACATGTCCTATTAATGGGACCCGTTCCTGCACGGTGGGCGGAATCAATTAAGCAACACATTGGTGTTCTGGAGCTTTACTAGTGGCTCGCCACAAAAACACATTTTTGCGCGAAACGATGGCCGGGCGGATTCCTTGGTTTTTAATACAAAAAGAATGTGTCCCAAGGCGAGTTTGGATACCACATCGGAGCTGCGGATGCATAAATACCTTAGAATAGCGCGGATGTTCGAGACGAATCGAATGGGACTAGTCCCAGGACCTGGAAGCGGTAAAAAACAAAAAAACAAAACATAGGTCTAGTGTCTCTCACAAGGTGTTGCGTAATGTATTCCGTCAACAGTATTAAGGGGACCCCTTACCATACCTCACAATTTGGGACGTGAGCTGTGGGCACATGGCGGCTGATGACTTTTCGACCGAGGCACCTGGGCTGTCTCCTGCCACATCGCATGCATGCGCACGCTACGAGAGTGGAGAAGCAAGTGCATCTTCATGTAGCAGAATATCACAAAACATGTATATGGTTTTGCAATGATATTTTGAGTCTTGTCAACAGCTATTATAAACAAAACCTAAAACGTAATATGTGAGTACATATAAATATATATGGGCGCAGAGGTATCTGGGACCCTGCTCAAAAACCAAAAAACCCAAGTAAAAGAAGTATGAAGCAGCATCGCCAAAACCAAAAAAAAACAAAAAAAACAGACACCTTGCCAGTAACAGAGCAAAAATATTGAAAACAAACACAAAAAAACCATAGATTTCATGATCTATGGGGCAGCAGCCTTGTCTTCCATAGATGGAAGCAGCATTGCCAAAACCAAAAAAACCAAAAAAACTCAGACACCTTGCCCATAAGTGAGCAAAAACATTGAAAAAACCAAAAAAAACCAAAAAAAACCATAGATTTCATGATCTATGGGGCAGCAGCCTTGTCTTCCATAGATGGTAAAATCTATGGTTTT
>Ga0099797_101479_pt1:10000-12297 | contig 12297 bp, 24 predicted proteins | sample Uncmet_Sort48C_1_FD_89871 | JGI IMG/M metagenome (GOLD analysis project Ga0099797, IMG submission 89871) | Marine eukaryotic communities from CALCOFI LINE 67, Pacific Ocean - C012_Sort48C_1 | ecosystem: Environmental > Aquatic > Marine > Oceanic | place: Pacific Ocean: Monterey Bay... | reverse complement strand
CGCTCCCTTTCTTGATTGCTTGTACTAATGAATCACAGTTTTTATGGTTCGCACATTATGTCACTTTCCATGAAGGTGGCGTGCATTCCATACTGTTCAACTCGCTTTTCCATATTGCGTGTAGATTAGCGTTTGTTTTTTACAATGGTTGCACATTATGTTGCTTTCTGTGAGGGCGGCGTGTATTCCATTCCGTCCAGCTCGCGTTTTAATATTGTGTGTAGATTAGCGCTTCTGTTTTTTTTACAATGGCGTGCACATTATGCTACTTTCTGTGAGGGTGGCGTGCACTCCATTCTGTCCAACTCGCTTTTCAATATTGTGTGTAAATTAGCGCTTGTGTTTTTTACAATGATTGCACATTATGCTACTTTCTATGAAGGTGGCGTGCATTCCATTCTGTCCAGCTCGCTTTTCAATATTGTGTGTAGATTAGCGCTTGTGTTTTTTTACAATGGTGTGCACATTGTGCTACTTTCTGTGAGGGTGGCGTGCATTCCATTCTATCCAACTTGCTTTTTAGTATTGTGTGTAGATTAGCGCTTGTTTTTTACAATAGTGTGCGCATTATGCTATTTTCTGTGTGGTGGCGTGCATTCCTTTGTGTCCAACTTGCTTTTCAATGTTGTGTGTAGATTAGCGCTTGTGTTTTTTACAATGGTTGCACATTATGCTACTTTCTATGAGGGTGGCGTGCATTCCATTCTCTCCAACTCGCTTTTCAATATTGTGTGTAGATTAGCGCTTGTGTTTTTTTTACGATGGTTGCACGTTATGCTGCTTTCTATGAGGGTGGCGTGCATTCCATTCTGTCCAGCTCGCTTTTCAATATTGTGTGTAGATCAGCGCTTGTGTTTTTTTTTACAATGGTGTGAACATTATGCTACTTTCTGTGTGAGGGTGGCGTGCATTCCATTCTGTCCAGATCGCTTTTCAATATTGTGTGTAGATTAGCGCTTGTGTTTTTTTTTACAATGGTTGCGCATTATGCTACTTTCTATGAGGGTGGCGTGCATTCCATTCTGTCCAACTCGCTTTTCAATAGTGTGTGTAGATTAGCGCTTGTGTTTTTTTACAATGGTTGCACATCATGCTACTTTCTATGAGGGTGGCGTGCATTCCATTCTGTCCAACTCGCTTTACAATAGTGTGTGTGGATTAGCGCTTGTGTTTTTTTGTTACAATGGTGTGCACATTATGCTACTTTCTGTGAGGGTGGCGTGCATTCCATTCTATCCAACTTGCTTTTCAATATTTTGTGTAGATTAGCGCTTGTGTTTTTTTACCAGGGTGTGCACGTTATGCTACTTTCTATGAGGGTGGCGTGCATTCCATTCTGTCCAACTCGCTTTTGAATTGTGTGTAGATTAGCGCTTGTGTTTATTTCAATGGTTGTGTGGTGCATTTTCGTTTCCCGAATTTTTTAGCTGTTGCACGGCATGTGCTGGGTGCGGTTTTGTGTTTCTTTTCTTCGTAGCAGTTCTTCCAAATGGAAGGGACACTATGTCGAATTTTCTAGGTGTTGCACGGCATGTAGTGGGTGGGCGCGATACAGGTGAAACATACCCGCAATTAATTTGCATCACAGTGCTCTTCAATGCGTCACAGAGCGGCTTTTCGATGTTTTTCTCGCCACAGTGCACTCAGTGCACTCGGACGTCGCCGTTATGACGGTTGATATCAAGTGTGTGTGTGTGTGTGTGTGTGTGTGGGTGTGGGTGTGGGTGTGGGTGTGGGTGCGTGCGTGCGTGCGTGTGTATGCGTTAATTGGAATTTGTATCAGTGTTGAGCGTCGACAACATTCTCGTTCGTGTGGTTTTCGACTTGGGGTAAGACGTTCTTGGTGCCTCATTGTGTTGCTCAGTTCCTCGCTCGCGCCCGCGCATTTTTATCCGCTAGTTGTGACATCGGCGAAGGCTGGGGCATTTTGTGGCTATGTTTGGCATGTTTATCGTTGCAACATCTTTTTTACTTGCTGGCAAAGAGTTCTGGCACCTAAGGCAGGAAGTGTTACATGGGAGGGTGCATTACGCGAAGGCTAGGGCGGATCGAGGTTGGAGGAGCAGGATGTGGGTTGGAGAGACGGAGGGCGAGACACACAGAAACGGGGAAGCAGAGACAAAGTGGGAGAGAGAGAGAGAGAGAGAGAGAGGGAGAGAGAGAGAGAGAGAGATGTTTGCTGCAACTCGGAGCTCTTGTCGATGTTCGATCGTATTTGTAGGATATGCGATTCTGACGCCTAGCGGTTGCACTGGTTGACGTACTGCCGTATGAATAGCATATAATCATTAATATTT
>Ga0099797_101479_pt1:0-7500 | contig 12297 bp, 24 predicted proteins | sample Uncmet_Sort48C_1_FD_89871 | JGI IMG/M metagenome (GOLD analysis project Ga0099797, IMG submission 89871) | Marine eukaryotic communities from CALCOFI LINE 67, Pacific Ocean - C012_Sort48C_1 | ecosystem: Environmental > Aquatic > Marine > Oceanic | place: Pacific Ocean: Monterey Bay... | reverse complement strand
ATTGCTGGCGTTGCGTACCTGGAGGAGGCGATGCAAATTGCTGCGGGTGATTGTGTTGGCCTGAAGGCATGCAATTTCCTTGGGCAGATGCATCGTGGTCAGTCAGCATTGCAGGTGGATGAGCGAATGCGCACCGTCTTGGCACAATTCAAGGCGTTTCTTTGCTGATTGGCTTGCCATCGTTGTGGTGTTGAATGTTTGTGCATTGTTGGCGTTGACGTCTTCCGACATGTAACTGCATTTTGTCCGCGTTGCTTGCATGCTTCGCCTTGATTGAGATTTGTCAGGAGAAAAGCAGACAGCGGCAGCAGGCGCGTGCAGGCCTCGAGCGGGCGCGCCTTGTGCAGTCTTGACATCGATTTCCTCCGGCATATAACTGCATTGCTGGGTTGCTTGCATGCTTCGCCTTGTTTCAACTTTGTCAGGAGAAAAGCCGACAGCGGGAGAAGGCGCGTGCAGACCTGGAGCGGGTGCGCCTTGCTGGGCGCCGTGCTTGTGTTTGGGTGGCTTTCCTGCTTCGCGCTTTTGTGGGTTTGGGACGGGCGCAGGTTCCAGAGGCCACGGTTACGAAGTCACAGCCATCGCCTGCCGAGGCTGAGCAATTCTGTTGTTTTGGTTTCGGGGTGGGAGGCAGATTTGTTGAAAACAATGTCAGCGCAGGCGGCGGAGGGCACGAGTCATGAAGCCGCTTCGCAGGAGATGCGGTTTCGTATTGTTTATGGATGGTTGTGAATTTCCTTCGTGTTGCGTGAGCCAAGGATGTGCCCGCCGCGGTCGTTTCCGACGAGCCGCATGCTCCAAGTTCTTCGGTCGCAGGGGTTGCTGCTCTCGCGGCTGTTGCGGTTGCCAATGCGCAGCTATTGGCCGCTGAGCTTGAGTTGTTCCGTTGTTTTGGATTTGTTGTCAGGGGCGAGTGTGTTTAGCGATGCTATCTGTGTTCCGTGCGGACCAGGTTGCCGATTCTGATTCGGAGAGCGTGGATGATGCCCTTTTGGCTTCCGCAACAATCGAGGTATGTTTTTTCGTGACTGGGAGCGGATGCAGGTGTCAGTTTGCTTTGTTAGGTGGGTGCTGTGACTCAATTGGTCAAGGTGGAGGAAGAGGCTGTGCGCTTGTTGGTTGTGTGATCTAGGTTGTTGTTGTTGCTGCTGCTGCTGCTGCTGCTGTCGTCGTGCTTGTGGCCTGGCTTTTTCAGCGTCATGGTCATTGTGTTTGTTGTGTTGATGAGGCTGCCAAGGGACATCCGGACACAAAAGGAAGCTCTGACGGGGAGGCTGCTGTCGTGTGCATTTCGCTTTGTTAGGGTCCGTCATTGATTTAGGTTTCCACTTTTCCTTCGCATTGTCTGTTGCAGCAATTTCTCGGAGTTGCTTTTGATGGTTTTGTGGATGGTGTGGGCGTGTTGTTGTTGCGGTACAAGCGGTGGATTCATTGTTCGAGGCGGACAGGGACCGTACGGTTGAGGAGGAGGCAGAGGAGGCGGAGATTTTCGGGGAGATGGACGAGCCAGAGCTGGAGGAAACCGCGGAGGCCTGCTGTGTCGTTGGCTTGTGTGCCTGGGTTTGAGAGATTCGTTGTATCTGCTTAACGCTCGTGGAGATGCTTGGTGGTGTGGGCGGGAGGCGCGGTCGGATAGGGGCGAGCCGGAGAAGGAAAAGGAGCAGGAGGCGGCGGGTGACGGGGAGCTGCTCCTAACGCGGGTTTGTGCGATTGTGTTTGTTTTGCTGGAAGGGTACGGTTTGTTTGTTTTGGTTTGCTGCTTTAATGATATTGCATGTGTGCATGTGTGTATGTATCTGATTGTTGTGTTTGCAGGAGCCGTTGGCCAAGAAGGCCAAGCATACCGAGGCGTGTCGGTGTGGGGCCTGGCCATGTGTCCTTGTTGATTCGTTGCTGTTGGCTTCTGCAGGCGGAGCACGTGACGGAGGATCTCGATCGGGGAGAGGATGCTGCTGCTTTGGCGGTCTCCGCGGTGCAGGTTCGATGTTTGGCTTGTTCGGTGCGTGCCGCTTGTATTCGTGAGCTCTGGTGCTGCTGGATTTGAATGGCTAGCGAGGTTGGTGACGAGCGTTCTTTGGAAGGGGCCGTCGAGGAGGCTGGCGTCGAGAGAGTTCGCAATGCTGTTGGTGGCGGTTCAGAAGTTCGCGCTAGTTCACGCTGTTGGCTTTCTATGTCGTCGTTAGTCATGCTGTTGGGGAGACGCCTGTTGCCGTGGGTGATCCTATGACGGAACTTATGGCGGAGATCGGTGCTTTGGAGGTGCGCATTTGTTTGGCGGGTGTGATTTGTTTTTGGTGTGCTAGTAGGAAGGTGAGTGGCTCTGTCTGCTTGAGTGGAGCGTGTGTTGTCTGGGCGGTCGATGGCTTGTGCGGGGGGTGACGCTGAGGAGAGAAGTCGTTTCTCATGAGACGTCGAGGTGGGGACTGCGTGTTTAGAGGTCGAGGTGAAGAATGGCCAGCAGGAGAAGGAAGCCGAAGAGGAAGAGGCGGAGAACGGGGAGTTGTTCCGTAACGCTGTTTTGTGCAACTGTGTTGTTTTGCTGTGGTTTTGCGTTTGTCTTGTATCGATTTTTGAGTTGTATCGTATGTCTTGGCGTGGTTTTGCGTCTTGCACGTGTGCAGGCCGATGTCGTGGACGCAGAGGGCGGCGCGGAGAAGCAGGATCAGCATGAGTACGGGAATGTGCGTTTTCGTGTCTCTGCGGGCTTCTGTTTGATCGTTACGTATGCTTTGCTTTAATGAGCTCTTATGAGGAGCCGGCTGAAACGAAAGAGCGCAGCGAGGCCGGTGTGCATATGTTGTGTGTGTGTGTGTGTGTGCTCGTGTTTGTGAAACCGCCTCCGTGTGAGAGTTGTCTTTGTTGTGTGTGGCGCGCTTTCGCTAGGCGGCATGAAGCTTAGCCTCGCGCCGGCATCTCCGCATGCTGTTGGCCACTGTTGCCTTTTTGGGGGTCTGTCGCGCCGCCCCCGCCTGAGCTAGACCATGAGGCGTATTGTTTGGAGACAAACGCTTCTCGCCGGTGATGTTTATGTTCGCGGGGTGGACGGTTGCCAGGGAGCGGGAGGCGGACGGAGGGAGAGGCACGGGGCGAGGGAGAAGGAGCGGGAGCGGGAGAGGGAGAGAGCGAGCGCGAGAGCGGTAGAGTGGGAGAGAGAGAGAGAGAGAGCGAGAGAGAGAGAGAGAGCGAGAGAGAGAGAGAGAGAGAGCGAGAGAGAGAGAGAGAGAGAGAGAGAGCGAGAGAGAGAGAGAGAGAGAGAGAGTGGTGCATACAAACAAGGGGTTTAATCGATTGGGTGCGTGATTTGTCGTCGGCGAGTTTGAGTATGCGTGTTTGTTCTGATGTGTATTGTATTTGCAAGCCGGTGTGCTCACAGTTTTCGGAGCGCACACGGGCGGCCACAACCCGTGGACTCAGGGTGTCTGCCTTAGTAGCTCTGCGTGTTTGATTGGGTTGTCTTGCGTTCACTGAAGTACTCTCTGGGTAATTCTCGCAGAGCCGCCGTTCTTTGGAACGGTGCCTACATGAGTTCTTGACAGTATTGGTGCTGTTTGATTTGCCACAGTCCAGTTTCTCTAGTTTTCTGGTTTGGCCGAGCGCGCTGATATTTTTTGTTTCGACGAAGTGCCGGGAGCTCGTCCGAATATTTTGCATGCACGGTTGAATCGGTTAGATCGATTGGTACCGAAGTTGTTTCATAATGGTGGGCAATATCGTCAAGCATCTTCGGACATTGGGGTTGTCTGCTGGTGCGACTTTGGTGGAGGTAAAGGCTGCATTTCGGAGGTGCTTTGTGGATACTTGCGTGGCGTTGTGTGGTTGTGTGGCGGTGCGATGTGCGGTTGCCAGGCTTCAGCTGCGGCATCATCCTGACAAGGGCGGCAGCAAGGAGACGTGCCAGGAGCTGAACGCTGCCATGGATTTCTTCCTTTCGGTTCCAATCGTTTTGGCAGTGGCGTGGTAGGTGTTCGTGCTGTGCCTGGGCTGTCGCAGGTTCCTGTGCTGGATGGTGCCAGGGACGGTGGGCGTCGGCGACGCGGATGCAGTGCGAAGACGCCATCGAGGGAAGATCTTGGGTCGTCGAACGCGCGCCGGGATGGGTGGATATTGTGTTTTGTTGTGTTTGCGTGTTTTTGTTACGGCACGGGGCAGTTCTCGTTTGCTGTCGGCTTTAGTTGGCGCGAGGATCCTGTCGTGGATCAGGAGATGAAGCGTTTCGCTTGCCTTGCTGATGGTGTCTTTTTGGCAATGGGACTTGAGTTCGGCCGTGTGCGAGTTGTCCAGGCGCAACGTCGTCCTCACGGATTCGGTGCTGAGAGATCCTGAGGCTATGCTGGCGAGCGAGCATGGGGGCCTGTCCACGTATGGCTGCGGTTGTCTGGTCTCTGACATTGCTCGCCTCTGTCGTCGCAACGACTCGCGAGCGTATTCAGATCGGTTCTACAAGGCTGCGATCCTGCAGCACGAGCTGTGGAAGACGGTCGCCGATGCTGTGGAGCGAATGGTGGCGGAGCGTTTCCCTGTGGCTTTGCGGGAGTGGGAGTCTCTTTGCGATGGCTACCGCAAATGTTGGCTGTGTGCTGGCGCGGTGGTTACGCAAGGGCATTTGTGCAGCCGGAAGCATTTGCGTCGTGCCTCTTCGCCGGCGACTTTCCTGTACGACGACGCTCCTGAGTGCGTGCGGCGGAGGGTGGAGCATCTGGTTGCGGCGTCTGAGGCGTCTTCGTGTGCGGCTTCCTTCGTGGATGCGCGCTCGCAGCAGCCTGCTCCTGCAATGCCTTGCGAGCATCCGGTTCTCCCTGCGGAGGGGTCTTGCAAGTCCGACTCAAAGCGGTCCCTGCGCCGGGCCTTTGCGGAGCCGTCCTCGCCTGATGCTTGCGAAGTCCAGCTGCCCGAATGCTTGAGCTGTGTCCCGTGGCGCTCTGGGTGGGATCCAGCACGCGTTCCGGTCTTTGTGTCGGACTCGACTTTGCTATGGCATTGGTGCAGAAAGCATCGTTTCTGCGACTTGGCCGTCGTCTTTGATGGCCGGGTCGTTGCGCGGCTTCTGGGCCAGAGCGGTGCGACTTTTCAACAGATGGAGGGGCGAGTGGCGAGCAGCCTGGTGGGGCATTCGCTCTCGAGTTGCGCGGTGGTTCCTTCCTGCCGCAGCCTGCCTCTTCACAAGCAGGGTAGATATGCTGCGACTGAGCGGGCGCAGCTTGCGCACATGGGCGATCTGCCTGCCTTGCCTGCTTTGATGGATCTGGCGTCCTTGGCGCGGTCCAAGGGGCGGGGAGATCTTTACAGCAACAGGAGCGGCGTTCACATCCGCGAGGAGGCTATGGATGTCGTGTTCGCTGCTTTGGTGAAGGATGCTGCGGATCTGAATCTTTGCCTCGGTTGGAATTCGTGGGATCCGGATGAGGAGTATTCCAGCCAGCGTCGGTTTCTGACTTTTCTGGGCCTTGGATTTGGCGCGCCTGCAGCGTCTCCCTCGTCTGCATCGACCGCATTGGCGTCGCCGCCGCCGCCTCCGCCGAGATCTTTGGCGTCCGATGTGGAGAGGCCAGGCTTGCGTGTTCGTTGTTGATTCAGTGCGGGTTTTGTTACTGGCTGTCGCGCGGCGAAACTGCTGGTCGGCAGGTCTCCGCCTCCCCCGTCTCCTCTGTCATCGGCGACTCCTGCCTCTGGTGCTGCGGCCTCGTGGAGCGATGTGGTGTCTCGCTCGCCGCCTCCGCCTTTTCTGGCCCAGCGCGGGTCTTCGATTCCTATGGGGCTTGGTGCTGCTGCTTCGGCACGCCCTCCGCCGCCTTCTCCGTGGCCGCCGCTTCCGACGACGTCTCTTGCGTCCAAGCGCAACCGGGAGGTGGAGCTTCTTGAGGACGTTGTGGGCGCTGATGCGGAGAGGCTGGCCTTGCGTGTCTGTATTTTGATTTCGTGCATTTTTGTGGCTGGCTGTTTTGCGGCGAAGCTGTCTGTGGACAGGGTTCCGCCTCCCTTGGCTCCTCTGCCGGCGGCGCGTCTGTTCTCTGGTGCGACGCCGTCGTGGAGGGATGTGGTGACTCGTCCTTCGCCTCCGCGTGCACCTCTGCGAGTTCCTGCGCCTGCGCGGGCTCGCACGGCGAGGCCTCTGAGTGACTGGGTGCCATCTTCGGTCGCCGGTGTGGAGAGGCCGGGCTTGCGTGTCAGTGCGTTTCACCAGGGTCTTCGTGACTGGCTGTTGCGTGGTCAGGTTGTCGGTCGACAGGGCTCCGCCTCCTCCGCCTCCTCTTTCATCTGCGCGTCCCACTTCGGCTGCCCCGGTTTCGTGGAGCAAGGTAGTGGCGATGCCCAGGCGCCGGGGTCTTGTCGACATGCTGTAGCACACTCTTCGGTTCTCAGCTGTTTGGTGTCTGTTTGCATGGCCGCGCTTTTTTCAATCGAGGCCGATCGAGGTGGCGGACGACTGGAAGGCGCCAGAGGTCAAGCAGAAGATGGAGCGCATCGAGTCGCGACCTGAGATCCTTGAAGTAGCTTTCGTTCGTGTTGGTCGCGGAGCGTGCGGTCGGTTGCCTGTTTGTCCTGGGCTGTCGCGCGGCCAGGTTGCGGGACTTTGAGCGATGCACTTTCATCCACATACCATCGGGCGAGCATGGTCACCTTTGGGAGACGCGCAGCTGTCCGGCACTGAGTGGGGCGCTTCTTCGTCTGGCCACCATTTCTGTCGCGGCAGGTCCTGGTGACGTCCGATCCGCTGCCGAGGAGGAACTGGCCGATGGAGCGCGGTTCTGGTGTCGCTTGTATTGTCGGTGCTTATTCGTGGCCAGGAGCAGCCTCTGGTCCGAAGACTGTGAGGTTCGATCCGTCAATTGAGTTTCTGTCGTATGTCTCTGAACCTGGGGCAGGCGCGGCAGGGTTCATTGAGTGGATGGATGTTCTGTTCATGTAGGTGCGGACGAGAGTGCTCCGCCTATTTTCGGTTGGACGCGGAAACAGGTTCGGTGGTTGCGACTGGTGAAGCTGATCCTGGCCGAGGTGGGCTAGCTCGTCTTGCTGACGTCTTTCTCGGGTCGCGCTCTGTTGATATTTGTTGCTGCGTGTTAATCAGGATGACTTCGACGAGGCTCTTGCAGAGCATCTCTGTATACTTGGGGGGAAGCAGGTCGGGTGCGGGCTGGGAGCGAAGCCGCGGCGTCCGCCTTCTGGAGCCATGGGGTCTGTCCTTTCCTTAGTTCGCAGCGGTATTGCTGTGTGTGCTTGGTCTGTTGGCTGCTGCCTGCGTCCATTGGTGTTTGCGAGGTATTCGCTTCGTCGGAGGCTGCGTCTGGGAAGCGTCCTTGTTCCGGAGCTCGTCTGCTGTCGCTGCAGCGCGTGCTTGGATTTCGCAGCTACAAGAAGGCGGCGCTCATCGATGCGGAGCTGCGGGCCTGCGGGCCTGCGGGCCTGAGCGCTTTCGAAGTGCGGCTGCTTATCGGGCCGTATCTCTTCGACATGACTGGCGATGAGACATTGGCCGCGATGGTGGTTTTGCGGGATTTCGTG
>Ga0099797_101478_pt1 | contig 12300 bp, 7 predicted proteins | sample Uncmet_Sort48C_1_FD_89871 | JGI IMG/M metagenome (GOLD analysis project Ga0099797, IMG submission 89871) | Marine eukaryotic communities from CALCOFI LINE 67, Pacific Ocean - C012_Sort48C_1 | ecosystem: Environmental > Aquatic > Marine > Oceanic | place: Pacific Ocean: Monterey Bay | collected... | reverse complement strand
AGCGTTCAAATGCAAACTTGAAATAAATACAAGACTGCCTGGGATACGGAACACCGTCTGAAATCAAGGCAGCGCTACTCGGAAGCAAAATTAAAACATAACTGAACGTGCTAACACGTGCGAGTAAAAACTTCAAACATATACTTCACACCCGAAAATAGCACCAAAATTTGGAAAAAACGCGGTTTGGGCCCGAAGCAAGTCAAGAAAAACTATCTCCGGCTCATATTCGCTGTACCCGGCTCCGAATAGCGTTGGGTATGACTGGAACTCTGGGTTTGCGAAGATTTTGTGGCCGGGTATTAGTGTTAATGTGCTCGTCTCGCAATGCTACCTCTGAGGCATTTCCGTTCACGGAGCTGTTTCGCACCGAGGGCCCTATGGAGTCGCTTACCACCCATTTCAGCAGCACGCGATAGATCAAAAAAGCTAATGCGCCAGTTACCACCACCGCCCATGTGAGGAGATCCCTTGGAGATGTTACTTCGATCGTGGAAGTATCCCCGAGGGCTTGCGCACCGACAAGTCCACACACTGCGAAAATATGGAACCACATGACTCCAGACTGTCTAGAGGCATCTGTAAACAAGCAACATTATCTGAGGCACTGTGTTCGCACCTCTTGGGCCAAAATGGCTAAAGTTTACAAGTGTTTTTTTTTGAACGTTTGGTTATTTTTTCTGTTGGGCATGTTTGCCAAACTTTTACAAAAATGTTTTTGAACTTGTGGACAGAGTTGTCCTAAAGTTTGAAATGCTTTTAACCTTTTGTCAAACATCACAGAAAGTTTGAAATTTATGTTTTTTTTTTTTTCAAAAGTGAGGCCTCAAATTCCAAGAGTTTAAAGCTGCTTTTAATTTGCTGGAAGCTCATGAAACCTCACAAATAATTGAAAATCTGTTTGAAAGTTTGGTGCACCCTCGGTAAAACATGAAACTATGTTTTAAAAGTTTAGGAACTTTCAAAATTATTTTAACAAATTGGGAGATCCGTTAGACTGTTTGAAAGTGTTTGTAAAAGTGTGTGTGTCGGCACATGAAAGTTTGAAACTAACTTCCAAAAGTTGAACAAAATCACAAAATGTTTCAACATTTGTTTGTTCAAGTTTGGTCCGTCCTTGCCAAAAGTTTGAAAGTGTGTTTAAAAAACATCGGGTCATCACCCCGGAAACTTGAAAGCTTTCGAATTTGTGAAGAGTTGCATGAAAGTTTAAAAGTTTTTTTTTGTTGGCTCCCGGGTGTCTGATAGTTACATAAAAAACGTTTGTCTCTTTTTTGAAAATATTTGAAAATGGCTACAACTTGAAAATGTTTGTTTAGTTAGGTAATGCATTGCCATACCTTAGGGTTTCTTTTCTTTTAGGATATTGCATCGCCATAGCTTAGGGTATTGCATCGCCATACCTTAGGTTTTCCTTTCCTGTATGATACTGCATCGCTGTAGCTTAGGGTATTGCGTCGCCATACCTTAGGGTTCCAATTCCTTTATAAATGCTCGCCACGCCCCTATGAACCTTTCTCCTTCCGGCATCTTTGTGAGTGCCTGTTCGAGACACCCAAAAGTTTAAAAGTTTTTTTAAGTTTGGCTGAAGTTTAAAAGTTGTTTAAGGTATTTTTAAACTGTGGGCTGGCTTTTACAACTATTTGTGGGAGAAAAGAACATCAAAGAAAACAAAGAAAGCGAGCGCAGCGAAATCGCCCAGCGCACGGGTCCAAAAACGCAAGGCCTCCAAAAGAATCAGAAATCCATCAAAAAAACGCCCAACAATTAAAAAACACCTTCAGAAATCCATCCAAAAAGATTCCAAAATTTCAAAACGCCTCCAGAAGTAAGGGCCACCAGCCGCCTCGGACCGCAGAGGGCTCCGCTATCCGGCTGGTGTCTGCCGGGAGCTAGCGGAATGGCATCCCAAAGGGATACCAACGAGCGCAAACCCAACAAGAAGCAAACTTGAACGACCATTTCTAAGCGCCATCACTACGGCGTGAGCGCGTCAATTAACAACCAAATCGAAGGGGAGCAAAACTGTGATGTTTGAGGCGGGTGTACATGTATATATGAGTCAACATATCCTAGGATAGAGGGTGAGGGTGTATACAGTGAGCGAAGCAAAGTAAAGCAAGAGCAAAGCGACATGAAGGAGACACGCAGAGCAGAGACAACGAGAAGCAAGCCCGAAGCAAAACGCACGAGTGACCACCGCGATCACGAGTGGACATTACTACCCGCAAAGGGTGGAACGATCTGACCAAGACCCGAGCAGCATTTCCGAACACCAATACAAACAGAAGACGTATACCGTTATGTGTAAACACAAATTTGTTTGGCTACATATTAATTGAAGAATCTACCAAGTGGAAAGAGACAAAGAGAGCGAGAGAGAGAGAGAGAAAGAAAAGAGACGAATACATACAAGTATGAATGTGGATGCAACGGTGACATGTGGACCCAGGGAATAGGAAGTGAGGGAGTAGGGAATATACATGTATGATCATGGATGCAACAGTGACATGTGAACCCAGGGGATAGGAAGTGAGGGAGTAGGGACGGAGTGAGCGTTGCGAGTGGAGCAAACACACAACACAGCAAAAGCAGGCAGCGGAGCAGAGCAGAGCAGAGACAGAGGAAAGCCGGCCGGAGCAGGCCCGAGCAAACACGAGCAAGAGAGACGCAGCAAACGCCCGAAACGAAGCCGAAACAAGTACGCATCAACCCGCGAGCGGGGAAGCCACACGGCGAGCACGCCGAACAGGGCCGCAGCTAAACGGCCTAGCCTCGAGCAGCATTTTCGAGCGCGGTGGCAAAGCTAGTTTGTGAGCAATGTGCAAGCTTTTGAAAGTTTTTTTTTAACTGTTGGGTGCCGCCTCCACCAAAAGTTGAACACAATTTTCAAAAGTTTGCCTCGAACTTTCTGGAAATTTAGAAGTTGCTTAAAAAGTTTAATTTGAAGTTTAGAAGTGTTTTTGGATCTTTGCATCTGGGGCCGCGCTCCGCCGTGAGGGGTGCGCGCCCAAGATGCTATATCTGCCTCGGAAGGCTGAAACTCAAGCAGGAGGTGGCTGTCCCCATGTGGAACGATTAATGGACATGAATGGAAATACAACTTTGTGGCGGAATCGAGGGCACTCAAACAACCAAAAACACCGAAACGCCAAGAAACATAAACGAGCAACGAAAAACAAAAAACTGAACGGGACCCACGTAACGACCACGACAAAACAAACGACGAAACGAACGACACAACACAAAGACAGACTGACGAAACCAAAGAAAACGACAAACGAATCGAAGGTGGTCCCGCGCGCGGTAAGCCTAATGACGGTCGGCCGCAGTTTTTCATGACGGTCGGCCGCAGTTTTTTTTTCTAAAGTACGCCCAAAGAGCAAAACACATTGCAACCACTGCAGCAACCAGTCGCGCAAGGCATCCTGCAACCTACCCACCCGGCGCTACGAGCCTGGTCATCAGCCGTCGGTGACTGAGGTGGGGCGGCGTCTAGCACGGAGGCCGAGGGAACCTTAGGAGAAGCCTTGGTATGAAGTAAAATGGTCGATGGTCGAAGATTCCTTAGTATGTTATACAAGCAGCGTAACAAAATAATAAAACACAATAAAATCGAATGCAACACGAGCAACAAATACACGTCAGATGTCAATGACATGGTGCGGTGGACCGAGGACCGTGCTAGCTGTTCCTGCGCAGCCGGAGAAGCTGGCCCGCGTGCCTAAGGAAGGTTCCCAACGAAAGGCGATGTGCGAGACCGGAGCAGGTCCACAAAGCCATGAGCAGGGATCTCAGGACAGACATGCAGGCCGCCAAACCGTGACCACGGGAGTAAGCACATCCTATGAACCGATGCCGACCATAGGCGACACCATGGGCAGAGAGAGGACCGCACAAGCTGTACCTGCGCAAACGAGGCAGCATGCCCGCGTGCCTAAGGAAGGTGCCCAGCGAACGGCCACGTGCATGACCAGAAGGTACGCAGGAAGCCACGTGCTGGGATCTTAGGACAGAGACGCAGGCCGCAAAACCACGATCACGGGAGCATGCACATCCTATGCAAGATACCAATGCTCAATGTAATGTTCTCATGACATCCATGCAATTCTGGTAGGCATCTCTCCATGTACGTTCACCAGCATGGGCCCGGCATTTAGCCACAACATTGCGACTCTTCTGGAAGTCCCGAACACTAGGCTCGTCAACCAGGAACTGTGCCAGCCGATTATAAATAAGGACGTATTGACACAAGCTTCTTTGGTAAAGTCTGGGATGCGCGCACACAGTCTCAAAATACGACTCCAGTGTTTTATCGTGCCACAAGTTTGTACCTTGGAAAGGCAGCAAGGCATTGACTCCCGGGTGTGACAAACCCAAAACACGTTTATGCAAGAAGCCAAGCATGCCAATTGCCCTCCTCAACGAAGGTGGGGCGAAGTTGTAATGCACATAAGCCTCGGTGTCAGACAAATCTAAGTGACCCCAAGAACTGGCGCTGAATTTTATCTAGGCGCTCAAGCTGAGAGGCAGACGCGAGAATAAGTGCACCTTGGCTGTATTCCATATGGCACCAGATGTGTGTGCGGAACTGGTTTAACATGCTAACTAAGGAATAAGTGCCCCGCATACGCAAGAGAGCCTTGATTTTTGGCCTGATCTTCGAAATGATGCCGTCGATGCAGGGAACCATGGTGAGCCGGCAATCCACGAGAGTACCTAAGAAACGGAACTCGGCATCCTCTCCGAGCTCGGGGTGGATAATCTTGAAAACTTCTTTGCCAGGGTCGAAGGCCACCCTGTTTTCCTGACCCCATAATGAGCACGGCGCTGCGCATCACGTAGGTCTGCAAAGAGCGTGGCGTCAGAAATTTGGGTGCTAGAACATGGAATAATGCATAGTGGACAATGCAGATCCCTTCTGGACGTGTCACTCGAGCGGCAACCTGGTTGACGATTTACCGGTCGCCACACATAATAAGGAGGCTGTCCTAGCTACTTGCCGATTTTTGGGGGCGAGCGCCTGTTCATAAATTTCGATGCAAAATTCTTGATAATTCAAAAATTATCGATGCGAAGTGCTTGTGGATCCTTAATTTTCAGTCCTTCTACACATACATGCTTCGAAATTAGCTAGTGAGAGGTCGATAAGCGTTGACCACAGACGCTTTCTATCTATCTCGATTTTCCGAAAATGTTGAATATTTTGGTTGAAATCTATTTTTTCCGAGTTACGGAAAATTCAGCTGCAATATGTATGACGAGCGGTAAACCGTCAACCAGGTTTCCGCTCGAGTGACACGTCTAGGAGGGATTTGTATTTTCAAATAATCGCCTATATAGCGTTGAGATAGCCTGTGGATTCCCGGTGATTCTAGATTGATTCTAGTGTGATTCCGCAGATTGTGTTTTTAGAATTTTACCAGGGTTCGTGGAAAATATTCAACATTTTCGAAAAATGAAACGAATACAGCTCGTATGTGGTGGAAGCAATCCGGGCTCTCACTAGCTAGTTCGACTTCTGAAGCTCCGGCAAGATCCGGCTGGGTTTCAGCGCCATTTCTCAGATTTTTTATTTTTTTAGATTTTCGACAAAAAAATATTCAACATTTCGAAAATCGAAACCGATAGAGCGCGTCTGTGGTCAAGGCTTTTCGACCTCTCATTAACTAATTTTGAAGCATACATATGTTGTGGTACAATATTTCTAGAATTCACAAGCACTTTTATTGACGGGATGCTGTATCACCAAGAATTTTGCATCGAAATTTATGTATAACGAGCGGTAACCCGTCAACCAGATTTCCGCTCGAGTGACACGTCCAGAAGGAATTTCTATAGTCTCTGTGGTGTTTCCTGTGTTCAGGCTGAGACCTAATTGAGTATCGGTCAACTCCAGATCAGTTCTGATCGACACCCGGCTAATTTTCAAGATGTTTAGATTGTCTTCAAAAATGTCCAACATTTCCGAAGGTCCGACAGTCCACTAGGTGGTGTTCATTGTCAGTATGACGCACGTACAATGGGACTGCAGATCTAATTCGTTTTACTACAAATCTCGATATTTTTCGAAAATTTAAATTTTCCACCAACATATTCAACATTATCAGAAAATTGTGCCCGATAGAACTCGTTCGTAATCAAGGCTATTCGACCTCTAACTAGCTAATTCCGAAGCATTAGTATGCAGAATAACTGAAAATTAAAAATTTCGCACACACTATTTCTCGATAAATACATGCACCAACAAGAATTTTGCATCGAAATTTATGAAATGTATGGCGAGCGGTAAACCGTCAACCAGGTTTCCGCTCGAGTGACACGTCTAGAAGGGATCCATATGTTTCTCAAAATGTCTTATAGTGTCGATTTAATATATATATATATATATATATATATGGGTGTGTTGGATGCGTGTTTGGTGATTTCCGTGATGGTAATTTGATTTTCCATAATGTTCAAAAATTCACCCTAACATATTCAACATTTTCGAAAAAAATAAAACCCGATAGATCTCTTCTCTGGTCATTGGTTCTGATAATCTAACTAGCTAGTTTTGAAGCATCGATGTCGTACGATGTCAGATTTTAAGGATTCAAAAGTGCTTTACCTCGATGAATGGTTATATCATCAAGAATTTTGCATCGAAATTTACGGATAGGCGCTCGACCCGAAAATCGGCAACTAGCTATAACAGCATCCTGATTACTCTTCAGCGGGAAGAATCCCTTCTGTACGAGTCATAGACGCTCGCCCCCGAACTCGGCAACTAGCTATAACAGCATTCTTCATTACTCTTCAGAGGGAAGAATCCCTTCTGTACGAGTCATGAATAGGTGCTCGCCCAGAAAATCGGCAACTAGCCATGACGGCTTCCCTATTACTCTTCAGAGGGGAGAATCCCTTCTGTACGAGTCCTATACCTAACAGCCCAAGAGTGCTCAAGCAGCGAAAACGAACATGGAACGATGCATGACTCGTACAGAAGATATGTGTTCCCCGCTGAAGAGTAATAAGGATGCCGTGCTGGCTAGTTGCCGATGTTCTGGGTGAGCGCCCATTCATATGTTTCGGTCCCAAAATCTTGCTATTGCATACACTTGTCGAATAATGGTGCTTATGAATCTCAGATATTCATCTGAGTTACATAATTATGCGTCGAAAACAGTCAGTAATCGCCTTAGAAAGCCCGACCAGGGACGCGCTTTATCGGTTCCAATTTTTCGAAAATATTGAATATGTTTTGAAGAAACTCTGATTCAAAAAATATGAATTACAATAAAAATGCAGCGACAGCGTCAGCGACTATAGAATCTATTACGAGACCACGGAAGGGAAGTATTCGGCAATACAAATCCCTTCTGGGTGTGGCACTCGAACGGAAGCCTGGTTAACGGTTTACCGCTCGTCATACATACTGGACAATACAGATCACTTCTGGGCGTGCCACTCGAGTACGAACCTAATTGACGTTGTATTGCTCGCCACGCATAAGGATACTGTTATAGCTAGTTGCTGCTTTTCGGGGTGGGCGTCTATTCATAAATTTCGATGCAAATTTCTTGATAATGCAAGCATTTATTGAATGGGAATTGCTGTTGAATCCCCAATTTCTAATCTTTCCACACATGTATGCTTCGATTTAAGCTAGTGAGAGGTCGAGAAGCATTGACCACTAACGTGTTCTATCTATCTTGGTTTTCCGAATGATTTGCAGGAAACCTGAATATTTTTTAGAATCATGAGAATTTGTTCTGAAACACTCTTGACCTGACCGGGTCCTTCAAATATTTATACATATAATGACTCGTACAAAGGGGGTTATTCCCTCTAAAGAGTATGAAGGATGCTGTCATAGCCAGTTGTCGATTTCGGTGACGAGCGCCTATTCATGAATTTCGCTACATTTTTTTTTTGTTAAGGCATGTATTTATCGAGAAATAGTGAGTGTGAATTTTGAATGTTGAGTCTTCTGCTAATGCTTCGGAATTAGCTAGTTAGAGATCGAATAGCCGTGAACGCGCGTGTGTTCTGTTTCTGTTGCAAGCCGTGCTGCATGCGGAGCAGCACGTGGGCGCCAATGAATGCAAGTGACTATCAATGAAACTGGCCAGCTCGATGAGGCCTACAATATCTAATAAACTACCGGCATGTGCATTAAAAACCCAGCTTCTCTGTTAAATTTCTGTTCCAGGTTGGCTTGTTCTGAGCAGCTGCACTGGCAGACGCCATGCTGCCGAAGAGTGCTGCCGCCTCCTGCATGACCTCTCTGACCCATTCCTTGCTTGGTCGCCCAACTCTTCGCACATATTGTTCTGTGACTGGGACGAATGTGCCGGGTATGAAGCAAGCACGCTTCAGAGGGTGCTGGGGCTCAACGCGCAGGATCTTACCAAAAAGTTGCAATCGCTTCTTGCGCAGGATGTCGGTGGCGAGGGTGTGCGCAGCCTTAGCGAGCACCGCTGCATTGGACACCCGTGATACATATGCTGGTAGGACTCCGACGACCTTCCTCAAGCAGCGATTCTGGAAGCCGTTGATCTTCCTCCCCTGCGCCACTGTCAAAGTTAGGGTCGCCATGGAGTACAACAGCTTTGACTCCACAAGGCTCAAATATATGCGAAGCTTCTGCTTCCAGGTCAGTGCAGAATGTGTCCAAGTTTTTGCGAGAGTGTCAAAGTCTGCCCGAGCTAAAGCGATCCTCCTGCCTATCTCATGGTCCGCCTGGCCGTTGCTGTTCAACATGGAGCCCAAGTACTCCATATTGCATTTGCAGGAAATCACGGTGCCATCCGGAGCGCATACTGAAGTAGGTTGCCCCGATGTGGTGATGAGCTGGAACTTGCCAAAGTGTAGCTCCATGCCGTATCTTTGTCCTGCCTGGTACACCGCCTGCAGGAATTCCTCCAGATGCGCTTCGCTCACACCTAGCAGCAAGGTGTCGTCCGCGTACAACACATCGGCAAGCTCACCCTTGGTGTACTGTGCGGAGGCTGCTGTGTTCAACATATCCACGGCATCCTGTAGCAGGACAGACATTGCGACGATGAACAGTAAGGGGCTCAGCGTGCAGCCCTGTGAGATGCCCGAGCGCTGGTCGCGGAGCTCAGAGGATATGCCACAGTCTTGTACCCAATACTTCCTGTGTTTGAGCATGCCAACAATCATGTCGAGGACAGAAGCAGGTAAACCAGCACGGCGCAAAGCATCCATCAAGCTATCTGTGTTGATGCTGTCGAACGCCTTCTTCCAATCCAGCGCCAAGAGAGACGCGCGACCATTTCTCTGGGCCCTGGCTGTCTCTATTCTGCGACGGGCAATGAAGATTGCGTCTTCTGTGGAGCATCCGCGCCTGAACCCAAACTGCGAGGGCCATAGCACATCTTCAATGCCAGCGTCTAACAACCGTTGTTTCAGCATTGAGGCAAACACCTTCTCTGCAATACTCAACAAACATATCGGGCGGTAGTTGTCACACAAACCAGGGTCACCCTTTTTGTACACCATTGCAACAGAGGCAGTGGCCCACTCATGTGCGATGGATTTTGAGGTCCAGCAGAGGTTGCAAAAGGTCAGGACCCATTCGAAAGCAGCGCCACGTTCCAGGGCCAACGCCTTCAGTGCTTCAGCAGGCACGTCGCCATGTTTCACCGCCCTGCCGCTTTTCAAGCGCCTGATGGCATTCAGAAGCTCTGATTGGTTGAACTGCTCTTCCTTGACTGCCAGTGGGGCAGAAGTCGGTGGAGAACGGCCAGGGACAAGCGTCACGGGGCGCAAGCGCCACTGTATAGATGCAAGATGTTCAGCAAAGGTGTCCGCTCTTTGCTCAGAACTCACCGGTTCGCCATCAGCGTTGTAAAGCCGACCTTGTTGTTCGCCACGCGCGTGTGTTCTATAGGACGCAATTTCTGGAAATGTTGAACTTTCAAAAAAATATAGATTTGAGGTAAACATAAACAATTTAGATCTGCAGGAATATGACTCGTACAGAAGGGATTCTTCCCTCTGAAGAGTGATAAGGATGCTGTCCTAGCTAGTTGCCGATTTTCTCGACGAGCGCCTATTCATAAATTTGGGTACAAAATTCTTGATTATGTATACATTTATCGAGTAATAGTGCGTGTGAATCCTAGAGATTCAGTCCCCCACATAACAATGCTCCAGAATCACTTAATGAGAGTTCGAAAAGCCTTGACCACGGACACGTTCTATCAGTTCGATTTTTCGAAATGTTGAATATTTTTAATGGAAAATCTGAAAATCTTGGAAATCTTCCGAAATTATACAGAAACTCATTAAGAACCCCCAATTCACCCACACATGTCACACAGACTTATGGCGAGCGGTTAACCGTCAACCAGGTTTCCGCTCGAGTGACGCGTCCAGAAGGGATCTGTATTGAACCGTATATACCCATTTAATGTCTGGAGATGCTTACGCGGAATAGAGCTGTTCTATAGTGGTTTCAGCTCAACTTTCCAGAATTGTCATAAATGTTAGATTTCCGCAAAGAATATTCAACATTTTCGGAATTTGGAAATGGGGGATGCATCCCTAGTGAACTTGCCAGTGTTTAGAACTGCTTGGTCGGTTCTGGTCTTTTCTTCATAGATTCAGAGATAAATTTTCCAAAATTTTAGAAAATTTAAGATTCTCACCTAAAATGTTTAATATTTCGAAAAATCGAAATGAATAGAACGTGTGTGTGGTCAAGCCGTTTCGACCTCTTACTAGCTAATTTCGAAGCATCAATATGTAGAAGGACTGAATCTCTAAAATTCACACGCACTATTTCTTGATAAATGTATGTATCATCAAGAATGTATAGCGAGCGGTAAACCGTCAACCAGGTTTCCGCTCGAGTGACACGTCCAGAAGGGATTTCTATAGTCTCTGTGGTGTTTCATGTGTTCAGGTTGGGACCTGATCGAGTATTGGTCTGCTCCAGATCAATTCTAACTGACATCCGACTGTTTTTCAAGATGTTTTAGATTGTCTTCAAAAATGTCCAACATTTCCGAAGTTCTGTACAGCTCCCTATGTGGTGTTCATTTCATCATTACGCATGTACAATAGTTCTGCAGATATAAATGTGTTTTACTATAAATCTAGATATTTAGTGAAAATTCAAATGTTCCATCAAAATATTCAACATTTTCAGAAAATTGCGCCCGATAGAACTCGCCAGTGGTCAAGGCTATTCGACCTCTAACTAGCTAATTCCGAAGCATTAGTATGCAGAAGAACTGAAAATTCAAAATTCACACACAATATTTCTCGATGTGTGCATGCATTAACAAGAATTTTGCATCGAAATTTACGAATAGGCGCTCGCCCCGAAAATCGGTAACTAGCCAGGACCGCATCCTTATTACTCTTCAGAGGGAAGAATCCCTTCTGTACGAGTCATTTTGTACCGAAGTATCCGAATAGGCGCTCGCCTTGAAAAACGGCAACTAGCTATGACAGCATCCTTATATATGGCGAGCGGTAAACCGTCAACCAGGTTTCCGCTCGAGTGACACGTCCAGAAGGGATTTCCATTGTCGAATGATCACATTTTAGAGGTTCGATGTAGCTTCTGGAGTTCCGGGCTGTTCTAAATTGATTTCATGGCATTTTCTCAGATTTTGTGGAATTTCCAGAGTTTCGTCAAAAATATTCAACATTTTCGAAAATTTGGAACCGATAGAGCTTGTCTGTGGTCAAGCCGTTTCGACCTCTCATTGGCTAATTCCGAAGCATACATATGTGGACGGATTGAAACTTGAAAATTCCCATGCAATATTACTCGATAAATGTATGCATTATCAAGAAGTTTGCATCGAAATTTATGAATAGGCGCTTGCCCCGAAAATCGGCAACTAACTAGGACAGCATCCTTATTACTCTTCAGAGGGAAGAATCCCCTCTGTACGAGTCATTACTCTTCAGAGGGAAGAATCCCTTCTGTACGAGTCACAATTCAAGCCTCTAACGAACTATACAAATCCCTTAAATCCGGACACATTATATTGGTTCATTTTCGAAAATGTATGGCGAGCGGTACGTAAACCGTCAACCAGGTTTCCGCTCGAGTGACACGTCCAGAAGGGATTTGTACATTTGAATATTCGCCTTGTCTGTATTCTAGACTGTGTTTTTGTTTAAGATATGTTATGCATAGTGTCGGGAATAAATTTTCGGAAATTTCGGAAATTCCAAGATTCTCATTAAAAATGTTCAACATTTTTGAAAATTAAACTGAATAGAACGCGTATGTGGTTACGTAGGTTCGAACTCTATAATATCTGGGGTGTA
>Ga0099797_101477_pt1 | contig 12320 bp, 11 predicted proteins | sample Uncmet_Sort48C_1_FD_89871 | JGI IMG/M metagenome (GOLD analysis project Ga0099797, IMG submission 89871) | Marine eukaryotic communities from CALCOFI LINE 67, Pacific Ocean - C012_Sort48C_1 | ecosystem: Environmental > Aquatic > Marine > Oceanic | place: Pacific Ocean: Monterey Bay | collected... | reverse complement strand
TAACCAGCGACATTTCTTGCAATAATTATCTTCACGAAGATGATTTCTACAATAATCGTTTGGACAACTTTTCCCTCTTATGTATCGACAATTCTTACAGTAGGTTTTCTTACCCGGTTGATTTTTGAAAGATTCGTTTTGGCAGAGTTTCCCTTGTTTGCGAAGCTCGTCTGTTTCACATTCGCGTTCTGTCCTCTTCTTCTCACGTTGATCCCTTTTCATTTGAATTTTTTTTTTTATGGCCTCGTTTTCAGCTTTAATTCCGGCCAGGTATTCGTCATTGTGGATGTAATTTTCCTTTTTTAAAGGACACAGCTCAGTATTGAATGAATATTTGTCACATACAGGACACCGCTCTCTTCTCTTACCTGCGTTGTCCGGAGTTTTTGTTTTGGGATCAACATCGCAATTATCATTCTCACATTTGTCACCACCACTTGGATCATAAAGACAAGTAGGACCGGCTACAAACTCTACAGACTGAGACATTCTCAATTTGGAATTTTGGGAGAGGAGCTCCGACAACACCCACAAATAAATAAAAAAATAAATAAAAAATAAATAAAAAAATAAATAAAAAAATAAATAAAAAAATAAATAAAAAAATAAATAAAAAAATAAAAAAAAAATAAATAAAATCACCAAAAAAAAAATAATGTTCATTTTTCATACTTGATACAGTATGGTTTTTGACCCAAAAACATGTGAGTTTGAATTTACCGGAGAGAAGAACCTACCATTCGGATGTGTGGAAGAAGAGGAAATTGGTTTTGTTGACGTAGTTGCCGTAAGCATAAAAATCTTGGAGGTGAACGATCCTTTCTGTACGCCAGAACAAGATCTGGTAGAATTATCGATTGTGGTTGGTAAACCTCGTCCTTGTTACTGTGCAAATACGAACAAGGAATGCTTATTAGAAAAAGACCACACATTTTGCCCACATGATTTCAAACCTTTTGGTCCGGGGGAAGAAACAGAATGCTATAAACATGTTAATGACTGTTCATGTTCCACAGACCCTCTTGCATGTAAGTTGGAATGTCCCGGGACAAGACACGACTGCATATGTGTTAATGGTGCAAACAAACTATGCCTTGCATTTGGATACCACCAATGCACGTGTGTGTACGATTCAAAAAATTGCAAAGCAGACGACGAAATGCATACATGTATCAAGAAGAAAAATACTGGAATCCCATGTCTGTCAGAGGCTTGTAGAAGGTTAAATTGTCGCCCTTGTACATGTCAAATTGATACCACATCTTGTATTGGACTGAAATGGCACACGTGCACTTGCGTTTTTCATCCGGCACCCTGCAAATCATGGAAACATGAGTGTGTATGCCCGGCGAGACAATATTGCAGAATATGTACAAAAGATCTTTCAAAAATCTTTGAAAAAACCGATGTTACCATCAAAATGGCTAAAGAACGTCAATCTACTTATAACAATTATTGTGAGGAATACGATAAGTATGAGACGGAGTACAAATCGGATTACAGTAAATGTCCCTGTAGTGGTAATGACCTATATTGTAATATCCCCCAACTGGAAAGTGATAATTACATTGAGTGTACGTCGGAAGAGTGTACTCATATAGCATCATCACAAGGGCGTGGACATTGTCAGTGCTGTAATGTTCGTTATAGGAAGACTAATAACTTGTCCAAATTCTGTGCTATTAAGTTTTTCCAACAAACAGCAGAACTCCAGACAACTCGTAACCTCTGTTTCTCATACAAGTCAGAGAGTGTCCCGGTTGTGGGAAAAATCATCCCTAAGTACAGCAACTCCTTGATTTCCCAAGAATCAAGGCGGGTTTTTATAGGCTTTCCTCCTGGATCAACCCAAATTTTACAAAACAACAGTGCAAATTTAGTCTAATAAAATCAAGCATTAAATGTGTGACGTACATTTTTTCATGTAAATAGAAAAAATCCGACTTCCTCCGGAATTCTCCACTTTAATCTATCAGCTTTTAACAATTGAACCACACTGTCTACCTCCCATGATATAGAACGAATTTGTTTCGAACGTGGTGTTCGCCTCGAAGCTCTCTAGGGATAAATAATTGACGGAATATCCAAAATCTGTCTGTAATACCGGATCAGCCACTTCATGAAAACCGTTCGATCCCGATTTGTCCAGGTACAGGATGATATCGCAAAAAACAGCAAACATCTGGTCATGAAAGACGCAGAATACATCGTTTCCACGTTCAAAACCAAAGTATGTCACCAGTTTCCTGGTTCGCAGGTTGTACTGCTCTGATGGAATTTCAGTAGGTGGTGGTCTGCATTGGGTTCAGTAAATACAGGTGACTGGGGTTTATCGGAGGGATTTTCCATAATGGATTGGCTTTGAACTTAAGATTGTACCGCGATAAAACAAACACGTCGGCTTCTACGTTGTTGTAAACCCATTTAAGGGACTTTAAAATGCCAAGGTTTTGTGTTTTGGTCACAGAGCAGGCTGTGCGCACGTGTACCTCCCTTGGAGAAAAGGTCCTTTCGCAAGCATACTTGAATCGCCGCTGCAGTTTGTAGACATCAAATCTGGCTATGGCGTCAATGCATACCACCACGGTACCGGGTAGGCCATCACATACGTGGGTTGCGGCGGATTCCAGCATTTTTATGGTTTCATCAAATGAACCATTGGTTTTCCTAGTACCCATCAGGCCTTATCGTAGTTTCGCGTAGTCGAAAGTTTTAAAGAAATCTAGTTTCACTCCTTTACTCACTCACGGATTAAAACGTTGTTTGTCTTGTGGAAAATTTGCCTGCAAATTTTACAAAAAAAATCGCTTTGAATTACCCGAAAACTACTCGGAAATGAGGATGACGTTTAATCTACTAATATAGAATTAAAACTTTGCGTGTTAACTTATATAATTTTTTTTTAATGTCGCAGATCAGTACGCCATCATTTTCATTCAGGTATTACAAATCTTCATCGGTAGTTTATTTATTTATTTAGTTGAAACATCACAAATTAAACTAAATAATACAAACAGCTGATTCCTTCGCAGGGACAGCACACCAAAATTAAACAAAGCCAAGTCAGCTTAGCTGACCGCGCCTGCAAAAGACATATTAGCAGTAGAAAGAAGTTGTCTACCAAAACCTGTTACCATCTGAACACACAGATCAGTTTTAAACTGATTCCTATAAATGGCACCAGCAGCAGATGGTGTAAGACCATCAATATGAGGGGATATTCTGAGACTAGCCTTATACCTATTAGTGCAATACTCAATAGTATCAATTAAATCTCTAGACATTTCACACCTGTGTGTTATGACCGCAGCGATAAACTTGAGCTTCTGACGTGAATCAAGTGTTGTTGCTCTGTTGAACAAGGAGTATGAAGATGACGAAAATACCGACGAGGATAAAAGTCATTAATCTTGTGTATTGATCTGAGCGTGCACTAAACTTGTAAATAAAACCAATTTTACCATGTTCAAATCAAATATGGCAGCCAAATTAACACACGCAAACGTAGATTTAATCATGTTTTTCGAGTAGTTTTCGAGTAGTTTTCGAGTAGCTTTCGCGTATATTTCGAGTAGCTTTCGCGTATATTTCGAGTAGATTTCACGTAGTTCTCGAGTAGTTTTCGAGTGGGTTTCATGTCGTCTAGTTATCGAGTAGTTTTCAAGTAGTTTTCGAGTAGTTTTCGAGTAGTTTCGAGTAGTTTTTCACGTAGCTTTCACGTATATCTCACGTAGCTTTCGAGTACTTTCCAACTCTTCCAGAACATCGGGTATATATAGTCATTGGTGCTGTAGGCTTCTTAGAATCGTATCCACAGAGGGCCGGTCTTCTGGGTTTACCTGGAGTAGCGACTTTGTGACTTCAACGATTTTTTGTAGACAAACGGAATGATTTATAGCTTCCTTCATTGTGCGAGAAAGATGGTCGTTCAGAAAAGAGTGGTCACCCGTACTGCAACATTCGCTGGTAAGTAGCATCTCCCGGTGACCGATATACCCCGAGTAGAACCAGGAAAACACAGCCGAGTGACCAGAGATCCGTGGGTATAAGCTGTGGTCGTTCAATAAAGTTGTGTAGAATAACGTTTTTCAGCTCCGGTGCCATGTACATAGGTTTACCAACCTGCACGTCGTAGGTGTTGTTAGGTAACATTGCCGCATTCACCTCAATCCATTGTGGTGAACTATCCTCGAGATCGATTATTTGAATTATCCATTTTCCGTCCTCCTTAAGCGTGATGACGAAATTTTCTGGAGATATGTCGCGGTGAGCTACGTGGTAGGCGTGCATCCGGTGAACACATTGCAAGATACCCCAAAACAATTCTGGGTGAGGAATCCAGTCTGGGTGCTTTCGATTAACCAAATCGAATATATCCATACATCGATCTTTGTCTGGTACGAATTTACTGTAAAGAAAAGTTCCCTGGCTTTCCGTGGACGCCACAAAACTATTTGGAGTAAAATTTCCAAGCGCAAGTAGCAGGTCAATGGAAAATTGTTCTCTTCCTGGTCTAATGGGTTTCACGACGTAATGTTCACCACCAGAGCCCTGGGCTGTTGAGAGCTTTGTCTTACCTATTAATCCATAATCCTTTTCATTGTCGATACTTGGTATTTTGGTACGGCCCACACCGTACGGACTTGGATTAAATACATAGCCAGTGATCAGATCCGTTGACAGTGGGGGGAAAATGAATTTTATATTATTATGAAGATTTCTTTTTTTTTTTTGTTTTTCGTTGTGTTTTCTCATATACAGTTACCTCCTCAGATTATAGCAGTGATTTTTTTTGGTGGTTTTTTCTTTCTTACTTTTTTTCTTGACTGGTATTTTTTCCTCTTCTGAGGAGTCTGTGTATATATCTGGTTCCGAGTCACTTGCTTCATTTTTGTTCTTTTTTTGTTGCTTTTTAACATTTGAAATAGATTGCTGATTGTTCTTTTCTTCGTTGCTATCGAACTCATATCTCTTAAACATCGAATCTATCTTTTCTTGGAGTTTTTTTTTCGCAGTTTTCCATTGAGTGTTGTCTTTCCCCAACTCTCTGAGCTTCATATATTCTAAATACTCATCTATAGTACCCACCTCTTCTGCCAAAAGCTTTGTTTGACCTCGAATAAAATCTCTTAATTCTCCCGGGTCGTTACCGAGAACAGTTTCCACATACTGAAATAGGTGTTTACCCGATACGTGAGGAAACTGCAGTCTCAAATCAGCATAGAAATACGACCATGGAGCACAATAACCATCAGGGTCTTCTATTTTTTGTCCCTTGTATTGTCTACCAATATTTGGACTCTTTCCTTCGAGAATTTGCAATCCCTCTATTTTTGTTTGAACTTCATTTGAGGGAATGTATGTCAAACCCAAACCTAACTTACACACAAATCTTTCGATTCTCCTATTAAGCCTCTCACTGTTTATTTTTGGAACAACAGTTTGTGAGCCGTGAGGTTCAAACCTCTCTACTTCATTCCGAACGGTGTTAAAAATTAGTATGTTTTCGTGTCCGTTGTGTTGATCAGTAGGCAGAATTTTTAAAGGCACGATTAGCACCTTACCCATCTCTCTACACTTTTGGTAAGTAGTCTTGATTAAACTAACTAACTGGGAGTTCGTGTCTTTGAGCCGGATACCTGTAGCAACGAGGTGGGTTCTGTATTTGCCCGTAGGAAGCTTGGGTAAATAGCAGTAGCTTTTGTTTTTTTTAAGGATGTGTAGCAAATAGAAAGGTCTTAGTGTGTTGTCACAAAGAAAAGGATATGGTTCTGTTGTAGCCTGACCATTCATTTTAGTTAGAACGTTGATCAGTTCGGTTGGGTCAAATTTATCATCATCCATGTTTGTTTGTTGTATATATGATTTTTATTTTTTAATGTTTAAGTTTGTACCACAAAACCAAAAGTCTGTGCTATAGAGTAGTTTTTGAGTATGACGTGAAGCTACGCGAAACCTACGAGAAATCCACGCGAAAACTACGAGAAATGTATGTCTAGAAAACATTCGGAAAGGTTTTTTTTTTTTTTTTTTTAGTTTCTGGATACATGTGTTTGATATGACGTATGAAAAATACAACTGGACTAGCTTTCGGGTACCATATAAAATCAGTAGGTTCTATTAGAAATTCGAATTAAAAAATAATAAATTGTCAGCGGTATTATGCTTTAAGTGGTTGATAATGTATTAATATGTTAAATTGCAATTTTGTCCACTCGTTCGTTTACTCTGACAATCGGGACCGAATACTCCCACTTAGCGTTGTCTTGGATAGTATTTTTTTTTTTATTATTACAGGAGGTTCCATCTTCTGACGTGGAAATCAACAGATTGAAGTGGGGACCAATAATAACTACTTTTCCAAATATTTGACGATCCTCGCATGTGATCCTTCTCCAAAAAAGAAATTTATCATCGTGCCTTGATTTCCGCAGTCTCCACAGAACATCTTGAAGCGTTGCATATCTGTATTTACGCCTTTGAACACCACACCATTATACTGGCATAGCTGGCACTTCCAAGTATCTTTTACGAGTCCCTTCTCGTGGTAATCATCGCTGTTGTCGATATTGAACCAAGTTTTTTGGTGACGGTGAAAAAACTGTGTCATGTTGTTGTTCGTGAAATGAAAATTAAATGAAAAAAAAAAAAAATTAAAACTACAAAAAAAAAAAAAAAAAAAAAAAAAAAAAAAAAAAAAAAAAAAAAAAAAAAAAAAAAAAAAAAAAAAAAAAAAAAAAAAAAAAAAAAAAAAAAAAAAAAAAAAAAAAAAAAAAAAATCAAAAAAAAAAAATCAAAAAAAAATAATCAAAAAAAAAAAATAAAAAAAAAAAAATAAATAGTTTCTTTAATTTTTTTTCTTTAATTTGTTTGCTTTGTTTGCTTTGTTTGCTTTGTTTGCTTTTTGTATTTAGCCTTCTGCTAATGTTTTCGCGTATTTTTCGAGTAGTTTTCGAGTAGTAGTTTTCGAGTAGTTGTCGGGTAGTTTTCGAGTAGTAGTTTTCGAGTAGTTGTCGGGTAGTTTTCGAGTAGTAGTTTTCGAGTAGTTTTCGAGTAAGTTCCACGTAGTTTTCGAGTAGGTCTCGAGTAGGTCTCGAGTAGGTTCCACGTAGCTTTCGAGTAGGTTCCACGTAGCTTTCGAGTGAATTTCACGTCATCATTGTTTCACGTGGTTTTCGAGTAGGTTTCGCGTAGTTTTTGAGTAGTTTTCGAGTAGTTTTCGAGTAGCTTTCGAGTGGCTTTCGAGTAGTTTTCGAGTATTGTTCGCATCCCTCAAATATCAGGTTTCAAGTAGATTTCGAGTAGTTTTCGAGTAGTAGTGTATGAGTAGTTTTCGCATAGTTTTTCGAAGTGTTTTCTCACACAATACGTTCGTGACTAAATATTTATACTCTCAATTTTGTTGGTAAAAAATATATCAATAGGATGCCTAGCCTCACTAAAAGCCTTCATATTGTGGATACTATTTTTATTTATTTTTATAAAAAAAAATTATTTAAAAAAAAAAAAAAAAAAAAGAACAAATAAAAAACAAAAAAAAAAAAACATAAATTTCAGGAAACATGTATCCCACCCTAAATCTCGCGAAAATGAACGTCGCTGATGTACACCAACCAGGGACCCCTGTTACTACCGATAAACTGTTTGATTTCATATCAACGAACAGAAAAAACGTCATCATAATAACTCCTGATGGTTTCATTGTTTCTGCTCACAGCAAGGATGGCTTCCCTACCAACTACAAGGATCTTCAACGATTGATTTCTCCTTGCAATTCACAAACCCTCGTTTCGTTCCAACAGATTCCTATTAGAGGCCAGGACGTGTACCTCCTGTGTGATGAAGAGGCCAGTATCACCTCCGACAAAGATCGCAATGTCGTCAATACAACTGCGACTAAATTATTTAGTGGTATACACGTTCGAGGGACGATGCACGGTGTTGTTGCTCTGTTGAACAAGGAGTATGAAGATGACGAAGATACCGACGAGGATACCGACGAGGATACCGACGAGTATATTAGGAAATGATATTTAGATAAAAGTCATTAATCTTATGTGTTGATCTGAGCGTGCACTAAACTTTTAAATAAAACCAATTTTACCATGTTCAAATCAAATATGGCAGCCAAATTAACACACGCAAACGTAGATTTAATCATGTACACTATGATAATTCACGCATCCTTTTACGTTCGTGGTTTTAGGATGGGTTTCGAGTAGGTTTCGGGTAGTTTTCGATTAGTTGTCGAGTAGTTTTCGAGTAGTTTTCGAGTAGTTTTCGAGTAGTTTTCGAGTAGTTTTTGCTAATAAATTATGCGACCCATAGCGACAAAACAAACATATATAGCGCTAATTAAAACTATGCAGCGCACTTGTTTGATTCTGAGAGGGGAAGTGTTCAGGTAGGGCCTGATGGGTACTAGAAAAACCAATGGTTCATTTGATGAAACCATAAAAATGCTGTAATCCGCAGTAACCCACGTATGCAGTGGTCTACCCGGGACCGTGGTGGTATGTATTGACGCCGTATCCGCTCAATTCGTGAACTCCAAACTGCGGCTACGATTCAAAGATGCCTGCGAAAGGGCGTTTTATCCTAGGGAGGTCATTGTACGCACATCCTGCTCTGTGACAAAAACGCAAAACCGTGGCATTTTAAAGTCTCTTGCATGGGTAGTAGTTTTCGAGTAGTTTCGAGTAGTTTTCGCGTAGTTTCGAGCAGGTTTATTTTTCATTGCAACCACGACACATCAAAACCTTTTTGTTTTAGTATATTTTTAGTAGCTAAAGAACTGCGCATATTTATTTCATATTGTGTTCCTAAAGTCTCCACTAATTTCAAAATAAATGATATTACCTCTTTACTAAATTTTTCCATTATATCGGACCTTTGAAAGAGATCTACCATAAGTGATGATCCATATCCTGGGTTTGCATATGCTATGAATTTAAAAGCTTGCATAATGGATTCGTTTTTACCCTTATTTATGGTATAATCGATGACGCGTGGTAATTTTTCAGATTCTAAAAACGGTAAAAAGCTTTTCAGGGAATCGTTATTCAAGAAGATACAGTGAAAAATAATTTCGTCTAATATTTCTTTGTTTTCTTGGAAGTAGTCGTCCCAAAATTTTTGCTCCAACTCAGGATATGTCGTATATACGCGAACTATATCGTTAGGAGCTAAACGCTCCAAAGCATCTCGCAAAAATGTTTTTTTGTCTTGTAATACAGGTAGATAGGAAAAAAATGTATACAAGGATTGCGTGTTGGATTTGGATTTATCTACCGCTGTGTCCAACAATTTAATCAATTCCGTTTGGTTTTCAACAAAGTATTGTTTAACAAATTCGGGTGCTCCTATTACCGAGGATATTCGTTTTGAGGTACATTTAAGTTTTGAATTATCGTTGAATTCGAGACACTTCGCGAATTCTCGTGATAAGTCGTCAGGAAGATCTTCCAATCCCTTTTTTCTCTTGGACACCAAGTACCGGTACCCATTTTCATTATCTTCTAAGACACTGTATTCTGTCTCAGTCGAACTGTTCAAATACACAACACCATCATTTTCTTCTTTTATATCTACTCCACTTCCGTTTTTCATTTTAAATGATCTGGATTGATGGAAATGGCAGAAATAGGGCATTTTATTATCTTCATATTTGGTCCTGTACAAATTACAAAGCCGAAATTTTCCGTCACGGGTCATTGTACATACTCCAGCGCAGTATACACGGAATTTTTTCTTTTTATACTCACAACTCTCACATTTCATTGGGTTTGATTTGTCTGTGTCTTGGGTTACATCGCAATCTGTTATTGTTTCTCGCTGGCGTGTATTTAGTGGACCTCCGATTTGATTTTTTTTTTCGTTTTACTGTAGACATGTTGATTTTTATACTTACAAAAAACAAAATTATTATTATGTAGCTTTTACGTAGCGAAACTCAGAATTGTTCATAATATAATTTTTTTTAATTTTTTTAATTTAATTTTTTAATTTAATGGAAAACCACTGCAAGTTTTTAGAATTAGCAATATCTGAATCCTACTAACAGGAACAGCTGAGATATCATAACAAGGTCTTCATCAGCTTGAATTGCTGAACACGACCAACATCAACAGAATCACAATCAGTAATAAATTTTTTATTTAAATGGAAAACCACTGCAAGTTTTTAAAATTAGCAATAGCTGAAACCTACTAACAGGGACAGCAAGGATATCATAACAAGGTCTTCATCAGCTTGAATTGCTGAACACGACCAACATCGACAAAATCACAATCAGTAATATAATGTTGTTGTTTGTTATGATACCTATTATTACTACTACTACTACTACTACTACTACTACCACTACTGCTACTACTACTGCCACTGCCACTACTGCTACTACTACTGCCACTGCCACTACTACTACTACTACTACTACTACTACTACTACTACTACTACTACTACTACTACTACTACTACTACTACTACTACTGCAACTGGTGGTGCCATGAGCTGGGCACGGTGGATCCCTATCTGTGGTGGTGGTGGTGGTGGTGGTGTTGATGGTGGTGTTGATGGTGGTGGTGGTGGTGGTGATGGTGGTGATGGTGGTGGTGGTGGTGGTGGTAGTGGTGGTGGTGGTAACAGCTGTGTTCTTCACGTTTGCGGCGGAAACGTACACGGTATAAATACTACTGGGGTTGGTTCGGGCTAAATGAGAGGGAGGGGTATTTCGATGTGTAGTAACAGAGGTAGGACCAGCGACCGTAGCCGAGGCTACACAGCCGGAGTAGCCCTGTACTTTATTGGGTAGAATCACATCAATGGGGGGCACCGGTCTCACACCGATACCACAACCATAACCATGGTGGCGTGAGAGCAAGGGCAGTGGACCCAACACTGTAGGTCCCTTGTCGTTAAACGCCACGGGTTTGCCACGAGAGTGGACTTGAGAATGAGAAAGGGGTCGACCTTCCGCAGTAGTAGTAACCGTCAGGGAAGAAGCACTAGCAGCTGCTGGAGCAGCACGCATGGCATCAGCAACTTTGGCGGTGGTGGTGGTGGTGATGGTGGTGGTGGTGGTGGTGGTGGTGGTGGTGGTGGTGGTGGTGGTGGTGGTGGAGGTGGTGGTGAAATAAGCATTAGCGGCTGCTAAAGCAGCACGCACAGCATCAGCAACTCTCTGTTCGTTCATAGTTGCTACGGCAGCTTTCTGTTCGTTTGTAGTTGCCACAGCAGCACGCATATCATCCAAAGCTTTCTGTTCGTGTGTGTGGGTTGTTGAATCATCACTAGCAGCTGTCGTAGCGGCACGTTCGGCTTCAGCAACTTTCTTGACGTTTTCTATCAAATACATAAGTGATTCGTCATCGAAGGGGGTCAGCTCGGAGGCGGGACAAACACCAGGTGGGAAATAGTGGGGATCGTAATCGAAAGGGGTATCATCAGCGTAGGGATCTACATCTTCGAGATCGGCATCAGAATCGGATTGCCAGTCGTAGCACGGTGATCTGCTACATGCACGAAGGACAATGTCGAGTCGTTGGCGTTTGTCGCCGAAGGCGTAGTAGGCATCCTCATCGTCGAAGGGTGGCTTTGACCACTCGCGTTTTACTCCTTCATTGAGCCAGAGCGATGCGCGTGCATCCAGTTCGTTGAACACACGGCCTAGCTCTCGTTTGCTCATGTCAGAATCGACAGCAATTCTGTAGAAACAGGGGTCAAAGTCGGAGATCCGTCTCCTCTTGCATTTCCGACCAACTGTGGTGGTTAGTGGTGGGATAGACAAGGGGGTCTGGAAGTCAGACCTTCTTGCTGATCTGGCAGAGGCTGGAAGACTGGAGACAAAATTCTGCAATAGGAACTTGCTGTTACACTGCAATGACTCGTTCATTGCATCGAGAAAAAGGCAAGCATCCAGTTCGTTACATACGTCCTTGAGTTCATTAGCATCCATGTGTGAGAGGGCTTTACGTACAACTTGGGGCTGAGCATCAGCCATCGCGTTGTCATAGCAGTCGTCATCATCAGAGAAAGCGGGGTCGCAAACAAAGGATTCATAGTCATTATCATCAAAGGAGAGATCATCGTCATCATCATCATCATCGGAGTACATTGTGGTGCCTCACCCTCACAACTACAACGTAGTAGTTGGAGGGTAGAAGGCAGAGAGACACACACGCACTTCGCCAAGGACCGGTTTTTATATTTTCATGGTACGAAAATTTATGAAACGGATTTCAAAGTTTCATAGATACAATCACAGATATTTATAATAGGTTTTTGCGCTTTGTGTGCTTTGTTTGCTTTATTTGCTTTG
>Ga0099797_101476_pt1 | contig 12330 bp, 6 predicted proteins | sample Uncmet_Sort48C_1_FD_89871 | JGI IMG/M metagenome (GOLD analysis project Ga0099797, IMG submission 89871) | Marine eukaryotic communities from CALCOFI LINE 67, Pacific Ocean - C012_Sort48C_1 | ecosystem: Environmental > Aquatic > Marine > Oceanic | place: Pacific Ocean: Monterey Bay | collected... | reverse complement strand
TTACCCTCCTTCTTGATCTCTTTCTCAACCTCCTTCTTGATCTCTTTCTCAGCCTCCTTCTTTCCGTTCTCATCCTCCTTCTCGCCGTTTTTACCCTCCTTCTTTCCGTTATCATCCTCCTTCTTTCCGTCCTCACCCTCCTTCTTGACCTTGTTTGTATTTTCCTTCTTGACGTTTTTACTCTCCTTCTTGACCTTGTTTGTATTTTCCTTCTTTCCGTCCTCACCCTCCTTCTCGCCGTCCTCACCCTCCTTCTTGATCTGCAGGATGTCCTTCTTGATCTGCGTCTCCCATCCGTTTGTACCCTCCTTCTTTAGCTCCTCCTTCTTGACCTGCATCTCCCATCCGTTATTTAATTTACCCTCCTTCTTACCCTCCTTCTTGAGCTGCATTCTGCGAGGTTCAGTTTGTCGATTGATTGTGATAGTGTACTTCTCCTTCGGCGTTGAATCTGTGTAGTCTGTTAACTCCATGATGATTTCGCGTTTTGTATTATTTTCGAGATGGTGCACGTCTATCTTATCCTTATCCTTATCCGCCACCTTGGTTCCGCTTCCTCTGACCTGTTTGGCTTTTCTTTTCAGGAATGATTTGAATTCTTCGACGTGAGAGGCAGCCGACTCGTTATTCTCACTCTGAGTCTTTGACAACATCACCTCCAAAGCCTTTATCGTGTTTGCCATCGAGACCCTCTCACCGTAATGGCGCCAGTTTTCATTGTCGCTACCAACAGGAACATAAGTCTTGGCGTCCGACGCCGCGTCGCCGAGCTCGGAGTAATCAATACTGAACTGGTGAGGCCTCTGTCCCGGGATAGAGCCAGTATATCGGTAATATTTTTCGATAGCGGGAGACACTGCCTCCTGAACCAGGTCGGCTAGACTTGGGACTCTTATCTCAAGTTCACTGACACTGAGCTTGGACATTGATAACCCGTCTCTATCGCCCCATAGAAACTCAACGCCAGCATGAACTGTCTCAACCTCGTTACTGCTGATCACAAGGAGGCCCAACATCATGGACGCACCTGGATGCTTGCGCATCATATTGGTAGGAGAAGACATCTTTGCGTCGCGAGATAGTTATTTTGTTTTCGAAATGGGAGTCACACCGGTTGGCGACTGGGTTGGTAATTTGAAATTTCGATCGATTAGGAAAGGAAATTTCTCGAGTGCTCCGCTGGATTACGTGAATCGGAATGCTCCGCTTACGCCGAATATCATGCTGAGGTCGTTACGGTTTTATGATGCCCCAGAAGCCTGAAGAAACCTGAAGGTCGTTTTCTGTTGCACCGAATACCACGCTAGCCTCGAGGAGAGAAGCATATTTTCTTTGCTGCAATTAATGTCATGCACCGAGAGAGCCACGCCCCAGGAGGCCTTTCTCCATGAAAACTGAAGACAAGACTTCTCTGCTGCACCGAATGCGAACCGAAAAAGGAGAAACCCACTAAGTATATTATGATTGCGCCGGGACCACCTATTATAGGCCCTATAATATGTCACCTCGCACCGCTCTGACACTACTCAGCCTCTGCTAACTAGTAATACTGACTTGAAGCTACATGTCAACTTTGCGCCGAAATTAGTGACAATGCTCCCAAAGAACACCTCTGGTCCTACTTTCAACAAAAACCACCGCGGATAACGGCGACAGAAATTAAGAACATTTAGCACTTTTTTGAACATTTAGCACATGTAGTTATCTATAAACAAATACATATACGAAAACTGCACACACAAATTTCCAAAAGCACACTCATAAATTTCCAAAAGTACGCTCTAGACCTTGTCTAGATACTAAGATAGACTCAGTCTAGACTTCTACTATCTGAGACTATCCCTATTTAATCTCTGAGAGAGGCTTGCTTTCCGAGATTTTGATTTGGCTTCGCATATCATGGCGCACTAATCAGTGATATAATCAATGATGTGCAGACTCCATGGTGCCTCTAGACTCCATGATAGCTCTGATCCATTTGTAGTTTTTCGACTTACTTACACAATTTGCATCACTTATTTTTTTCCTTTCTTGCACGTACAGATCCTTTTTCTTTAACAACACTTTAGCTTGTTCTTCTTATTTTTTGACAACAGACTCCGGCCCTTCCGGGATTCGGTCCATTCCTTCTCCGTTTCGTTTTTCACTCCGTTTCCCGTTTCCGATTTCGTCTCGATTTCTACTCCGTTTCCCAGGTAAATTGTTCACACTCAGCTCTGGGAAATTCGTTGCGTTACCATCTCTGGAATTGCGTTACCATTGCACGCTATTTCCCTTCGTCCATTTGTCACCCGAATCCGGACCTAGTCTTCTGTCATCCTGGTCTGTCTATACTCCAGACCCCCAAAAGAGTTCTCATTCTAAATACGCTCCATATACTGTTCTCGTTCTGAATACACTTCAAATCAGTTCTCTCATAGTTTTCACGTCTTGACTCTTTCCTTTTTAAATTTGTTCTAGACTCTCTAAATTTCATTTCAAATACTTATCTGTATAATTTCCTTCTGCCTTTTTTCGTCAGCACCTGGCGAAAATCATTCGTCATTCATGGTTACTCACTGTCGCATCTTATGGCAAGCTTGTGAGACCACACTACTTAACGAACGACTTTGTCTGGCTTCACACTTGGCCACATACATGGTTTCATCACACTTGGCCACATACATGGCTTCATACATGATGCATGTCTTCACAACGCCGAGAAGGAATACATATAATATGCATACACACGCATTTTTAATAGAAATTCTATTGTCGAGATTTACACCCGTGGTCATGCTCGTTTCTCCGTGTAATTCAATTATCTTCGTTTCTCCTTTTAATTCGATTTACTGCCCAACACAGACCTTTCGCATAGATCTTTATAGTCTAAGTTGCTTTTACGTTTCTTATTTCGTGACTCTCTCTAAGTTGTAACCTTTACTACAACTATATGTCATTTACTTTTCCTGTGTGTCATTATAATTTCTGTCCCGTTGCGAAGTTTTTTTGAATTCAGAACTTCAGTTTCTCTCAATTTCACGTTGACGTAATAACCAGATCGCTCTGCTTCATGCATGATATGCAATCCCTCATACGAAAACTCCACTGCAGATGCGACCTTAGGTTAGCTAATAGGTAGATACGATTTTTTTTGTTCTAGTCTTAGATACGATTTTTTTTTCTTGCAATACAATTCTTTGGAGGTGCCAGAAGTTATTTAAAACTGTCCGGACATCTCCACTCAATTCGTCTCAACTCCGAATACATTTATTTTTCTAAATTCTAACTCACGCAAATTTAAGCTCAGTTCTCTGTCATCTATACCCTATCTACATCAGATCATCTATATCGGATCATCTGTATCGGTAACTTCATGACGAAGTAATTTCATGCAGAAGTTAGCCACTGAAAGCACGTGGTCTCCGATGCGAATCACTGAGGTCATGAATTGTCATTCACCACCTCAAAAGCAATGCTTCTTTCTTCTCGCCATATGATTTCTTTTCCGCTGGGACCCTGTTTCTTGTCCTCACGCCCCACATATTTCTTCTCTGTCTTCCTCTCGCATTTCAGTTGTCCCCAATTTTGTCAGCATTTCCCTTTCTTAGACGATTATCATACGATTACGCAGTAGGCTCCTGCTCAGTGGTTCCGTTTTCGTTTGTTCCGTCATCTACCTGATGCTGTGCGCTGCACAGCGCAGGTTCCTGATGATAATCCTCCGCGGCATTATCGTATTCGTTTTCTTGGATGATTTCTTGGATGTTTTCGTTTTCTTGCATGTTCTCTTGAGACACGCCTTCGTTCGACACACCTTCGATGTTCTCGAAAATTGCGGTCGTCGAATTACACTGAGCATATTTCGAAACAAAAGAAGCAGTTACGAAATCGGCTGTCTCAGAACTCTTCAACTGTCCAATCAATTCCCCCTGAAGATATTTCGATACGAAATCGGAACTGTTCCCATCTTTCAAGGATTCTTTGGTGTCAGCCGTAGTGAGATCTTTAGTGTTTTGGCACTCTGTTGTGGTGAGATTTTTAGTTAGTGCTGTAGCTCCTCCGTTAGGCTTTGGCGTCTCGTCCTTGGCCTGGCTGTCTTTCTTGACCTCGCTCTCTTTCTTGGACTGGCTTGGCTTTGGAGTAGTAGTGGGCTTCTGAGTAGTAGGCTTTTCAGTACTATCGGAAGACTCGGACTGTTTCGATGTTGGGTCTTTTGAAGATTGGTCTCCATCACTGGAAGCCGGATTCCTAAGTTTCTCTTTCACCAATTTCTCAGCGACTCGTTGCGCGCGGAAAAACAGCGTGATGATGGCAATCAGGATGGCAGCAATGAGCACGCCAGAACCGACGACAATCCAGGTGATCGTGTCTTTTTTTGCTTTCTTGGCGTTCGGCGTGGCGTTTCCGGTAGCGATGGCATTTTGCGGGTTGCTATTAGTATTGGCGACGGATGCTGGGGCAGCAATAGGAGGCTTGCCGGTCACAGGTTTGGCGTTCGGCGTCTGGTTGTTGTTAGCTGGAGTTGGAGAAGGCTTTGTGTCTGGCGCGAGAAATCCAGTTGCAGGAGTTTCTTCCTTAATTTTCTCGGTTGCGGCAGTGGCCTCGCCCGCAGGAGGACCTTCATTCTTTTTCGGCGAACTGTTACCTTTGGACTTACCCCAAAAAATACGATGAATGAGAGCGCCGACACCCACTACTGCGGCAGTGACAATGCTCGCAATCCCGAGAATGAGAAGGGCGGATGGACTTTTCTCGGACGGATCGGGATTCGGAGCGGGATTATCAACAATAACAGTTCCAGGAGGATTAGCAGGAACATTGGTATTTGTTTGCGGCAATTTCGTCTTTTCCTGTGGAACACTATCGCTGCTTGTTTTTGTTTTTTTCACTTCTTTCGGCGCCACATCAGACCAAAACTGCTCGACGGTTTTGACCGACTCGAAACGATGCTTTCTCCGCTTCGGGTCATAAATCCTGTTTTCGGAGGCTTGACTGAATATCTCGATGGTGCCCTTGGTTGGGATCATGAGAGTGATATTATACCTACGGCCGTAGCGTAAATATTTTCGACCCCCATAATCGAAACGAAACTCCACAAATTGTATACTCGTTCCTTCGCTAGTGGTTGTGAGTATGACTTTGTCTGTATTGTGGTCACTAAGATTGTGGAAATCTTTGAGGCCTTTTTTGTTCGTTTTATGATGATTCTCAATTTGTTGCACCTTCAGCAATGCCCGGCTTCTCAATTTATCGAGAGTTTCCGGCCCATCCGATTCAGGTTCAGTGACAGTCTGAGTATTGTTTTCTGCAGCCGGAACGCCCGCAGCTTCAGGCGGAGAGACAGTGGATGCTGGGGGCTTGACGGAGCCGCCCGGCTGAGAGGCCGAAACCTGCGCGCCTCCATCCCCTGGAACCAAGGCAGTCGTGGAGGCATCAGGCGTCGGCGAAGACGCAGCTGGCGCGTCTACCTTCGGACTCTCTGGAGGGGTAGTGGCGGAAGCGCCAGGCGGAGACCCAGCTTGCGCGCTACCATCCTGTGGTGTGGACTGCTGGTTTTTCGAAGGACTCGCAAGGTCGGCCACCGCTTGCAAAAACTCCTTAATATAATCGCCGCTGTTCTGGGTCCCGGTTGTGTCATCAGATTTTGTCCCATAGTTGTTCAGGTTCACGACCACTGGTTCTTGCGTTTCCTTTTTGGCCTCCTGGAGCACATTCTTGACGACCTTCAGAAGCTCTGCGCTTTTACCTTCGTCGTAATTCAAAAAAATCGCGTAGTCCTTGGCCGGAATCTTGGCAGTCTCCTTACCGAAGTACAATACACACTCTTCATTTAATCTTTTGACTTCGATTACCTGCAGTTCCTGTGTTCCATCGACGCTCAGTGAGATCTTGCGGTCGTCATCATTTCCAGTTGTGGGCCGTTCAATTTTTACCTTGATACTATTCGACTCTGATTTCGTTTCTGTCTCCGGTTTCGATTGCGGCTGTGTTTCCGGTTTCGATTGCGGCTGCGTCTCCGGTTTCGATTGCGGCTTTGTTTCCGGTTTCGATTGCGGCTGTGTTTCCGGTTTCGATTGCGGTTTTGGTTCCGTGTCCAGGAATGCTTCAAGCTGAGAAATTTTGTCCAAGCGCTCCCGTTTCTTCATGAGATCAAGGAGACTTGGCGGCTTTTGTCTTTGGGGGTCTGACATTCGTATCTCAACAGCCTGAACTGTCTCAACAGTTTTGTTACTCAGCACAAGGAGGCCCAACACCATGGACACACCTGGACGCTTGCGAATCATATTGGTAGGAGAAGACATCTTTGAGATGGTGAATTCGAAAACTTTTCGAAAATATTGCAAGAATATATTATTTCAAGGAAAATTTGAGGAATGCAAATTTGATCCTGCAATCACATGGAGAGAAATGGCATGAATTAAATTTGGTGGAATTTCGGCAAAATTTGATGAGGAATCAGGATCAAATCGCGGCTTCAACGGTTAAATTTAGGAAAGTCAGATGTCAAATCGCAGTTGGTTTCACTTCGATTAGGCTCGTACTAAATTCAAATTTGATACATGGCTGTGATCTATCCGATTGCGCCGATCCAGAATCTGCATGATGACAATGCTTTTGCTGCTGCGCCGAATTTTCAAAATTTTCTGAACACTGTCGCCATGGCATACGATATTCGTATGACCATACCCAATTTTGCACCGATACAAAAAAAATGTTACGCGGAAAGCCACGCAATTACACTACAACGATAAAGACCACTCCTATATTCGCTCCGCCATCATTCCTATCAAGATCAAGATGAATTAGTCGTACCCTACCTGAATTAAATCAAACGCGTCGCTCTCTCGAATCAAAAAGCAGAAATCAATATATCGCATTTAAAACATCAAATGAATCGCGCCAAGAACCGAAAGAATGTCGCTCAGATGACCATAACATCACTCTAACTGTCGCTTGATATCACTCTACCTGTCGCTTTATATCACTCTAACTGTCGCTTGCAATGAACATATTTGACACCCACTCTCACCCTTACTGTTCTAGACTTGATTCGAAAATGAATCGGCACACTGATGCATGAGAATCATATAACACGAACGCAATACACACACAAGACAGTTTCCATGAATTCAATAGATCTGAGTTTGACGCTTCCTGTAGCCCCAAACTCAAATTATAATCCGGACACTCATCATTGATCCGTCGCTGTTGGTCAGCTTTTGCTTCCGAAACCGGGAAACACGGACTCAAAATAATCTTAAACTATTTACACCGATGATCATTGATTTCACTTCAAAAGTTGAAATGCCATCTGTCACAGAAAAATAGACCTGCCATACATACTGGCCATACTTTTTAGTCATAGATAAATACTCAATCGGTAACGTAATACATACACACACCAGATACATTCTCACATAAGTTTCGCGACGCACGAAACCAAGTTTGAGGCTGCTATCTCTCAAGGAGACACATAGATAGCCTCGATTATTTGGCACATGAGTCGATTCTGGGTATGCTAATAATATCTTGACAGTTTACAAATATTGAAATACGAGCGGTAGATAGCACTATTGAAATCTTAGTAAGAAATCAGACTGCCCGTTTTCTTTTTTTGATTTTCATTCGGTAGTTTTTTTTTCAACTCATGAATCAGAACGGATTCGATATCACAACCGGTGACAAAATCCGTCGATCAGATTCTGCTTCCTGACCCTCGATCTGATAAGGCTCCCTGACCCTCGATCAGATTCACACGACAGAACAGAACGAAGATCAAGATTAGAGAGATTCACGCTTGTATCCGTTTTTCCGCCTCCTTTTCTCATATCTCTTCCTGTTACCGCTATTCATAAAGCCTAATGGCTCTGTCTAACGCCTTCACAACGCGTTTGTGAGGATCTGAGCAATTCTTTCTCGCGCGGCTTCAGAGGTAGGCTGCTCTTCATTGCCATCGTTATTTTCATTGGTTCCATCGTTGTTTTCGATTGTTCCCTCGTTATTTTGATCTGTTCCCTCGTTGTTTTGGATTGTTTCGTCATCTCCCTGCTGCGCACTGCACAACACAGGCTCCTGATGATAATCTTCCGCGCCGTGATGATCTTCCGCGCCAGCAGGAAACTCCTGCTGCGTGTGTTCCTGCTGCACGTCTTCCTGCTGTATGTTCTCTTGAGATCCACCTTGCTTCTCAAAAATTGCTGTTTTGGAGTTATGAAAACTCTTGGTAAGATCCTTGGTACTTTGTCCCCTGGTAAGATCCTTGGTAATTTGACACTTGATAAAATCTTTGGCGCTTTGGCCCTTTGTAATGAGATTTTCACCACTCTCGCCTCCAAGCAAATCAGTTTTAGCCTGGCGCAGAGTTGGCTTATGTGTAGTACCATCGGAAGACTCTGACTGTTTTGATGTTGGGTCTTTTGAGGATTGATTTCCACCGCTGGAAATTGGATTTGCGATTTTCTCTTTGACCACTTTCTCTTCGGCAGAGTCTGTCACTCTTCGTGCGCGCAAAAAGAGCAAAACGATCGTAATCAGGATGGCAAGGATGAGCACACCAGAACAAGCGACAGTCCACGTGATCACGTTCTTTCTTGCCTTCAAATTTTTGGAGTCCGCGTTTTCGACGCCGGTTGCGTTGGTATGACTGTCTGTGGGCTTACTATTGGCGACGGATGTTGGCACAGCAGCAGGAGGCTTGGTGTTCGGTGCCTGGTTGTTCTTAGCTGGAGCTGGAGTTACAGCTTTTGGCTTGAGAAATCCCTGTCCGGATGAAGGAGTTGCTTTCGCATTGTTGGTTGCGGCACTGTTCTCTGACGGGGCGCTTCCATTTTTTTTAGGAGAACTAATATCTTTTGACTCACCCCAAAAATTAAATATACGATGGATGAGAGCACCAACACCAGTGACAACGGCAGTGACAATACTCACAACGCCGAAAATGAGAAGGGCGGATGGATCTTTCTTCGCTGGGTTTTCAGGCGTACCATTGATTGCGACGGGCTTATCTGAACCCACTGGCACTTGGCCTGGCGTTACCTGAGGAATAACATTGGGAGGGGTAATACTAACTGCTGGTGGTTGATCTGGAATGGCTGGCTTAGCCTCTTTCGCCGCCACACCTGACCAAAACTGTTCGGCGGTTTTGGTAACCGAGAAGCAATGCTTATCGCACCAGCCCCACTGGCACTTCTTCTCACTGGTGACGCTGACGTTTCTGTCTCTTCCAATGACGAGCTCAACATCATACTCACCGCCGTCAATGGTTTCCCGCCCAAGTGTCCACAAGTATGCCGCCAGCTTCCCATAGTCGAGCCGAAGCTTCATTTCCACACGCGTTTCTTCTTCTGTGGTTTTGAAGGTAATGCTGTCTTTGTTGTGTTCCCCGATCTTTTGTCGAAAATTCAAGTCTCTTAGGTTTGTTTTGTCTGTTTTATGCTGATTTTGAATTTGTTCCAGCTTTAGTGCAATCCGTGCCTGGAATTTCTCAGGCTCCGACGGATCCGACTCAGTCTTTTTTTTCTCTGCGTCCGTCGCAACGACCAAAGCTTCAGGATTAGACACAGCTTGTGCGCCTCCATCCACCGCGCTGGTCGGCGGGTGTTCCGAAGACTTCACAAGGTCAGCCGCAGCTTGTAAAAACTCCATAATATACTCGCCGCTGTTCTGAGTTTCGGAGGCAGGCTTTGTATCATAGTTGTCTAGCTGCACGGTCACTGATTCTTCCAATTCCGTTTTGGCCTGATCGAGCATTTTTCTGACGACTGCAAGAAGGTCTTCTTTTAAATTTTTAGTCTCCTCGTATTTCAAAACAGTCGCGTAGTCCTCCGGTGAAATCTTGGCAGTCTCCTTACCGAAATACAATACACACTCTTCATTTTCTTTTTTGACTTCCATCACCTGCGGTTCCTGTTTCCCATCAACGCTCAGGGAGATCTTGCGGTCGTCATCATTTCCAGTTGTGTTTCGTTCAATTTTTACCTTGATACTATTCGACTCTAGTTTTGTTTCTGCCTCCGGTTTCGATTGCGGTTGTGTCTCCGATTTCGATTGCGGTTCTGGTTTCGTGTCCATGAATTTTTGTAGCTGGGCGATTTTATCCATACGCTCCCTTTTCTTCATGAGATCAAGGAGACTTGGCGGCTTTTGGCCCTTGAGATCTGACATTTTGATATTGGCAGCCTGGGCTGTATCAAATTCGTTACCCATCGCAAGGAGGCCCAACATCATGGACACAGCTGGGCGCTTGCGAATCATACTGGTAGGAGGAGACATCTTTGGAGTGTTGAGTTCGAAAATTTTTGAGAATGTTCCAAGGAAAAATTTGAAGAGAGCAAGTTTTAGCCTGGGATGGAGAGAAATTCAATGGAATTTAGCAAGAAATCAACTATATTTGAGGAGATGGTATGCGAATCAAATGACAAATGGCAGCTTAGCGTTCAACTAGATTTGAAATCTGCCAAGTAACAGATTAAGAAATCCAAGCTGAAAAGTGATTTCGCTAGCGAGGTTGGTATGAGTGATCATTCGCCTGCACCGAAGGGTCCAAATGTTTTATGCTTCTGCTGCTGCGCCGTTTTTTTTACCGCTTCTGCTTCTGGATCACACAGATATGTTATTTTCGCACCAACACCGATCATATCGATCGGGAATAAAACTTTCTGCTCGCTCTCGATTTATCATATGCTGTCGTGGATTGGAATTCAACTTTTGTGAGATATACAAAATCGGAGACCTTACTGTATCCGACACGCACCGAAACTTGCGCCGAGACCAGAGTAATAGACTCATACTCCAAGAATTAGCTGAAGTTCTATGAAAAAATCAATGCATATGCACTCGTAGCCGTATACAACACCAATTAGATCATGAGATATACAATGCGGCCGGAAACTGTTTGCGCTGCCGTGCTACCATACTAAATGTCGACTCAATACGAAATTGAAAGACGTTTATTTCCTGAGGAACATCGCAGCACTATCATGAAGAATAGAAATACCATAGAGATCAACAACTGCAAATTTTGGAGCAAAACGTATGAAATTTGAAATTTGATTCGTTTGTTGACGTTTCAAAATTCAGACACTACATACATGAAAACTTCAAACCTCTGACTTCAAACAATTATTGAATCTTGCACGAAAAAACTGACTATGGCCCATAGTATGGGCTTCTACTCATGAAGATAGCACTTCAGAAGCGCTAAATGCTGCTTCTGTCATCTTCAACGACGATGATGACTTTTAACTAAGCAGCGCTGGAGACAATTTCGAGAAAACTTTCTCGGGTCATATATAATTGGACATAAATAGACTGTCGCCTCTGAACTTTACTAACTGAGACAGATATGGCGCCTCATGCATCCGAGGCCCTGGGCTCAGTTTAAGCTCTTTTATTGATGACAATCGCATATGATTTTACGTAAGGTGCTTGTTGTTTTCACTTTTCACGATTTTGTTGGATGTGTTGAGTCAAATACTGCTGATCTTGAATAATTTCGACTTTGAAATTTGCAAACTATCTATACTGGAGCGCAATGATAATGATCATACGATAGGCATCTGAAGGATGTTAGTTTAGCTTTCACATATCCGCGATAATGTAATCGATTCTTTCGCCGTCGGCGGCAGAAGCAGGATGGTTTTCGTTGTTCTCATTTTCGTTGCTATGACTATCTCCATTGCCGCTATCTAAGTATTCCATCCATCAATGGTGTTTCTGCCTCATCGTTCCATTCCAAAGATTCCTGACGAAAACCTTCAGAATCTGCGGCATTCTCCAATGCATGGAGGTGAGTGGCACAATTATTTCCGTGACCCTCTGCGTCGCCGTTGTAACTAGTGCTGGCATTGTGCGTGATTGCTTGGTCTGTTTCTTCGGACAAATTCATGTCATTTTCTTCCGCGATATTCGTCTCGTTTTCTTCTGCCACGATGTCCTTCTCTTTATCATCTAGCATTGCGTTTTCGTTATCATCTAACATCTCCCTCTCCTTTCTGTCTACCATTTCTTTTTCGTTTTCTTGAAGAGACTCTTCCGACACGTCAATCCTCTCGTTCTCAAAGATTGCTGTCCCATTCCTATAACATTCGGCGCCATCTCTGGAAGAATCGGCATAATTTTCCGTGTTTACGAAAATTGCAGACGAATTGAGAGTGTCTGTCGTGTTCGACGGCTTCAGCTCACCCTGGAGATACTTTGACACGAAATTGCAACTATTTAGATCCGTAGTATCACCCGTTGAAAATTGAAATTCCCTAGTTTGACCATGTCTAAGATATTCCATAGTATCACCACCCTTTGAAAGAAATTTTTCAAACTCCAGAGTGTCACCACTTGCGAAGCGGTGAT